>RCNG010001584.1_pt1 | contig 11330 bp, 11 predicted proteins | sample 2041371 | NCBI WGS metagenome assembly RCNG01 (sample SAMN09708227, study PRJNA481090) | Marine sediment metagenome, whole genome shotgun sequencing project. | biome: marine sediment; feature: ocean; material: sediment; isolation source: Sewage treatment plant 1 marine sediment (STP1) ... | reverse complement strand
AATAACGGGTTTATGAGCCTGACAGGAACCGAACAGCTTCTCAAGCCCGAACAGCTGGATTCATTTTTGCAGAGTCAGTCAATCCAGCCGGATGAAAATTGGTATGCTATTGGTAATGGCTGGTTGGAGTATGCCGAAAAAATGGCCGCTGTTTCAACCCAATGTCGACAGGCAGTCAAAACTGATGTACAACAGGTCGATGATTTCGCTTACCCCCACGCCAAAGATGTTGCTTATCTGGCTTTTAATGAAGTGGCAAACCAGGCTCTGGTTTATGCTGAGCAGGTCAGTCCTGTGTACTTGAGAGACAATGTGGCAAAAAAGCCTCAACATGCTGAGATTTTAATAAAATAAAAAGATGCAATTATGACTGAAGAAAACAGAAAACATATCCGAACAAAATTGACTTCCAGTGTGAACCTGACTCACCCGGATATCGGTACTATTGAAGTTAAAACAAAAGATATTTCCGATGGCGGGATCTATCTGATTTCTCCTTTCACCAATCTGCCTCCAGTAGATAGTCAGGTTAAAGTCCAGCTCATTGATACGCCCTTTGAAGCTCCTATACTGGATATGAGAATTGTGCGACTTGAGAATGACGGTATTGGCTTGACCTTTCTGGAATGAACAGCCTTGAGCTAGACGACAGCCTTGAGCTAAACGACACAGTCAGCGGGATGGCAATGTGTTATAGACTCTTGAAAACAGACTATAATCATTAATTCTATATGTAAAAATTTTGTGAAAGAATTCCATAAAAATATATTAATAGGAGATGAGGTATGACTGATAGTATAGATCCTATTTTTCTTAATATACTGTACGCTTGTATGGGGGGGATTTTAACCCTGTTTTTCATGTGGTTTGGCTGTAAATTATTCAGCCACATTGTTAATTTTAGTATTCCGGATCAATTATCCAAAGGAAATATTGCTGTTGGTCTGATGCTGATGGGTATGTTTATCGGTATTGGCACCGCATTAGGACTTGTTATTGGTCTAGGACTAAACTAATGCCCTGGCGAGGTAGTATCTGGATAGTGATGATACTGCTACCGGCAGTGCTTTTGGCGGGTGTGCATAAACATGTCAAACATAAATACTGGAGCGATAAATACGATCGTCATTTTCGCAAAAATTCCAAGCATTATTTTGGTCCCGGCTTTGACTGGCACTGGTTCAAGGCGCAGGGTATTGCTGAATCCGGTTTAAACCCCAAAGCCAAAAGTTCAGCGGGTGCTGTGGGAATCATGCAAATCATGCCTGCCACATACGGTGACATACTCAAAAGCAAGCCTAACCTGGGTAATATTGAAGATCCCCGCTGGAATATTGCCGCTGCAATTTTTTATAATCGTCAACTATATAAAGCTTGGAAGAAAAAAAATATTTCTATTGATGAACGCCTGAATTTCACTTTCGCCAGTTATAATGCCGGCTTTGGACGAATGTCAAAAGCCATGAAAAAAACGGCTAAGAAACACATAAAGCAACCTGAAGCCGCCACCAGCTGGGATAAGGTTTCACCTTTTACCCCTCCGCAAACACGTCATTATGTTCGCCGAATTAATAAACTGATGCAGATAAATCCGGTTGCTAAAAAGAGTTCTTGATTACAGTGCCGTTTTGTTCATTGTATTATTTACTGAATCGATATTTCTGTACCTGCTGTAATTATTGCAGACTTGATTTTTGATTTATTTAATTCACCTGAAGGTGAATAACTCACCTGCCCGGAAGTTATGGGCGCTACACTACCAATCGCCCTGATTTTATCAACACCCTTTGGCTCGCTGATATCAAGAGAAAACTGTGTACTATTAAGTGGTGGAATTTGATAATTCACACCTGGAGAACAATAATTATCATTTTGAAAAGGGTTGGGAAATAATGTTGCTACGCTGCCATCAGAACTGATGACAGCCAGTCTTACATACATTGGTTTATCAACCGAAAAACTAACGTTCATTTTTTCACCAATACGGTACTCTTGTTTATCGGTTTGCACATTAATAGTGCCTGTAAAAGTTTCTGTTTCCGGGCGTTTAACCGTTTTTGGCCTGCTCTTTGTTACACTATTAAACGTCACTATAGAACCTGATTGGGCAACTTGCTGAAACTGTCGATGTAATTTTTTACTTTGATATTTGTTTTCACGAGTAATCGGTACATTTTCATAAGCAGTAATAAAGATCCTTGCATCATTACTATCACTGTCAAGTTTGTATTTCAATTTTAGCTGCTGTTTTGCATCAAGAGTTCTTTGATCCTGAACCCCGGTAACACTCACCGGATATCCATTCAGAGCTAAAAACATTTGCAGCCTTGCTGTTCTGAGATTTGTTGGTAATGAATAGTAATCATCAACGACCCGATTGAGCAAATTGACATCACGTACCGAACCGGGTAATAATTTCCAGTAAGGAATTTGTTGATACTTACCGACAACCTGAAGCATACTTAGCTGTACCAGTAAACGAACAGCCGCATGACGACCCTGTACCCTCTTGACCGTTCCCTGTGCGCCAAAAGTTGAGCTGAGAATGGTGAAGCCAATTGAATCTTTCTTGGTTGCCTTGTGCAATTGAATTGAATTGATAGCCTGCATCTGAGGAATACCGGCGAAAGTCTGAAAATCAATGAGATTAAAATCCAGGGTCACACGGGCTAATGATCCTTTGTTTGAGTCCTCAAATTCCAGTCCCAATTGATTGCCTTTCACTGTCCCATCCGCACCAATATCTGTGGAATCCCCCTTGGTTTCCAGACCGCGATCAAATTCTGTGATACCGCCATCGACGACAATATTGGGAATAATTTTCCGGCTGAAATCAGTATAGCCGGTATTAATTGTATTGGCCATAAAATTAGGATCATAAGGTATAAAGAGAATATTGCCGCCAAAAGCATTCAAGGTGCTTTTTACCATAGCCGTTATATCCTTGGGAATCTCACCGCTGGTAGCAACCGATGTGCCGGTGTTATCAATTACTTCATTGGCCATAATATGCAGGGGGACATCACTATAAATAGAACTCATGGTACCCATATCAGTAATAGCCTGAGCAAAAACGGTTGTTTTTGTTTCCGGCATTGTTTTAGGTAATGCTACATTGACATTATGAGGATTAGTTTGGCACGAAGTTAATAATGGTAAAACCAGTATTAGAAAAGAGCCGTATTGTTTAAGAAAGTTCATATTAATTACCCTGTATAATTTATGCTGTGAATGTCAAATATAATTAACCCTGTTTGTTAAATATTAATTTATCGTATGCTTTTAAGGTACTCTTCCAGTGACAATAGATCAATAAGGTAGCAGTGGTAATAGTACCACTTTAGATTAATTATTCTCTAGACGGGAGTTTTACTCCTTAGCTAATTTACACTTTTATGGAACTGCTATTTAGTGTTAATCTTGAGGTTTGAATGTAATTATTATTTGTTGTAAACAGTATATAATAACGTTTATTTGCTTTGTATAACGTTACATTTATGATTTTGTGCTAAGTGTTAAGTATGATCTATATGCTAATATTTGTTGCTGATCTTCAGATGGTATTATTACCATACTAATGTGTTGATAATGTATAAAACCGTGCGTATCCTGAAAGTATGTAAATGAAACATGTTGCCGGATGTATGTAAATACTATTGCAAAAACTGACTTTTGTGGTCAATAAAAAATGTAGATATATTTTAAAATATAACTGGAAATTATTGTTTTATTATCTAAACAAAAACACAGGTATAACACCAGAATGAAATATTTTACTTTGATGTTTTTTCTATTAATAAGCTTTTCTGTTGTTGCAGATGATCTGGACGATGGTATTAAATTAGATGAATCGATTAATGATGATATTAATCTTGACGTCAATATTCAATTTATTAAACGTAGAGCAAAAGCTGCTGCTGAGTCTGTACAAAATGGCAATGATGTAAATAATAAAATTGCTGTAAATACTGCTTGCGGCGGTACGGGTAATCAATCTTTTGGTGCTGGCTCCAACTTGACAGGTGCGACCATAGTTAACTTATCGGATAACCGGGGCAGCAGTGCTGTCTGCGCCAAATGAGTTTAACGTTTAAAGATATTCTAAAAATATTAGTTAGTGCCCATCCATAAAAGCCGAATAAACGGATGTACACCAGTTTTCCCGGCTCGAATACTTAAAATGTAAGGAATAATATCATGCATAAAAAAATCAGTATTACTTTACTGCTTCTTGCTCCAATGGTGATTAATATTGGCTGTGAATCCAATGCCGTTCGGCGTGAGGAAGCATTTACGAGACATTCTGAATGGAGTGAATATGACAAAAAAATGATTTCAGAAGGAATGGTCTATCCGGGTATGACAAAAGATCAGGTGAGAGCAGCCTGGGGTCAGCCCTGTAAAGAATGTTTAGGAACCAGAACATTTCCTACTGGTGTGGAATCGTGGGAATTTCAAACACAAGTTGTTTTTTTTGATAAGGATGGAAAAGTAACGAAGTGGGTTGAGCGGTAAAAAGCAGCAAAGCAGCCAAGTCAGTATTTGTTTGGTTTTCGTATTGCGGCATAGTCGGTGAAGTGTCGGTTTTTTCACTTCCAGGTGACTTGATCCAGTGCCCATGATACATGCTCCTGAACCAGTTCAGAAGGATGATTCAGTTTTTCTTTCAATGCGCTGATGATTTCGTCAGCACGTTCCGGTTGTGTTGCCAGACAATTGCCCAGGGCAACAGCGATATTTCTAAGCCAGCACTCATGACCAATACGCCGAATGGCTGAACCTTCGGTGTTTTTTAGAAACTCCGCTTCTGTCCAGCGGAATAAGTCCAGCAGTTCCGGGCTGGCCAAATCACCCCGGGCAAAATAATCACTTTCAACCGTTTGTTGTGAAAACCGGTTCCAGGGACAAAACAGTTGGCAATCATCACAGCCATAAATCCGGTTACCCATCAGAGTGCGCAGGTTTTGAGGAATTGGCCGCCTGGATTCAATGGTCAGATAGGAAATACACAATCGGGAATCAACGACATACGGTTTGACAATGGCCTGAGTGGGACAGGCCGTCATGCACCTATTACAGGTACCGCAATGATTTACAGACGGCTCATCTACTGGCAGGGGCAAGTCAGTGTAGATTTCACCAAGAAAAAACCATGAACCGGTTTTTTCCTGTAGTAGATTGGAATGCTTGCCAATCCAGCCGATGCCTGCTTTTTCTGCTAGTGGTTTTTCCAGCACCGGAGCACTGTCGGTAAACACTCGATAGCCGAAAGTGCCGATTTCCTGTTCCAGTTTATTGGCCAGTGTTTGCAGACGCTTTTTCATTACTTTGTGATAATCTCTGCCCAGACTGTAGCGAGCAATATAACCCTTTCCGGGCTGCTGTAATAAATTGATAGAAAGTTCAGCTGGCTCCGGGAAATAATCCATACGGGCAGAAATAATACTGATTGTACCGATTTCCAGTTCTGCAGGTCGGGTTCGTTTACTGCCATGGCGTGACATATAGGACATTTCACCATGCATTTTATGTTCAATCCAGGTATTAAAACGTTGTTCAGCTCTGGTTAAGTCTGTATCGGTTATACCTATTGCCTGAAAACCAAGGTCTTTACCCCATTGTTTAACTTTCTTTGCCAGATCAGAAAACTTAACAGATTCACAAAGTTCTGGCCGGCAGGCTTTATGGGTGTTATTTTCCTGTTTCATTCAATACAATACGCCATTAGTTGATTAGAAATAATAGAAACCTTAAGTATGTCAGACCAGCATTTAAACAGCAGTTCCCAGTGTCAATTGCAGATTATAAATGAAGAAGCCATGAATGTGCTAGGAGCGCAATTGGCTGCTCTGGCTCCGACAGGAATAATTATCTACCTGAAAGGTGACCTGGGTGCCGGTAAAACCACACTTGTAAGAGGGTTTCTTAGAGCGCTAGGCTACCAGGGAGCTGTAAAAAGCCCTACATTTACGGTGGTTGAACCTTATTCCCTTGATTATAATAAATTATACAATTACAATAAGTTACAAGAAAGTCTTAAACTGAAAAATAAGATTGAATCTGTAACCGGCCATAAACCGGAAAACAGCCATGAGCCAGAAAACAGCAGTCTAAAAGTTTATCATTTTGATCTTTATAGACTGGAAGATCCTGAAGAACTGGAATATATGGGGATTCGGGATTATCTGGACGGTCAGGCAATTGCCTTAATCGAATGGCCTGAAAAGGGTATTGGAGTGTTACCCGGGGCAGATTTAATTATAATAATAACTCATCGGAATCAGGGACGGGGTGTCGAGTTAGTGTCTCAATCAGCTAATGGGGCAGAGATTGTTTCTAAACTGGTATCAGATACGGTATAAAGCGAGAATCTGATTAAACTCATGATATGAATACGTGATGAGAATATGATGCGATACATTACTATTACTAGCCGTTTTTTCATAATTGCACTTGCTGTACTGGTTTTTTCAGATGTAGCACTTGCATCCATTGCACAGGTTAAAGGCGTTCGTATGTGGGCATCGCCTGAATCGACACGCCTGGTTATCGACTTGTCTAAAGATGTGGAGCACCGCTTGTCCACATTGTCCAACCCCGAACGTGTGGTGATTGATATAAATAAGGCCAAACTTGCCAAACCAATTTCCGGCCTGAATTATAAAAAGGGCTCAATCAGTGATGTCCGCAGCGCCAATAAAAAACAAAATAATTTACGTCTGGTACTGGACTTAAAACATAAGGCACATCCTAAAAGTTTTCTACTTAAGCCCAATGCCAAATATGGCTATCGTCTGGTTATTGATCTGGAGAAAGAGACCAGTAATAAGCGTTCTAATACGCCCAGAATTGTTAAGAGTGTCAATAGCTCTAAAAAACGTGACCTTATTGTTGCCATTGATGCCGGTCACGGCGGAGATGATCCCGGTGCCAGAGGCCCCCGAGGCACCAAGGAAAAACATGTAGTGCTGGCCATCGCCCGTAAACTCAGAGTTATGGTTAATAAGAAGCCCGGCATGAAAGCGGTTATGATCCGTAATGGCGATTATTATATTAGCTTGAGAGGGCGTACAAAAAAGGCGCGTAAACTGAATGCCGATATTTTTATTTCTATTCATGCGGATGCCTTTAAAAGCCCCAAGGCGCATGGTTCATCCGTGTTTATTCTCTCCTCCCGCGGCGCTTCCAGTGAAGCGGCCAAATGGTTGGCTAAAAAAGAAAATGAGGCCGATCTGGTGGGCGGTGTCAGCCTGATTGACAAGGGTGATATGCTGAGAGAAATGCTTCTGGACTTATCTCTGACGGCGACCATTGAAGCCAGCAATAATGTGGCAGAAAGGGTGTTGTCTGGTTTGACAAAAGTTGGTGATACCCACAAATCCGGGGTTGAAAGAGCCGGTTTTGTGGTTTTGAAATCTCCTGATATTCCTTCCCTGTTGATTGAAACCGGCTTTATTTCTAATCCCAAGGAAGAGAAACTGCTTAAAACATCCCGTTATCAGAGGAAATTGGCCGGTGCAATATTAAATGGTGTGGACAGCTATTTTAAACAGTACCCGGTGCCGGGAACCGTTTATGCTAAAGACACGATTATTGAGCCATTAAATATAAAAGCACTATCCTCTGCGAGGAAAAAAAGTAATAAAAAGCATAAGGTCATACGAGGTGATACACTGTCCGGTATTTCCAAACGCTATCAGGTGACGGTGTCGGCGATTAAAAAAGCCAATAAGTTAAAAAGTAATATGCTTTATGTCGGTAAGACCCTCAGTATACCTCGTTCTTGAATTGACTGACTGAAGTGGCCGTTGTTATTTCCCGTATTAAACCTTTAAGTTTACAGCTTGCCAATCAAATTGCTGCGGGTGAAGTGGTTGAAAGGCCAGCCTCTGTGGTGAAAGAATTACTGGAAAATGCAGTTGATGCCCGCAGCAGCCGAATTACTATTGATATTGAACGGGGCGGCAGCGCCCTGATCAGGGTAAGCGATGATGGTGACGGGATCGACAGGGATGATCTGTCTCTGGCGGTGACGCGTCATGCCACCAGCAAGTTACACACGCTCACCGAGCTGGAGCGGGTGAATAGCCTGGGCTTTCGAGGCGAGGCACTGGCCAGTATCAGTGCCGTGTCAAAATTATCCATTCAAAGCAAACAGGCCGGACAGGAGCAGGCCTGGATGATCAATACCGGAACAGACAGTGATTTTGCCAATTATTCAGCTGATCCGGAACCTGTCGCTCATCCTCAGGGTAGCACCATTGCTGTGTGTGATCTGTTTTACAATACACCGGCAAGACGTAAATTTATGCGTACCGTAAAAACTGAATTCAAACACATTGATGATATTGTCAAACGCATTGCCCTGAGCCAGTTTAATATTGCTTTTAAACTGACCCATAATAAAAAACTACTTCGCAACCTGCCTAAAGCTGTTACAGAAAAAGCCATTCATCAACGTATCAGTAAACTCTTTTCTCCGGAGTTTTTATCACATTCTAAAAAAGTGGATTTTACCGCCAGCCACTTTACTGATCTAGGAACACTGCGTTTATGGGGATGGGTTAGCGCACCGCAATGGCATAGAAACCAGCCTGACTGGCAATTCTTTTATGTGAATGGCCGATATATCAAAGATAAACTGGTTAATCATGCTCTGCGTCAGGCGTATCAGGAGTTACTGCCAGCAGATGCCTATTCTGCTTACCTTCTGTATCTGGAAATTGATCCGGAACATGTGGATGTGAATGTGCATCCAACCAAACATGAAGTACGTTTCAGACAAGCCCGACTGATCCATGATTTTATCTACAGCGCCTTGAATCAGGCTGTCTGTGCGGAATCGCAAAGTTTGATAAAGGAGCATTCAGACAAAGATGGTCTGCCTGGCAATGTAACTGAGTCGATTAATAGAGCAGACAACTCAGTACAAGATGGGTATTCCTACAGGAATCAGGTTAAAGAGTATAGCGATAAGCAGCATAGCGGCACTGACTATAGATATCAGAATCGTGCTCACACTCATCCACACAGCTCCCCCACTAACACAATAACCAGTCAGAATCATGTTGCAGAACATCTGGATGGCCTGCAAAAATTGTATCAAACAGAAACTACCGGGCGTGTCGCTGCTCAGCAAGAAAATAGTGCAGAATTAGCCAGTAAAACAAGCGATTCGCAGGAATTTTTTGGTCATTCTCTGGGCTGTTTGATACCCAATTACCTGTTGAGCCAAAAACTGTCTGCAGATGGCCAGGCACAACTATTTGTAATAAATATTCTCAGGGCGCAGCAGTTTCTTTTGAGCAGACTCTTTCATCCGGGTCAGCAGACGCTATTGCTAATACCACATTCCATTTCTTTAACTGCTCGGGATATTGAATCTCTTTTGCATAATCAGTCTGAACTGGGTGAGTGGGGAATGGAATTAAGTCAGTTGACGGCTGATACTATGCTGGTCAGAAGTTTACCTTCGCTCTATGGTATCCCGGGTTGTCAAATTGATACCGAAGGCTTGATAAAACACGTTTTGCATATTATATCGCTTGATGTCAAGGAGCCATCCAGTGATGAACCTTCAACACTGCACACTGATTTATTTGCTGCACTTTTAAAGTCGCTCACTACCCATAGTTTAAATTCTTCTGAGCAGGAACAACTTTTAAATCTGTTATCAGAACAGATAAATCAGCTTGATTCAAAACAGGCTAATATTGACAAGCAACCAGTATGGGTGGTCCTGGATTCATTCGCTCTGGACAGATTATTCAAATGATATGCAGAATTTCCCGCCAACCTACATCCATTTCATTTTTTTAAAGAGCATGACCTGCACAAATACTGTCAATAATAACATCAGACAAAAAATCAGAAATGACCATTTAAATTCAGCTCCAGGCCTGCCGCTTGGAACTGCTCCACGAAATACTGCGCCCTTTGCTCCTCGTGGCCGGAAGGGGCGGGAATCTCAGTGAGTAAGATCCACTCCTCGATGATGTTGTCTCTGTTTTCCTCGATGTACGCGAATACGTCTTGCGCAAGGGGAGTTGAGGCCAGCTCCGGTGTGAACAGTGATTCCTGTGCTGCAGCGGTTGCCGTGAGGACAGCCGAGAATGCCAACGCAAACTTGAGTGTCTGGCTCATGATATGAGCTCCTGTTCTGAAATCGGTTCCATCCATCGCTGTTAGGCGCCGACTGCCCGCGCGGCCGCTTCGAGACCGCGCTCGAAGATCCCGGTTAGCGTCTCAATAGATGCGTCATCGTGTGCAAGAGAGATTGCGTGGTGCGACAGCGGGTTGGGCAGGAACAGCACACCATCACTGAATATTGACGCTACAAAGGCTCCATATGCGGTCGCGTTGGTGGTGGCTGCGCTGCGATAGTCCGTGATCTCGTCGGTCGTAAAATACCACTGGAAATGACCGCCGGCACCGTGCATAGTCGATGCTATTCCAATTTTTTCCGCGGAACGAGCGAACTGACCAATCATCGTCTGAACGCGCCGGTTGATCTCAGCCTGCACAGTGCCGTCCGCAAGGAGGGCGAGTGCTGCACAAGCCGCCGCTACCGAGACTGCGTGACCGTTGAATGTGCCGACAAAGACAGGACCCTTGCCGGGCTCCAGCATTCGCATCAGTTCCTCACGACCGGCAAGTGCGGCGATGGGATAGCCGTTGGCCAACGCCTTCCCATAGGTCGCGAGATCCGGAATCACACCGTGCATCTGCTGCACCCCTCCTGGTGCGACGTTGAATCCGGTCAACAACTCATCGAAGATCAAGACAATGCCGTATTTGTCACACACGGCCCGCAGTGCAGCGAGGTAGTCCATCCTCGCGGGGATGAAACCGATGTCGATCAGGATTGGCTCGAGTAAAACTGCCGCGAGTTCCTCTGCATTTCGCTCGATAGCTGCGACACTGCGTTCGACGTCATTAAACGGCAGGATGATTGTCTCCGAAACAATGTCCGCACGTTGCCCGGGTGTTCCGGGCAACGGTGTAATTGAATCGACAGGCCCGGCTGTTTCGAGATTGGGCCACACGCTGATGAATGCCTCGTCGCTCCAACCATGATACGAACCCTCGGTTTTTGCGATTCTGGTGCGCCCGGTGGCGTGCCGGGCCAGACGCAGTGCGTGCAGGACTGCCTCGGTGCCCGTATTGGTGAAACGAACCATGTCCATTGTGGAGACGATCGAGAGGAAACGGTCGGCGAGTTGGCAGGTTTGCCCTGATTCGACACCTGTGGTAAGGCCTGTCGCCAGCGCCGATCGGACGGCCTCCTGCACCTCGGGGTGGTTGTGCCCCAACAAGATTGCGCCATTGCC
>RCNG010004225.1_pt1 | contig 11331 bp, 4 predicted proteins | sample 2041371 | NCBI WGS metagenome assembly RCNG01 (sample SAMN09708227, study PRJNA481090) | Marine sediment metagenome, whole genome shotgun sequencing project. | biome: marine sediment; feature: ocean; material: sediment; isolation source: Sewage treatment plant 1 marine sediment (STP1) ... | reverse complement strand
CGCTGGTGCTGGCCCAGTTGCCCGCAGTGAAACGACTGCGGGGTGCAAGGCTGCTGGGGCTGTTTGCGCCCCGGAGAAAACTGGAAGACCACTTCGAAACCCACTACGGCATGAATACGCCGGGAACCTTGAAGCGGCTGTTCCCCGAGCCACGGTTCTCCCATCACACCTACGTCCACGCCGGACCGCCGGCCGCCCACGGCAACAAGATGGCATTGGCCCGATTCTGGATCGCCTACGAGTGGCTGATGCCCCCCTCCATGCGCAAGGCCCTGCATATCTTCATTCGCAAAAACCCGGAATAGCGACGGGCCGGAAAGGACCGGTTCTGATCACACGCCGTCTCTCCGCGGCAGCCGCTCGCCGCACTCCCTACTCCGTCCGCACCTGGAACTCGATCTTCCAGCGGCGGTCGGATTTGGTGTGTTTCATCCACAGTTCGAGGGTGCCGAGTTCGGTGACGACGGCGTCGATCTGGACCGGGATCGCCTGGCCGGCCGGGAGATCGTCGACGGCTGGGAGGTCGATTTCGAGGCGGCTGGTTTCCTCCAACTCGCGCTCGGCGTTGGGGAGGATCTGGCCCGGGGCGTCACCGCTGCGGACCTCGGAGGCGAAGAAGCGGAACTCGGCGTGCTGGCCGGTAATCAGGCCGAACTCCTGGCCCTCGATCAGCAGTTCGCTGCCCTCCTCCATGCCTTGCGGGACCACGCACAGCGCCTTGACCGGCGGCTTGAACCCGGGCACCGCCGGCATCGAGGTCTCGAGGCCGATGTAGTACGAACGCGCTGTGCCGGCCTTGATCCGGATGCCCTTGCCGGTGACCCGGTTGCGTCCGTAGAACGACGCGCCCTTGGCCACCGCCAGGTCCGGTTGGAAGCCCTCAAGCTCGCGCACCGGCTGGCCGCCGTTCCATGACGCCAGCAGATCCAGGACGCGCCTGCGGATCGGCTCGGCGTTGAACACGCCGCCGTTGAACAGCACCGCCGTCGGGGTAAGGAAGGTCTTCCAGTCCTCCTGGGCGCCGACCAGGGAGGCGAGCGTGTCGCTGGCCCTGACGTTGGCCATGCTGCGGGTGAGGAAGCGGGCGAGATGCTTGCTGACCACCGGATCGGCGGCATAGGGCAGGCCGAACTCCTGGAGCCCGGCGCCACTGGTTTCCTGGGGCAGGTCGCCGCTGCCGGTCATCGGGAAGAAACCTTCGAGCACCAGGCCTTCGAGGGTAGCGCGCTCAAGGCTGGTGGCGATGGTCCCGGCAAACAGGCTGGAGCCGCGCGACGGCACCGAAATCGGCGCCTCGCTAAGGGAGTCGTCGTTGAACAGCGCGACCTTGGCGTTGGAGGCGGCGTGGATCAGCGACAGGAACTGCCAAGAGTCGATGGACTTCCCCTCCTCCTCCAGCTTGGCCTGCAGGGTATAAGCGAGGGCGAGATCCATGTTGTCGCCGCCGAGCAGGATGTGCTCGCCGACGCTGATCCGCTCCAGCGCCAACTCGCCGCCCTGCTCGGTGACGGCGATCAGGCTGAAGTCGGCGGTGCCGCCGCCGACGTCGCAGACCAGGACGATGTCGCCGGGGCCGACCCGCTCGCGCCAACCGCTCCCAGCCTGGGCGGTCCAGGCGTAGAACGCCGCCTGCGGCTCCTCGAGCAGGGTGACCTGGCCGAGCCCCGCGGCCTCCGCCGCCTCGGCGGTGAGACTCCGCGCCACCTCGTCGAACGAGGCGGGGACGGTGAGCACGATATGGCCCTCGGCGAGGTCCCAGTCGCGGCCCTGGGTGCGCTCGGCATGGAGGAAGCCGTCCTTCAGGTGCTCGAGATAGCGGCGCGAGCAATCGAACGCCGACAGCTTCGCCTCTTCGATGTCCGACTTCCACGGAAGGGCCTGCTGGCGCGGATCGATGTGCGGGTTAGACAGCCACGACTTGGCCGAGGTGATCAGCCGGTCGGGGACCAGGGCGCCATGGTCGCGGGCGAAGGCGCCGACAATTGTCGAGTCCCCTGCCGTCAAGTCCCCGCCGCCGTCGCGCCACGGCAGCGGAAACGCGCCCTCGGGAAATTCATCGCGATGGGGGATGTAGAGCGCCGAGGGCAGTGTCGGTTTCTCACCGACCTGGTTGGGCCCAAAGATCTGGGTAACGTCGACGATGTCCGTGCTGTCGCTCTCCAGGTCGGTGAGCGCGATCGCGCTGTTGCTGGTGCCCAGGTCGATGCCGAGACTGAATCGATGGTTCATGGTGCTAGGGTCTGTGTACAACTAGGATAGCGCCGTGGCGGGATCGGATTTTCCCGCCGGCTAGGAGCGGACCGCGCCGTGTGGCAGGCCCCACACAAGCGGTCCGCGACGACGCGGGCGGAAAAATACGCCCCGTCCCGGAGGGATTGCTCCAGGGTGGCGCGCGGCCGCGTCGCTCGTCTTCGAATATGCGCTGCATGTCCTTCATCCTCACTCCTTACCGCGCGCCACCCTGGAGCAACCACGACACTATCCTAATTGTCCACAGACCCTAAGGACCTGTCGTGTTGTTCGGGAGGAACGGAGGCAGTGCGTCCGTATCCGCCTATTTAAGCTCCACCTCGGCCGGCGCAATGGTCGGCAGCCGGTCGCCGCCGGCCCTGACGATGCGCGGAAGCTTGACCGACTCGGTCTTCCAGCCACGATGCACCAGCGTTCCGGTGAACGGCGCCTCGCCGCCGATCTTACCGACGAGACGATATTCGTCGGCCGGGTAGCCGGCGGCCACGGTAACACCGGTGCCCTCGTTTTCGTCGCGGATCGGACGAATGGCGAAGTGCTCGCGCAGGGCGGCCTGGCACCCCTGGTGGACCACCCGGGCGGCGGCCCCTACCTGGGCGTTGTCGTAGGCGGCGATATCGTCCATCAGGAAGTCAACTAGCCGGCCCTTCTCCTGAAGGGTGGCGAGGAAGGCGACGACCTCGGCCTCCGCCTGATTGGCGGCGACGGGCGGTAGTGGTGCCGGTTTCGCTGCCTCGGCAACGACAGCTTTGGGTTCGACCTTTGCGCCACCCGTCAGGGTCGCCAACAGCAAAACGACGGCGACCGCCAAGGCGGCGAACGTCAGATACTGGTGGTAGGCCGCCGCCGCGGGAACCAGGGTCAACGCGATCAGCACCGGCACTGCGATCGCGGCAAGGATCAGCAGGACTCTCATCATTCTCGAATTTCGTTGTTGCAGGGCGGCCAGACACGCCGTGCCCGAGCCGTATTCGAGCGGGCAAAAGCCACAGTTTCGCCAATTTGGCAAGTCCCCAACTGGAGAGCCGGGCCGGGGGCGTGGGCCGAATGGGGACACCGACCCACAGGGCGGAATCGAAAATCGGATTGGAAGGCGTCGCGCGAACTCCCTATCATCGGTTTCAAATCAGGCGCGCGTTCGGAGACGATGATGGGGATCTGTTTCATCCATACTGCCGACTGGCAGATTGGAAAGCTGTTCGGGACGATCCCCGACGAGGCTCGCGTCATCCTCGCCCGTCAGCGCATCGAAACGATCAAGCGAATCGCCGACTTCGCCAACGAAAACGATGCCGACGCGGTGTTGGTCGCCGGCGACGTGTTCGAGACCAATGCCATCTCCGACGAGACCATTCGAAGGACCATGAACGCGCTGGAGGGTTTCCGGGGACCCTGGGTGTTGCTGCCCGGAAACCACGATGCGGCGCTGGCGGAGAGTCCTTGGACCCGCATGCGCCGCTTCGGCTTGCCCGAGAACGTGATCCTGGCAACCACGCCCGAGCCGATCGGACTGGCGAACGGACGGCTCACGGTTTTGCCGGCGCCGCTGCAACGGCGTCACGAAGCTGTCGATCTGACCGCGTGGTTCGACGATGCGCCCAGCGGGGACGATGCGATCCGCGTCGGTCTGGCCCACGGCAGCGTTGCCAGTTTCCTGCCGGCCGAGGCCGAAGCCCCGAACCCGATCGCCCACGACCGGGCCGAGCGGGCTGGGCTCGACTACCTCGCCCTCGGCGACTGGCACGGGACGCTTAGGATCGGCCCCCGCACCTGGTACGCCGGCACCCCGGAAACGGACCGGTTCAAAGCCAACGACCCGGGAAACGCCCTGCTGGTGCGGATGGACGCGCCAGGATCGGCGCCGGCGGTCGAGAAGGTTCGGATCGGAAAGTACGATTGGCACGAACTCCATGTCGCGATCCATACCGCCGAGGACGTCGCAGCCATCACTGACGCCATCAAGGCCCTGGGCGAACCGCTCGACACCCATGTCGTCTCACTGACCCTGGAAGGCGCCGTCGACCTGGCGACGCAACTGGCGGTGAGCGAAACCCTCGAAGACCTGAAAGCGCGTGTTCATCACCTGCGGGTCGACGACGATCTGCTGATCGCCGAACCGAGCGACGACGATCTCGACCGGATCGACACCATCGGCTTTGTTCGGTCGGCGATCGATAGTCTTCGCACCCAGGCAGCCGACACCGCGGACGCCGACCGGGAGGCGGCACGGCTCGCCCTGCAGATGCTCTACATGGAACATCGCAAACAGGGCGCGTGACAGACAAAACAATGAGAATTCGCCGCATCAGTATCCGCAATTTTCGCAAGCTCGTCGGACCGGTGACCATCGACGGCCTTGAGGATGGCCTGACGGTGATCGCCGGCGATAATGAGGAGGGGAAGTCCACCGTCCTCACCGCAATCCAGACCGTGTTTTTCAATCGGCACCGTCTTAGCGGCGAGGCGGCGCAGGCGATGCAGCCATTCGGCTCGGCGGTACGCCCGGAGGTCGAAGTCGACTTCGATCTCGATGGCAACCGGTATTCACTGCGAAAAGCCTTTTGCCAAAGCCATGAGGCCGAGTTGGTAACCCCGACCAGTCGCGTTACCGGAGACGAGGTCGAAGAACGACTGCAGCAGCTCCTTCGATTCGACCTGCCGGGAAGGGGCGCGGCGAAGCCCGAGCAACGCGGCGTTTGGGGCCTCTTCTGGGTCGAGCAAGGAACTTCCTTCGCACGGCCGCAGCTGGGCGAAATCGGACGCGAAACCTTGGTTGCGGCTCTCGAGAGCGAGGTTGGGCAGGTCCTCGGCGGCGAGCGCGGGAGAGCCCTTCTCGTTACGATTGCGCAGAAGTGCGACGAGTACTTCACCAAGACCGGAAAGCCACGAGGCCCCTATAAGGATAGTCTCGAACAAGTACAAGCGCTGGCAGCGGAGTTAGAGGGATTCCGCTCCGCGCTCCGGTTTTACGACGACAAGGTCGACGATCTCGGCCGCATTCGCGGTCGGCTGAAAACCTACGAAGATAGCCGCAGTCTGGAGACCGCCGAGCGGGACCTGAAACAGGCGCGAGAGGACAGCAAGAGGGTAGGCGCCCTGGAGAGCGCCCTTGCCGCAGCCGAAACCAACGAGAAACTCGCCTCGGCTGAATGGAAGACAATCCTTCAGTCGTGGAGCGCGAGAGAAGAGAGAACGAAATCGGTGACGAGCGCGACCGCGGATGCGGGCGCCTGCCGGGTCAACGCACAAGAAAAGGAAAACAGTCTGGCGAAAGTGAAAGCGGAAAAAGACAACGCGGAAACCGTTTTTGGAAAAGCCAAACGCGGCCTCGGACGGGCGGAAGCCTTCCTGTCCGCCTGCGAGCGCGACCTGCAACGCGCACGGATCCAGGGAGAACTAAAGGCGCTGGCCGGGCGGCTGGACAAAGCAAAGGAGTCAAAACAACTCGGCGACACGCTGCGCGTTCAGGCGGCCAGCATCCCCATTGACGAAGACGAGATCAAGCGACTGCGCGCTCTCGAAAAAACTGCCGATTTGGCGAGAATCCGTTTGCTGACGGTAGCCACCAAGCTCGAGTTTTCTCCGGAAGCGGAGCGCACGGCATTGCTCGGAGATCGCTCTTTGTCGCCAAACGAACCACTCCTGCTAACGGAGAAGGCCGACCTCGTGCTGGAGGGGTTCGGCACTTTAACGGTCACTCCCGGCGGTGAAGATCTTTCAAGCCGTCGAAGCGATTCCGAGAGCGCCAGCAATGAACTTGAAAAAGCGCTCAAACGTCTTGGCGTGGCCGACGCTTCATCGGCGGAAAAGCTGCTCAAGAAGCGGGTGGATTTGCTGACCAAGGCCGGCAATCACGATGCCGCGGCGGCGGCCCACGCGCCGAACGGTATCGAGATTTTGCATCAGGAGGCCGAACGAAAGACCCTGCAGCTCAGGGAACTTTCCGGAGGTGCGGACGAACCGGCCCCGCCGATCAAGGAGGCGGAGGGACACCGAGACCAAGCACGCGGAAAGTTCGATGAGGCGAGACGTAACCTCGACCGAACCGACGAAGCGTTGAGATCGGCGGACAAGCTACATTCCGAAATACGCGAGGCCTGGGTCAAGGCCCAAGCCGAGTTCGAAGGAGCCGAGCGACGATCGGAGCGATTGCAAGAAGAGCTGGAATCGGATCGGGCCGAGAGCAGCGATCAGGAGTTGCGAAAGACGGTTGACGCCGCCTCGGGCAAGCACGGAGACGCCAGGGGCGTGACCGCCCATCGCCAAGCCGATTTGGAGAACGCCAACCCCGAAGAAGTTCGCCTTCGCCTGGAGCGCGCGGAGCAGGCTGACAAGTCGATCAAGGCGGACATCGAAAAGTTGTCGAGACAGGCCAACGATCTTGAAGTCGAACTGCGGACGTTGGGACAGACCGGCCTCGGCGAACGACTCGAGGAAAAGGAGGGCGAATTGGCCCGCGCCCGCGCCGCCGCCGATCGCCTCGAACGCAGCGCGGCGGCGGTCCGACTGCTTCTCGATACGTTGAAGGCGGCCGAGCGCGACGCCAAGGAGACGTTCCTCGGTCCGGTACGAGAACGGATCAAACCCTACCTGCGGCTGTTGTTCCCCGACGCCGAACTGGTCCTCGCGGACGGCGACATGGCGATTTCCCATTTGCGCCGGGGCGGCATCGACGAACCCTTCGACTCGCTGAGCGTCGGCACCCGCGAACAGCTGGCGGTGTTGACGCGGCTGGCCTTCGCCGATTTCCTCCGCGACAAGGGACGGCCCGCCGCGATCATCCTCGACGACGCCCTCGCCTATTCGGACGACCAGCGGTTCGACCGCATGCCTCGTCCTTCGCAAAGCCGCCGAGCGCCTCCAGGTCATCATCCTGACCTGCCGCGAGCGCGACTATCATTCTCTCGGCGCCCCGATCGTCCGGCTTTCGGATTGCGGCGCCCCCTGAAGACGCGGGAGATCGGGTGCCGCGCCTTCCTCACCAGACGCAGCCGGCGATCTGATCCGATTGCGCAATCAGAAACTCGGCCTTCTCCGGAGCGATTCGGCCGCGACGCGTGAGCACCTCGATGTCGTCGTTGAACTTGTGAAGGAGATAGACGCCGTTTTCGGTCCGGCCGGCGTCGATGGCCCGCCGGGCGTCCCGCAGCTTGCGGACGAGAGGGAACTTCTTTCGCCGGTCCGCCTTGTCGCGCACGGCCAACCGCAGATCCCACGCCTCCTCGATCAGGAAATCGATGGACGAGTCCACGTCGATGCCGACGTCGATGAACGTCCGCTCGATAGCCGTAAGCCCGGAGCCGTCCAGGCTGTTCGCTTCGGCAACCAGCGTATGGGGGCCGCACGCGCGGGGCGTGAAGGTCAGGGGCGTGGCGTGGACACCGTCGTCCGGGATGCGCGGCAGGTGATCGATGTCGGTCAGCTCTCCCAGTTCTTCGGGATCCCCGTCGACCCAGACGCCGGGAATGAGGAACAGCTCGGTGAAGGTGGAATCCACCTTGGCCCCGGTAGTCCGATGAACGACCCGCACCGTTGTCTGCCGGTCCCTCAGGATCTCGTCCTCGACAAACCGGAACTCGTCGATGATCAGTTCCAGGTCATCGGATCGGTTGACGCCGGGCGCCTGTTCCTGCTCGGGTGGGAACAGCGTGATGACCTGCGGGTAGTAGCCGAGGTTGTTGCTGTAGGTCTGGACGGAGATGGCCGCGATCGACGAGACGCCGCTACTACCGGGCTTCGATTTCAATCCATGCTGGGACAGTTCGGAGAGCAGGTTACCGCTCCCATCCTGGGCCCAGGCGACCACCCAGATGACCCAGTTACTGTCGCTAGTGGGCGCCGGGCTGATCTTGCTGGTATCCCACGTCACCTCAGCGGTAGCGAGATTGCGCTGCTCCGCATCCGCATCGACGCAGGTATCTACCGTTCCTTGCGGACCGCCGCAGAAAGCCGGGATCGTGTCGATCGTCGTCTGACCGATGAACTGCGCCTCAGCGAAGCCGCCGGTGGCGCTGCCAGTGGCAAACTGAGCCTTCGACGCATCCCACGGCTGGGCGTAGAACTGAACGACAATCTCCGAACCGTCCGGCAGGTTTTTGAGGCTGTAATTGTAGACGCGGGCCTGGATGCTGAGTTTGCCACCGAGCAGTGCCGATGAGACCGCCGGGCCGGTGGTCGTTCCGGCCTCGCGCACGAACAGTCCCTTCATCTTATAGAACGGCGCGTCCGAGTAGGTGAGCGGCGTGATCTGTCCCTTCACCGACTTGCAGGCCGGGCTGGTCAGACTCGAGGTGAAGCCGACCGGGCAATAGAACGCCACCTGCTGCACGTTGTTGTTGGAAGCCGCCTTCTGGTACCAGCGCTCCGGATGGTTCAGCGCGATGTCGAAGTCCTGACCGTAAACCTGAAGCCAGAAGCCGCCCTCCGATGACGCCTGTCCGACCAGCGGATCGTTGGTGTAGCCGAGTGTCAATACACCGCCGGTGGTGACCGTTGTGTTTCCAAGGGTCAGATCGCTCCGACTCGATGCGTTTTGCGGTTCGAGGCCGTAGATGAACGCCTCGCTCTGGTAGAGAAACGCCGTGTTGGTCGGCTTTCCTCCCGGGTTGCCCGTGCTGATGGTGAAGCCCGTAGACTGGTCGAGCGTCGTCGCCGACTTGTTCAGGGTGGCGATCGACTTGCTGCCGCCATAGCTGAAGCCCACACTCGCGCTTGCGCTTTCGTCAAAGATGTTGGTCTCGGTGACCACGGACACGCTCTGCGAAACATCGAAGGAGTTGGTCTGCACCGAGCCGCTGTTGACGTCCATGCCCTGCCCTTGCTCCCAGCTCACTGCCGCCGAGCCACCTTGGGACTGGGCGGCGAAAGTCGCCGCCGCCTGCTGGTCGTAACGGCTGTCGGAGGAATCCAACTGGACCGGCGCATCGCTCTGGAGCTGAGCGATGCTACCGGGGTTCGAGAAGATGTTGCCGACCTCGGTCACCGGCTGGAACCATTCGATCGCCTTGCCGCCGGTCGGGATGTGGTGCTGGAGGTTGTCGGGACCCGAGTACATCACCTGCAGGGGCTGCATTTCGGCGGAATCGCAGTTGGGGGTGGAAGCAGGACAAACCATCTGGCCGAGAACCGAGTAGGCATAGACGTTCTGGCTCTGCGAGGTGTACACGACCAGATCGTCGAACACCGTTTGCGCCGAGATGTCGAAGGATTTGGACTCGTAGCTGTTGTAGATCTGGCAGGTCGACGACTGATGGGTGTTCGTCGTGCTCTCGGTAAAGGTCTCGGGGACCGACGCGACAAACGGGATACCGAAGGACACCGTCTCGCTGATGCCCTGTTTGAATGCGGAGGTGTAGCTGGTGGCGCTCTGCCGCTCGCCTGCATCTTCCTGGGTGTTCGCCTGGTCGAACTTGGCATTGTAGTTGTTGGGGAAGACCGAGACGTTAAGTACGGTCGGCGATTTCGAGGTCGAGGTGGGATCGACGACGAAATCCACGTGCATCGGCGGCGCGCCGACGATGACGTTGGGCGACGAATTCACCACTGTGATCTTGTCCGGAACGCCAAGCGCCAGCGATCGGGCCTGGAGATCCCCAACTTGCAGCGGATTGTAGAATAGTTGAGCAGTATTGAAATCGCTGGTCGGCAAGGACTTCCGCGATACGAGGGTCGGCTTAAAGTCGCCCTTGGCGGCATCGACCCCGTAGATGTCGAGTTCGCTCCCAACGATCGATCCGTCGTTGCCGTATGAATTGAGCAAGAGTCCGATGCGCTGATCCGGGTCGCTGGTTCCGCCGCTCGGATCGAAACGCCCGATGGCGACGCCGTCTACCACCGTGTTCTGTGTGCCACTGATTTCCAGCGAGTGCAGGGTCATGGCGAGATTCGAGTCGAAGGTGATCACACCCAGCTTTGCTTCTATAGTCGGGCTCGAAGAGCTCGACACCGTGCTGTAGCCGATGACGGCCTGCGCGCTCAGACCCGCCCCGTCCAGACGCCCGCTCACCATTTGCATGGCGGGGGATTCCAGCAAGTTCTGGTCGGTCATGGTCTTCAACGAAATCGGTGCGGAAGCCTGCGCCGGGTTGAGGTCCTCGTCGAACTGGTAGGCAGTCAAAGTGATCTTTCCACCGTCCTGATCGGCGACCGCGACCACCAATTCGGTGCTGGGCCGGCCGGTCCCTGGATCAACCGAGCCGGAAAAGAAGTTGGCCGACACCGCCATGAATTGGGTAAATTTTGCCACGGCGATGGAGCTCTGCGCGGGGATGATCTCGAGCGCTTTCGAACAGGTCGTTCCCAGCACCGTCGCGCCCGCCTTCGGGCAGACCGAGGCGAATTCGATGGATGCCTTTTGGAAAGGAGATTGCGCAATCTTGGTATCGACAGGCCAAGCAACATCCAATGCCCCGTCGGAATTGAAGTCCCCGACGGCCGGTATGTTCCGTGGATTCGATCTCGTCGCTAAGGAACGCATGGGACCGTGGGTGAGGGCTGTTGTCGGCGTGCAGTCCACGAACGGATCGCCCGTGCACGACGCGGTCCAGACCTGTGCCGACGAGGGGTTGACGAAAAAGATGTCGTCGTAGCCGTCGCGGTTGAAGTCGGCCAGGGCAATGACCCCTGCAATAGCGTTTACCGACAACGCCTGCGTACGAACGACTCCAGACTTGTCGCTCAGGGTCAACTGAGCATTGCCACCACAGGGAGTCGCCGTCACTGCCGATGCCGTGACGATGGTATCGGTCGCCTGCGCGAACAGCCGGCCAATTCCGATCGTTGACCGAATATTTGAACAGCCCTTGCTCAACGTCTGTTTGACAATCGAGCTCACTTTGGCCTTGCTGGTCAGCAGGATGAGGTTCCTGAGGCTCAGGTTCGTGTCGTCGCTAGTCTCGGTCGCCAATAGCGCGGTCAGGACGAGATCGTCGTTGCGAAGCAGGTGTTGCCGGCCAGCGAGGATGTCATCGACCGACGCGTAACACGGCGCGGTGACGTCGCTATTGCAGGCAGACGAGTCCATCGGCGGGGCGACCACCGCTACGCCACTGGCACCGGCCGAGCACGATTGGATGGTCGGGG
>RCNG010001583.1_pt1 | contig 11337 bp, 10 predicted proteins | sample 2041371 | NCBI WGS metagenome assembly RCNG01 (sample SAMN09708227, study PRJNA481090) | Marine sediment metagenome, whole genome shotgun sequencing project. | biome: marine sediment; feature: ocean; material: sediment; isolation source: Sewage treatment plant 1 marine sediment (STP1) ... | reverse complement strand
GGTGGGGTTCAACAGGAGTTCGCCGATGTAGCCGAAGAGGGCGATCCGCCTCCTGATCCGCGCCCAGCGGACGTGACGCCGGGCGAAGTCGAGGACGGTGAGCGGGCCGAGGACGTTGTCCACCGGAACGCCGGACACGGCGATCCTCATCTGTCGTCGATGGATCTCCTCCGCGAAGACCTGGTCCTCGGCGAGGAACTGGCCGAGGAACTCGAAGCCTCCCACCGCCCGGAGATGGATGCGGCGAAAGAGCATGGACTTCCCCACCACGCAGGGCAGTCGCTGATGAGGAGGACGTCGAATACCTGTTTGGTTATCCAGGCGGTGCTGTGTTGCATATTTACGATGCATTATTCAAAGCAGACAAAGTGAAACACATTCTTGTTCGCCATGAGCAGGGTGCTGTACATGCCGCGGACGGATACGCCCGTTCAACCGGAAAACCGGGTGTGGCTCTGGTTACTTCAGGTCCTGGTATGACCAATGCAGTAACGGGTATAGCCACGGCTCATCTGGATTCAATTCCTCTGGTGGTTCTTACAGGCCAGGTTTCGACTGCTGCCATCGGCAGTGATGCGTTTCAGGAAGTGGATTCAGTTGGAATATCACGCCCCTGTGTAAAACATAACTTCCTGGTTAAAGACGTCAAAGATCTGGCTGACACCCTGAAAAGAGCATTTTATGTTGCTGCCACCGGCAGGCCTGGTCCTGTCGTTGTTGATATACCAAAGGATGTCACGGACCCCAAAATAAAAATTCCCTATACCTATAAGCAAACGATTAGTATGCGTTCATACAATCCCGTGACCAAGGGACATCCAGTACAGGTTAAAAAAGCACTGGATCTGATATTAAGTGCTAAAAAACCGGTTATTTATTCCGGTGGTGGTGTTATTTTATCCAATGCGGCACAATCACTGACGCAACTGGTTCAACGCCTGGGTTTTCCTATTACCAGCACGTTAATGGGACTGGGGGCTTATCCCGGCTCAGACGATCAGTTTTTGGGCATGTTGGGTATGCATGGTACCTATGAAGCCAATATGGCCATGCATGAAACCGATGTGCTCATTGCTATCGGTGCACGTTTTGATGATCGTGTGACAGGCACTTTAGAACAATTCTGCCCTAATGCAAAAATTGTTCATATTGATATTGATCCTTCATCGATATCTAAAACCGTTAAAGTCGATATCCCGATTGTAGGTGATGTGGATGATGTTCTGACTTCTATGCTGGATTTGCTCAAAGATAACAAGAGAAATGCCGATGAAAAAGCACTGAAAGACTGGTGGAAACAAATCAAGCATTGGCGCAAGAAAAATTGTCTTCGTTACAATAAGAAAACAAAAGTCATCAAGCCGCAATATGTTATTGAAAAATTGTATGAAGTGACAAAAGGTGACGCCTTTGTTACTTCTGATGTAGGCCAGCACCAGATGTTTGCGGCTCAGTATTATAAGTTTGATAAGCCCAGACAGTGGATAAATTCAGGCGGCCTGGGTACCATGGGCTTTGGTTTGCCTGCTGCTATGGGAGTGCAACTGGCACATCCCGGTAAAACCGTAGCCTGTGTGACTGGCGAAGGCAGTATCCAGATGAATATTCAGGAACTGGCAACCTGTATGCAGTATCAATTGCCCATAAAAATCATTAACCTGAATAATCGCTATCTGGGTATGGTGCGACAGTGGCAGGAATTTTTCTATGAAGGCCGCTATGCTATGTCCTATATGGATTCGCTGCCGGATTTTGTCAAGCTGGCTGAAAGCTACGGCCATGTGGGTATGTATATCGATGAAACCAGCGATGTTGAAGATGCATTGAAAAAGGCCTTTGCCATGAAAGACAAGCTGGTTTTTATTGATTTCATCACCAATCGTGAAGAAAATGTATATCCTATGATTGCTGCCGGCAAAGGGCATCATGAAATGGAACTGGCACCTGATAGCGAGTTCGAGTTGATATAATTAGTACTTTAGAAATAGTTTTTCGTTAAGCTGCTATCCCGGTTCAACTGGTTCCGGCAAGAAAGGGCAGGAGTTAACGGAAATAGAGTTAAAGGAAAAGTTAAAGGAAAAGTTAAAGGAAAGAATTAATGCGTCATATTATATCTATTTTACTGGAAAATGAATCAGGAGCCCTGTCCAGGGTATCCGGGCTTTTTTCAGCTCGGGCCTATAATATTGAGTCCCTGACTGTGGCACCAACTGAAGACCCGACTTTGTCACGCATGACCCTGGTCACCAGTGGCTCAGATGAGATTATTGAGCAAATCACAAAACAATTGAACAAGTTAGTGGATGTGGTTAAATTAAATGATTTAAACGTAAATGGCGCTAAGCACATTGAACGGGAAATGATGCTCATTAAAGTGAAAGCACCGGTTTCAGCACGTGATGAAATCATGCGTTTAAGCAATATTTTTCGTGGAAATATTATTGATGTCAGTGAGGATGCCTATACGGTTGAATTAACGGGCCCCAGTGATAAACTGGATGCTTTTATTACCTCATTTGATTGCGATAGCATTCTGGAAACAGTACGTTCGGGGGTTATGGGCATCTCCAGGGGTACAACTGCACTGCATTTATAGTTTTGCTGCATCACTTTAGATACTATCTTACATATTAATAGCTAAAAAAATAAACACAAGGTTTGGATAATGAATATATATTATGATAAGGATTGCGATCTTTCTATCATTAAGGGCATGAAAGTTACTATTGTTGGTTATGGCTCCCAGGGCCACGCACATGCCAACAATCTTAAAGATTCAGGTGTTGACGTGACCGTCGCATTGCGTGCTGGTTCTGCTTCTGCAGCCAAAGCCGAAACGGCTGGCCTGAAAGTAAAAAGTGCTGCAGATGCGGTAAAAGAAGCTGATGTGGTTATGATCCTGACCCCAGATGAATTCCAGTCACAATTGTATAAAAATGACATTGAGCCAAACATCAAACAGGGCGCAACACTGGCTTTTGCTCATGGTTTCAGCATTCATTACAATCAGGTCATTCCGCGTGCTGATCTGGATGTTATTATGATAGCGCCTAAAGCACCTGGCCATACTGTACGCTCTGAATTTGTTAAAGGTGGCGGAATTCCGGATTTAATAGCTATTTACCAGGATGCTTCGGGTAAAGCAAAAGAAGTTGCCTTGTCCTATGCTTCCGGTGTTGGCGGCGGTCGTACCGGTATTATTGAAACATCGTTCAAAGATGAAACTGAAACCGATCTGTTTGGTGAACAGGCAGTTCTTTGCGGTGGCGCAGTTGAATTGGTGAAAGCCGGTTTTGAGACACTGACAGAAGCAGGTTATGCGCCTGAAATGGCTTATTTTGAGTGTCTTCACGAATTAAAACTGATTGTTGATCTGATGTATGAAGGCGGTATCGCCAATATGAATTATTCTATTTCCAATAATGCGGAATATGGTGAATATGTTACAGGTCCTAAAGTGATTAACGATGAGAGCCGTAAGGCCATGCAGGAAGCTTTAGCGAACATTCAAAATGGTGAATATGCTAAACGCTTTATTATGGAAGGTCAGACCAATTATCCGGAAATGACAGCCTGGCGTCGAAATAATGCAGCCCATCCGATTGAACAGACCGGTGGTAAATTGCGTGCCATGATGCCATGGATTACGGAAAATGCTCTGGTTGATAAAGAAAAGAATTAAACCGGCATTATCATCTGTTAAAATAAAGCCTGCTTTAAGCAGGCTTTATTGTTTTTATACAATTGAATTTAAAATTTATACCTTTTGATAGGATTTGAGTTAGACTGCGGATTTATCTCTTCAATACCCTGGATGCAAAAAAAGATGCTAAAATTACATTCTGATGAATCAATCTTTCCTACCTGATTAATTTAAATAAGTAAAAGCATGGACAATCATAATAATTCAGACAACGGTGACAACCCAGAATTGCTTGATCATAATGGCGATGAACAAGCAACCAAAACGATAAATACCACCAAAAGACGAAGAGGTATTTATCTATTACCTAATTTATTTACCACAGGTGCCTTGTTTGCTGGATTTTACGCTGTTATTGCATCAATGAATGGTCGTTTTGAAGCAGCCTCACTGGCTATATTCATTGCTATGATCCTCGACGGCCTGGATGGTCGAGTTGCACGTATGACTCACACACAAAGTGATTTTGGTGCAGAATATGACAGCTTATCCGATATGGTTTCATTCGGTGTCGCACCCGCACTTATTATGTATACCTGGTCATTATCGACACTGGGTAAGATTGGCTGGATTGCTTCATTTATTTATGTCGTTGGAGCCGCATTAAGACTTGCTCGATTTAACACTCAGGTTGGCCATGCCGATAAGCGTTATTTTCAGGGACTTGCCAGTCCATCTGCCGCAGGTTTTGTGGTTGGTTTTGTCTGGTTGTGTGCGGAAAATCAGATTGCCGGCGAAAGTATAAGATATCTAGCTTTCATAGTAACAGTAGGAGCCGGGATATTAATGGTCAGTAATGTCAAATACCGCAGCTTTAAAGATCTGGATTTAAAAAACAAGGTCCCGTTTGTTACGATTTTAATTATGGTGCTGGTTTTTATTTCAATTGTTTATCAACCCCCCTTTATTTTATTCAGTATGTTTGCCTTATACACTTTATCCGGACTATTGGGCTATTTGTACCGAAAAATAAAAAAGATAAAGTAAATATTCTTCTATACTCTATCTGTTACAACAAATCTCACTGTGCTTTTATATAGGCGAAGGGCTTATATTCTATCTTATTGTGATAGAATATCGCTCTGAAATGGAGTGAAGTCATGTCTGATAAGTTAATAATTTTTGATACCACCTTGCGTGACGGGGAACAAAGCCCCGGCGCTTCAATGAACAAAGAAGAAAAAATCCGTATCGCCAAAGTGCTGGAGCGGATGAGAGTTGATATTATAGAAGCGGGATTTCCCGTTGCCAGTCCGGGTGACTTTGCTGCGGTCAAGGCTGTAGCTGATACCATTAAGGACAGTACCGTATGCGGATTGGCCAGAGCCCTGGATAAAGACATTGACCGGGCTGGTGAAGCACTGAAAGGTGCCAATTCGTCCAGAATTCATACCTTTATTGCCACTTCTCCCATTCATATGGAAAAAAAGCTGCGCATGACTCCGGATCAAGTCGTTGATCAAGCTGTTGCAGCAGTAAAACGCGCTAGACAGTTCACAGATAATGTGGAATTTTCCCCAGAAGATGCAGGTCGTTCTGAAATAGACTTTTTGTGCCGGATTATCGAAGCCGTTATTGATGCCGGAGCAAGCACCATCAATATTCCCGACACCGTCGGATATAACATCCCTCATCAATTTGGAGCTTTAGTGCGCACTTTACTGGAGCGTATTCCTAATTCAGATAAAGCGGTTTTTTCCGTACACTGTCACAATGACCTGGGTTTGGCGGTGGCAAACTCTTTGTCTGCTGTGTTAAATGGTGCCCGACAGGTTGAATGTACCATTAATGGTCTGGGTGAACGCGCAGGTAATGCATCTCTGGAAGAAATCGTCATGGCTGTGAAAACCCGGCAGGATGTCTTTGGCTGTGACACCACTTTAGATACTACACAGATTGTTCCGGCTTCACGACTGGTCGCCGGCATCACAGGTTTTCCTGTACAACCCAACAAAGCAATTGTCGGAGCTAATGCCTTTGCTCATGAATCGGGTATTCATCAGGATGGTGTACTGAAAAGTCGGGAAACTTATGAAATCATGCTGGCAGAGGACGTTGGCTGGACTGAGAAGCATATTATTCTGGGTAAGCATTCCGGCCGTAACGCATTAAAGAGCCGCTTGAAAGATCTTGGTATTGAATTTAAATCTGAAGAACATCTCAATCAGGCTTTTGCTCGTTTTAAGGAGCTGGCTGATAAAAAACATGAAATTTTTGATGAGGACTTACAGGCGCTGGTCTCTGAAACAACCTCATCTTATCGGGATGATTATATTAAACTGGTTTCGTTGAAAGTTTGCTCAGAAACCGGTGAAACGCCAAATGCCAGTATAACTTTGAGTGTTAATGATCAGGAACAATCTGCCAGTGCAGAGGGTGGTGGTCCCGTTGATGCAGCGTTTAAAGCAATAGAAACTATTATTAATAGTGAGTCGGAATTAGAATTATACTCGGTTAATAATATCACCAGCGGCACAGACGCACAGGGTGATGTCACTGTGCGACTGGAAAAATCCGGGCGAATGGTTAATGGCCAGGGTGCTGACACAGACATCGTTATAGCTTCAGCCAAGTCCTACATTAATGCGTTAAATAAACTGATTCAGGCAGGCGAACGAGCTCACCCTCAACTTTGATTGGCTCTGGATTGATTATAGCAGTACGAATGAATAGTAATTTAAGAGCACAATACCTTAAAGCAATCGGTATCCAGAGCTGGCAATTAAAAACAACCCCGGATATCGATGCCGCAGGCTTTGTTCGGGAGCCCTTAGCAGAACAAGAGCCTTCAGCGGATCAAGAGCCTTCAGCAGAACAAGAGCCTTCAGCAGAACAAGAGCCTTCAGCGGATCAAGGGCCTTCAGCGGATCAAGAGCCTTCAGCAGAACAAGAGCCCTCAGCAGATCAAGAGCCCTCAACGCTTCAAGAACTCAATCTGCAGCATAATAATATCCCGCTAGAATCAGTTCATCCTGAGACAGCGGAAACAATATCTAAACATTCAATTTCTGAACTATCAGAAATCGATCCAGAGCTGCTGCATGCAATTCACTCTTGCCAGCTCTGCGCTTCACGAACAAGGCGCTTAAATGCTCTGCCAGGCGAAGGAAGCGCCAGGGCTTCAGTTTTTATTATCAGCGAGCCGCCAAATGCTGAAGAAGACCGTTCCGGGCATTATCTAACAGGACCGGCACAATCTCTATTTCGTGCCATGTTAAACACCATTGGTCTGGCAGCAGAGTATTTTCTGAGCGGAATTATCAAATGTCATTCTCTGGAACAATTCCAGGTCAGTGAACAGGAAATACGAAACTGTGCTGTTCATCTGAACGCTCAGCTTGAACAGATAAACCCCTCAGTTCTGATGGTCTATGGTGCTGCACAGACTCAGTCAGTTCTACAGAGTAAACAGAGTTTTAATGAACTCAGGGGCAAAATTCACAGAGTAACAATTAACCATAGACAGTACCCGCTAGTGGTGAGTTACCATCCGGCCTTTCTATTACGAAATCCTTTATACAAAAGAGAGGCTCTTAAGGATTTAATTATGCTGAAAAACCTGCTGAAATGAGTCGTTCCAGAACGAATATCAACGAGTTTATACGCGAAATGACCAGCTTTGATTTAGCACCGGTCATGGCGATTGAACAGCAAAGCTATGAGTTTCCCTGGACTATGGGTATTTTGTCAGACTGTCTGAGAGTAGGATATCATTGTTTTGTCTATGAAGTTAATAATGAAGTCCGTGGTTATGGCATTATGAGTACTGTACTGGATGAAGCACACTTACTCAATCTTTGTATTGCCCCGGAATATCAGAATAAGGGCTATGGTTTTAGCTTTCTGAACTGGATAATGAATTATGTCAATGAAAGAGGGGCAAAAACCCTGTACCTTGAAGTCAGGGCATCAAATAATACCGCCATACATCTTTATCAAACCATGGGGTTTAATGAAACGGGTATCCGGCACAATTATTATCCGGCAAAAAACGGTAAAGAAGATGCACAATTGTTTGCCTGCGAGTTAGCCTGGAGATGAACCTGAACATAACATATAAAAGCCTGAATTTTATCAGTGCTAATCTGGAATAAGAAATATGAGTGAATTTTTAGACGAAATAAGACGCAGAAGAACCTTTGCAATTATTTCTCACCCTGATGCGGGTAAAACAACCTTAACCGAAAAACTTCTATTGTATGGTGGTGCAATTCAAATGGCTGGTACGATCAAAGGTCGTAAGGCTGCAAGACATGCCACATCAGACTGGATGGAAATGGAGAAAGAACGCGGTATTTCTGTGACATCTTCTGTTATGCAGTTCCCCTATAAAGAATGCATTATCAATTTACTGGATACCCCGGGGCACGAGGATTTTTCTGAAGATACCTATCGTACCCTGACGGCAGTTGACTCAGCGCTTATGGTTATTGATGTGGCAAAAGGTGTCGAGAAACGAACAGTAAAGCTTATGGAGGTGTGCCGTTTACGTGACACGCCGATTTTAACATTTATTAATAAGCTGGACAGGGAAGGGCGTGATCCCATTGATTTAATGGATGAAGTTGAGGACGTACTAAAAATCGACTGTGCACCAATAACCTGGCCCATTGGTATGGGCAAACGCTTTAAAGGGGTCTATCATCTTTACCATGACAAAACCCATATGTTCAGTGCCTCGCATGGCGGTAAAATTAATGAAGGTGAAGTCATTGAAGGTCTGGATAACCCTCGCCTGGATGAACTGATTGGTGATCAGGCTGAAGAATTACGTGACGAGGTTGAGCTGGTAAGGGGTGCCAGTAATGAATTCGATCTGGAACTTTTTCTTGCAGGAGAGCTGACTCCGGTCTTTTATGGTTCAGCAATCAATAATTTTGGAGTTGATGAAATGCTCGATGCCTTTGTGGATTATGCTCCCGCTCCACAAAACCGTGAAACGAGCACTCGAGCAGTTGCATCCAGTGAAGATAAAATGACCGGATTTGTGTTTAAAATCCAGGCCAATATGGACCCGCAACACCGGGATCGGGTGGCTTTTATGCGTATTTGTTCGGGACAGTACACCAAAGGCATGAAAATGCGCCATGTCCGTATAGGGAAAGATGTGCAGGTTGCCAATGCCATCACCTTTATGGCACAGGACAGAAATCATGTCGAAACTGCTTATTCGGGTGATATTATCGGTTTACATAATCATGGAACCATTCGTATCGGTGATACTTTTACCCAGGGTGAGGATTTGAAATTTACCGGTATCCCCAACTTTGCACCGGAATTATTCAGACGCGCCCGATTAAAAGATCCATTGCGTATGAAGGCATTATTAAAGGGTCTGGAACAATTAAGTGAGGAGGGCGCTACCCAGCTTTTCAAGCCTTTTAATAATAATGACCTGATTCTCGGTGCCGTAGGTATTCTTCAGTTTGATGTGGTTAAAGAACGACTGAAAACTGAGTACAAGGTTGACTGTGTTTTTGAAGCGGTTAATGTTCAAACCGCTCGTTGGGTAACATGTGAGGATGAGAAAAAACTGGATGACTTTAAAAAGAAACTCAGTGATAACCTGGCCCTGGACGGAGCAGGTGATTTAACCTATATCGCCCCAACTCGTGTAAACCTGAATCTGACTATGGAACGCTGGCCGCAAGTTGAATTTCTTGCGACTCGTGAACATTGATTGGTAAATTGACTGAAGAATCGTTTGAGGGTGTTCGTTTTAAACCGTGCTTTGGAGTACGGATGAACTGATTAGGGGACGCTTCAAGCGCATCCATGCGCCGCTATGCTCAGGCATCCATGCCTGAGCAATCCCCTAATCAGTCCACCCATACTCCAAAGCACTCTTACGTCATCTTTTCTTGCTAAAGAGAAAAGAACAAGACTCAGATTACACCAGATGTGGTCAATTCAATTAGACAACATCACAGCAATTTCAGGTACAGTCGATTTCCTGAAGGAACGTAAAGATGTTCTTGAAGACGGGCGGGTTGGGTAGGCCGGTTTATATGTTAGATACAAATACATGTAGCTTTTTAATCCAGAAAAGACCTGAGTATTTGCTTGAAGAACTGCAAAAAACGCTTGTCTCTTGTCACCAGGTGATTATTTCTTCTATTACTTATGCTGAATTGACCTTTGGTGCTTACTATCGATGAAATAGAATGTATAGAGTAAAAAATATGAAGAACAAAAAAATAATAGACAAATTATTTACAATATATAAAAAGCATGTTCCAAATAGCAAACCCCATAACAATAATGAATGCATGTGGTCTTTATGTTAAATTACCCCAAGGTACAAACGGAAACTTACCCTATGTTAGAGCAAAAGATTATATAAATGAATAGGTTATAAAATGACTTTGAAACAAATTGTATATGAATCTCTTCATCTATCAGAAGATGAAAGGGCTGAATTAGCACAAAAATTATTACTTAGCCTTGACTCACCGTCAGAAAGTGAAATCGCTGATGATTGGCTTCTTGAAGCCAGTCGTAGCGCTAAAGATATTGATAATGGAACTGTACAACCAATTCCTGCTGAAGAAGTCAGGCTAAAAGCACAAGCGCTTTTGCGATGAACTACGAGTTTCATCCAATTGCTGAGGCCGAACATTTAGAGACAGTAGCCTAATTATGAATCAAAACGAGCAGGTCTTGGTGCTACATATCTTACGGAATTTGAAGCTACTATGACTGCTATTTGTAGATTTCCAAGCAGGTTTCCAGTAGAAAGAAAGCCTGATATTAAACGGGGTAAAATGGAAAAATTTCCCTTCAATATTTTATTTCGAGAGATTTCCGGTAAAGTTCAAGTATTGGCTATAGCACACCTTAGACGACGCCCTTCATATTGGTTGGGACGCCAATAACAGAATATTACATCAAAAAGGCCGAGTAATATCATGCCACAAAAAAAGAATTAGAAAAAAAGTGAATGAGGTAAATAATCAGGATTACAGAAAAAAAAACAACACTCCATATATTGAGTTAGCCCCACTTCCTTCAAGTGCTCAGTTTTTGAATGTAATTGAATCAGTATTTAGCGGAATGGCAAAAGCAATAATTCAAAATAGTAACTACCCATCAGTAGATGAATGCAAAAAGTCTATAGAACGTTATTTTTCCGAAAGAAACCAAGCATTTATTAAAAATCCGAAGAGAGCTGGCAAAAAGATTGGGGAGAAAGAAGTAGTTAAGCCAGTATTTACAGATTGGCCATTTCAGGCGTCGGTGCAAATGGTGCATTTGGTGCCGGTTTGAATTTGTTGTGAAAAATGGTGATTTCCTATAAGATGTTAAAATGTCCTGCTCCGCAATTGGGAGCACATTTTGTATTTAATTCTCTTTAACAACACAAAACAATGAGGTATCTAACATGAATAAAACAATGGCACCTGCATTATGCCTGGGCATTACTATGTTTACTTTTAATCAGAGTGCTCTTGCAAATCAAACTGAATTATTACAAAGCTTAACTCAAGACTCACCGCAAGAAGCATCTATACTTGTTGCCGTTGGGGTTGGTGATCGAGTCGATAGAAGAGGGGATCGCCGGGATAATGCCTCCGAACGTGTTGATGATAAACAGGAATTTCGTGAAGAACGCAGAGATTGTACTGGTGAGGGGC
>RCNG010003809.1_pt1 | contig 11341 bp, 9 predicted proteins | sample 2041371 | NCBI WGS metagenome assembly RCNG01 (sample SAMN09708227, study PRJNA481090) | Marine sediment metagenome, whole genome shotgun sequencing project. | biome: marine sediment; feature: ocean; material: sediment; isolation source: Sewage treatment plant 1 marine sediment (STP1) ... | reverse complement strand
ACTCGTTAACTCCAAAACATCACGATGTATCATTATTGTAGGTAATAATGTTGGCATGTAGTTAACACCATCAAGTAGTTCAAGTTTGCTCGTTATTATTGACCATTCATCATCGGATAGATCATGCTCACTTTCATGCATTGCCGAGAGAGGCTGCGCAAAAAATAAGGTTATTATGAGAATAGTGGCGAGTTTTATAGCATGTATATTCATAGTTTTTCCCTAACTAGTTGAACGACTGCTTTGTTGAATCTAAATCATGCGCTTAATGCATAAAGATATAAGCATAGATTATTTAGGGATATTCCATTCCCCTCCTATTAATAATCGAAGGTCCATTGTTGGCCGAAAATGCTCTGTCGTCGAAATTTAACGAAGGTCCGTTTTCGATTAGATTTTCATTGCCTGAAAATATCGCTCAAGGTTGCTTCTGATTGAAAGCAGGAGTTGGATTAAATGAATTCGAAGTCTATATCAGTCAGATTTTGTGAGAAGCCTCACTGTTCTAATCATCAGGTCCGATTTGTACTGGATGCCAGCAATGCTGTTTTTAATTGGCTAACGGCTTTTATACGGACTTTTTTTATCTCGTTCGCCAGGGCCATATTCTCAAATCCGAGGCTGCGTAATTTATCGATATCTATATCTTTAGTTACGCTTAAGGCCTGCCGAAAAAAATTACCCTGTGGGAAATTCCTATTTTCGTAACCTGTGCGGCCACGGGCATCAGCCTCTGACGCCAGTAAAAATTTTTCAAAGCGTTCTGGTTTTCGATACGCGTCAAGTTGCTCCAGGGTTTTAACAACAGTTGCAGCTTTGAGTTCCAGTGCGCGATGATAATGTAAATGAAAACGTGCAGTGCGCTCGGCTAAATCGCGATACTCATTAGGGATGCGTAATCGTTGGCAAACTTTTTTAACAATATCCGCACCGCGTGCCTCATGCCCAATATGACGAGGCCATTCTTTTTTGGCTGTCGTGCCTTTTCCCAGGTCATGCACTAATGCGGCAAACCTGACATCACTGGCTTTACTGAGCTGGCATGCTTGCTCAAGAACCATTAATGTATGCAGACCCGTGTCAATTTCCGGGTGGTGCTCGATGGGTTGCGGCACGCCAAATAGGCAATCTAATTCGGGCAATATTCTTTGTAATGTACCGCAATCACGAAGCGTGGTGACAAATGCAGTGGGTGTTTTCTCGCTTAAGGCTTTTTGCATTTCCTGCCAGACACGTTCAGGCACCAGTGCATCAACTTCACCAGCGGAAACCATATTTTTCATTAAGGCCATGGTTTCTTTCGCAATACTGAAACCGAGGTGCTGATAGCGGGCCATAAAGCGGGCAATACGCAAAATACGCACGGGGTCTTCTGCAAACGCATCAGAAACATGACGTAAAATTTTATTGTTGATGTCGTCTATGCCATGATAAGGGTCGATGTATTGACCATTTACATCTTTAGCAATGGCATTTATCGTCAGGTCGCGACGAATGAGATCCTGTTCCAGCGTAACATCGGGTGATGCGTGTACCTCAAAACCCTTATAACCGGCAGCTGTTTTTCTTTCAGTGCGTGCCAGTGCGTGTTCTTCTTTTGTTTCTGGATGCAGGAAAACAGGAAAGTCTTTGCCCACCTGTTGATAACCGGCAGCAATCATGTCGTCAACTGTGGCGCCGACAACAACCCAGTCTTTTTCTTTAAATGGATAACCCAGTATTTCATCGCGAACTGCGCCACCAACCAGATAGGTTTTCATGTTGCTATCTTACCCGCTTATATTGATAATCGGAAAATAATCCTAAAATATCAGTTGGACAGCTTTCAGAGTGGTCTTGCCGGCTTGACTGGCGTAGCAAAAAAATAAGGCAATGGTCGCTCCATTGCCGTTTTTTTTCTTAGTCAGGCGAGTTGGCAAGGCTGCTATGAATGCTGTAGCGTTTTCACCTGCTGGGTGAATTGGGTATTTAACTCTTTTTACTTTAAGATCATTCTCTTAAACAGACTTTCAAGCGGTCAACTAATTAATTTAGGATAATAATCAGCAAAAGAATTTTTAAGAGAGAATGAAATGCATCTACCCTGGTACGTAGCAGCCTTAGGCGCGGCAGTCACATGGGGAATTTATTATCCTCTGGTTGATATGGCGCTTAAGCGAATTTCGCTTTATAGCGTTATTTTGTTGAGCATGATTCCAGTCTTGCTGGTCATGCCGTTTTTTTTGAAAACGGTGAGCAATGATATTGAGACGGTCAAGTCATTACCTGTTTCAGAGCAATGGGTGATCGTGGTATTGGGTTTGATCGGTCTGTTCGGTGAAGTGATGGTGTATCTGGCGATCTCGGGTAAAAATGCAACGCTGGCAAGTTTAATAGAAATGACATACCCGGTGTTTGTTGTGTTGTTTGCTTATATTTTTTACCGGCATATGCACGTGACGGCCAGTGTTTTTGTTGGTGGTTTGATGATACTGACTGGTGCGGGTTTAATTATTTATAATAACCAATAAAAAAGCTTTCTCGGGATATCCCGAGAAAGCTTTTTAGTCAGAAACGAAATTAATTGAATCTTATTTCATTGCTGCCTGAGCCGCTGAGATGGCAGCGCCAGTATTGATGTTTGCGCCCATATCATTCATTACTGCTTCCAGTGAAGACAGACACAGGAAGATATTTTCAGCGCGTGAGCTGTGGCCCATTAAACCGATTCGCCAAACTTTGCCGGCTAATGTGCCAAGGCCGGCACCAATTTCCAGATTGAAATCATTCAGCAGGCGAGATCGAACGACTGCTTCATCAATACCCTCAGGAATAGTGACCGTGTTAAGTTGTGGTAGGCGGTAATCTTCATCAACGATGAAAGATAAACCCATGGCTTCAAGGCCGGCACGCAGAACCATGTGGTTTTTGCTGTGACGGGCCCACGAGTTTTCCAGGCCTTCGTCCTGCAGCATCACTAATGACTCATGCAGCGCGTATAAAGCATTAACCGGTGCCGTGTGATGGTAGGCGCGTTTTGCATTCGGCCCCCAGTAACCCATGACCAGGTTGGTATCAAGGAACCAGCTTTGTACTTTTGTTTTACGTGTAGTGATAACTTCAACGGCGCGGTCACTGAAACTTATCGGTGAAAGGCCGGGGGTACATGATAAACACTTCTGTGTACCGGAATAAATAGCATCAATTCCCCAGTCATCAACTTTAAGTTCACTTCCGCCTAATGATGTAACAGCATCGACCAGTACCAGTGCATCGTTATCGTGTGCAATTTTGCTTAAAGTTTCTGCGTCTGAACGTGCACCGGTTGAGGTTTCTGCATGAACAAAAGCCAGCAATTTGACATCCGGGTTGGCTTTGAGTGCATCTTCCACTATTTGCGGGTCAACTGGTTTACCCCAGTCGTCTTCAACCATAATGGCTGTGGCACCACAGCGTTCGACTACTTCTTTCATGCGACCACCGAAGACGCCGTTCTGACATACAATGGCTTTGTCACCATGTTCGAGAAGATTCTGAAAAGTTGCTTCCATGCCGGCGGAACCAGGTGCTGACACAGGAATGGTCAGCTGGTTTTTGGTCTGGAAAGCGTATTGCAGCATTTGTTTTACTTCATCCATCATGCCGACAAAAGCAGGATCAAGATGGCCGATGCAAGGGCGTGCCATAGCACCAGTTACGCGAGGGTGTACGTCGGATGGGCCAGGCCCCATTAATGTGCGGACTGGTGGATTGAATGAAGTAATGCTCATGTTGTTGGCCTTTAGCTGTTCAAATAAAAAAGACGCTATTCTGCCAGAAATAGCTTAATGCAACTACCTGCAATATAAAGCGTGTTACAAAAAGCGCGCTCAGGCGAGGTGTTCGTTCAGGACTTCAAGCCAGTGTTTTACCGGCAGCTGTGCTTTGCTCGCCATGTGCATCTGGCAGCCGATATTGGCGGTGGCAATCATCTCGGGCTGTCCGTTTAACAGAGCAGATAATTTATTGTCCAGCAGCTGCTGCGAAAGCCTGGGCTGCAAAATCGAATAGGTGCCTGCCGAGCCGCAGCATAAATGCGGATCCTGCACTGCGGTGAGTTTGAATCCGGCATTTTGTAAAATACTTTCAACCACACCATTGAGTTGCTGGCCGTGCTGCAGGGTGCAGGGGCTATGAAACGCGAGTTTGACGTCAGCCTGATTAATCGTCAGTGCGGAAAGGTCTTCATCACGCAGTATTTCACTGATATCTCTGGCTAATGCGCTGACCTGCTTCGCCCTGTCTGCATAGTGTGTGTCATGTTTGAGTAATTCAGCGTAGTCTTTGATCACGGTAGCGCAGCCGCTGGCGGTGATGATGATGGCTTCTGCACCCTGTTCAATGTACGGCCACCAGGCATCGATATTACGCCGCATGAAATTCAGGCCTTCTTCCGGTGCTGACAAATGATGGCTGACCGCACCGCAGCAGCCCGCGGCCGGTGCAGTGATTAATTCGATGTCCAGTTTCTGTAGTATTCTTGCTGCCGCCTTATTGGTTTGCGGTGTTACCACCGATTGCACGCAACCCTGCAAGACTAGCATTTTGCGTTCTTTTGCGGTGGCCGCTGTGTTGTCAATTGACTGTGGCAGCGGCAGTTTGCGTTTTAAGCTGGCCGGCAATACTGGCCGAAACAGCAGGCCCAGTTTATAGAACGGGGCAAAGCGTTGCGGGTAAGGTACAATTTTACGTAACAGTAATCTCGGTATGGTTTGCAGCAGGCTACGAGGTACCTGCTGATCGACAATCTCACGGCCGATTTCGACCAGCCTGCCGTAACGCACACCGGATGGACAGGTGGTTTCACAGGAGCGGCAGGTCAGGCAGCGGTCAAGATGGCTTTGTGTTTTACTGCTGATTTCATTGCCTTCCAGTACCTGCTTGATCAGGTAAATTCGGCCACGCGGCCCGTCCAGCTCATCACCCAGCAATTGATAAGTGGGACAGGTGGCGGTACAGAAACCACAATGCACACAACTGCGCAAGATGGTTTCGGCATCCTTGATCTGCAGATTGCTGAGAAATTGTTCACTGATATTGGTCTGCATGGTGGCTTATAACTCAGGGTAAAGCTTGCCGGGATTTAACAGGTTTTCCGGGTCAAACGCCTGTTTTAAATTTTGATGGATGCGCAACAGGCCCGGCGATAATGGCTGAAAGACAGCCTGTTGTTCATGCTGCTGTTGCCCATGATGTGGTTCTGGCTGACGAAATAAAACGGCATGGCCATCAACGGCTGCGGCAGCCTGTTGCATGGTCTCGGCAGGCACATCACTTTTTAACCAGCGTAAGGCGCCGCCCCACTCATAAAGGCAGTCGTCTTCATCATAGTCTGCAGGCAGTCCGAGTGACGCAGTGTCCGAAGCAATCGACAGCCGCCATAAGGGTTTACCTGAGTTGAAAAAAGCCAGGCGCTGTTCTTTCAGGTCCTGCCAGTACTGGGTTGCATTTTCGCCACTATCCTCCATGTTTTCTCCGCCGATAGTATTAACCGCTGCTTTAACGGCTTCAGTCGCTCCGGCAAGGCGAATACGCAAAACCGAGTCATGAAAACAGCTTGCAGAAAGCGGCAGTGGCGTTTGTGACCAGGCATGCATTTTTTCCAGTGCCTCGGCAGACGAGCAGTGAAATAACTGTGTTTTTTCCATTTCTGCTTTCGGCAGAACTTTTAATGATACTTCCAGCAACAGACCCAGTGTACCCATGGCGCCTGCCATCAGGCGGGAAACATCGTAACCGGCAACATTTTTCATTACTTCGCCGCCAAAGGTGAGGATCTCGCCCTTGCCGTTAATGATTTTGCAGCCGAGCAGAAAATCACGCGCAGCGCCGGCATATGCACGGCGGGGTCCGGATAAATTGCAGGCAATGGTGCCGCCTATGGTTGCTGTTTCGGCAAAAGCCGGTGGTTCAAACGGCAGCATCTGGCCGTTGTCATCGAGCAGCTTTTCAATCTCGGTTAAAGGCGTGCCGGCACGGGCAGTAATCACCAGTTCTGTCGGTTCATAACTGAGTACGCCGCGATGAGCGGAGACATCGAGAATTTCAGCTGAAGCCATGCGGTCATCCACGCGGCCATAGAAGGCCTTGCTGTTGCCGCCAACAATGCGTTGAACCGTCGCCTGCTCACAGGCCCGTTGTATCTGTTGCTGCAGTTGCTGGCTGATATCAGTATTCATGCAGAGTTCCGGGATAGTGTATTTGTGTCATAGCTTTTTTATTAGTGTCGCCAGGTTAAAATCTTTCCAGCTCGGGAAAGGGTAATTCGCCTTTATGCACATGCATGGCGCCAAATTCTGCGCAGCGGTGCAGTGTCGGTACCGCTTTACCCGGGTTTAATAATCCATCCGGATCAAACGCGGCTTTTACTGCATGAAACTGCTGCAGCTCCAGACTGTTAAACTGCACACACATCTGGTTAATTTTTTCCATGCCGACGCCATGTTCGCCAGTGATGGTGCCGCCGACTTCGACACATAACTCCAGGATTTTTCCGCCGAACTCCTCGGTACGTTCAAGCTCCCCCGGAATGTTTGCATCATAAAGAATCAGCGGGTGCAGGTTGCCGTCACCGGCATGAAACACGTTGGCCACCCGCAGATTATATTCTCTGGATAAATCCGCCATGGTCTTTAATACCTGTGGCAGCTGTTTACGCGGAATGGTGCCGTCCATGCAGTAGTAATCGGGAGACAGTCTGCCCACGGCCGGGAAGGCTGCCTTGCGCCCGGCCCAGAATACCAGTCGCTCGGCCTCATCTTTAGCAGTGCGAACGTCAGTGGCACCGCTATGCGTTAGCACATCGCGTACTTTTGCCACATGTTCCGAGACTTCTTCATTGGTACCGTCGAGTTCGCACAATAAAATCGCTTCGGCGTCCAGCGGGTAACCTGCGTGTACAAAATCTTCCGCCGCACGTATGGCCAGCCGGTCCATCATTTCCAGTCCCGCGGGGATAATGCCGGCAGCAATGATATTACCCACCGCTTCACCGGCTTTAACGATATAATCAAATGCTGCCAGCAATACCTGCGCGCGTTCCGGCTTGGGTAGCAGTTTTACCGTCACCTCGACAATGACGCCGAGCATGCCTTCGGAGCCGGTCATTAATGCTAGCAGGTCATAACCGGGACAATCCAGGCCGCTGCCGCCGATGGTCAGTAACTCACCTTCGATGGTGATGATTTTTAACTGCTGAATGTTATGTACGGTTAAGCCGTATTTCAGGCAGTGCACGCCGCCGGAATTTTCTGCCACGTTGCCGCCGATGGTGCAGGCAATCTGTGACGAAGGATCCGGCGCATAATACAGACCGTATTGATCAGCGGCCTGTGAGATGGCGAGGTTACGCACACCGGGCTGAACCCGTGCAATACGCCGTTTTGGATTGATATTTATTATGTTTTTGAATTTGGCCAGGCTCAGCAGTACACCCTGTTCATGCGGCAAAGCGCCACCCGACAGCCCGGTGCCGGCGCCGCGTGCGACGACTGGTACCCGGTGCGCATGACACAGTCTTAAAGTGGCCTGCACCTGTTCGATGGTTTCCGGCAAAACCACGATCAGCGGCATCGCACGGTAAGCCGACAGGCCATCACATTCGTAGGGCTTGAGGTCCTCCTCATCGTATAAAATCGACTCGCCGTGAATGAACTGGCGTAAGGCATCGACAAGGGCGACTTTGCTTATTGTTGAATCCGTTTTTTCAGAATGGGTCATTTCTCTGTTGCATCTATTTTACAGCGGTGGATGTATTAATATCACTGAATCCAGTTTTTTAGCTTCGAGTTTAAACTACCAGTATAGTCATCAAGCGCATTCTGTTTCAACTGTGACACTATCAGTTGGCCCTGTGGTTGTCTGCGCCAGTCGCAGATATACCGTTGCCAGTGCAAAATCATCACCCACATTGCCGGGGAAAATCACCACCGGCATATCGGGATAATGTGGATGGTCATCCGGGCATCGCACCACCGAACAGCCAGCCAGAATTTGTCCAACAACCCGCGAGGCACAAAGTGCCAGGCCATCACTCAACACATCGTTTGAAGTAATACCGCCCTTGCTGATTAAAAATACCGGTAGTTAATGGCAGGTTTCGCACCACGCCCATCAAAAAAGCCGATACCTGATCACCAAAGGCAAGACGGGATTGCTGGTCATCGAATTGTAATTCAGTGCGGCTAGTATATATCACCGGCGTTATATTTTTTGCATGACAGTTGCCAGCAGTTGCAATGATGTCTTCAAGTCACACTGTTTCTACCGAACAGGAGCTGCTCAACATTGTTTACCAGGAGCAGGCGCAGGGCTTTGCTTATGACAATGAAGAAGCCGAAGAGGGGGTTGGCTGTATTGGCGTTTTAGTTTACGACAGCAGCAAAAGCGTTGTTGCCGGTTTATCTATCTCTGCACCGATTGAGCGCCGCAAAGAAGAATGGGTGAAACTGGTGAAAGATGCCGGTAAGAAAATTTCTGAACGGCTGGGCGCGTAATTAATAATTAGATTGAACTGATTATTGTAACTATCGTCTACTCTGAGGTGTTTTTTTTTGTTGCAGCGTGTAAGTTCGTTTTGTCATCTATAATAAAAGAGCATGCTAGAATCCGCGACCATAATACCAATCTACAATGAGGATAATCACTCTATGCTACGTAAAGCATTGATAATAACAACACTACTTATTCCCTTTAATAATGTTTCAGCTGGTGCCATCGATTTTCGAGTAGGTGCGGATATGGCTGAACTGACTTTTTTTACACAAACTGCATCTTTTGGTTATGGCGGTGCTGATATTGGTTTTGGTGCTTTGATTAATGAGCACAATGATGTCATAGCGAATGCTTCAATTTTAGTCAGTGGTAGCAGTACTGGTAGTGTCAAGGGGCTGCATTTTGGTGTTGGTGCAAAACTGTACGTCGGCGATATTAATGGCCCGGACAATTCAGCTATAGATATTCAGGGCGGTGCGGTCGCCATTGGTGGACAGATACGATATGTATTCCCGGGTAGTACACCTTTTGCATTACTGGGCGAGGCTTTTTTTGCGCCTGAAGTTACCAGTATTTCAGAATTTGATCGCCTACTGGAATATCGTGTTGCAGTTGAGCTGGAAGTGACACCAAGTGCGCGTGCTTATATTGGTTACCGTATGCTTGAGGTTGATTTCAGTAGCTCAGGTCGAAATGTAGATTATGAAGTTGACGACTCGGCCAATATTGGCGTGCGTTTTGAATTTTAAAGGTACTAACGTTTAATAAATGCTATTAGAATCTTATTTGACAGGCAGTGTTAGCTTTGAAGGGCCAATTTCGACCCTTATTGCTAATTCAAAAAACTTAAAACATTAGTCCGCGAAGCACGCGAAGAACGCAAAAAAAGCAAAGAAAAAAATATAAGTTGTTTATTCATTTCCTTTACTGCGGGCGTCGCAATAAAAAATAAAAAAGGTTTTACTTCGCGTCTTTCGCGTACTTCGCGGACTAATGCTTTTGATCTTGAATGGGTGTTATTTGCCGTTATTTAGTCTGTCATTAGTTATGTAAATCTGGCGCAAGTTGTTATTTAACTCTGAGATATCAGGCAATGCAGGAACTTCATAAACTATTAAAAATCATGGCGGATTTACGTGATCCCGAGAACGGCTGCCCCTGGGATGTGGCGCAGTCATTCGACTCAATTGCGGCATACACCGTGGAAGAAGCCTATGAGGTCGCGGACGCAATTGAGCGTAAAGATATGGATGATCTTAAAAACGAGCTGGGCGATTTATTGTTCCAGGTCGTGTTCCACGCGCAGATGGCAGCAGAAAATAATCAGTTCGATTTTGTTGATGTAGTGAATGAAATCAATAACAAACTTGTTCGCCGTCACCCTCATGTTTTTGCTGATGATAAAACCAGAGATGAAAAAAAGTTGTATAGCGACTGGGAAAAACACAAGAAAAAAGAACGTGCCCAGAAAGGACTATCCGCTGAAAAGCAGAATGAAAAACAGCATAGCAGTTTCCTGGACGGGGTAACCAGTGCCATGCCGGCGTTACGCTGGTCAGAAAAGCTGCAAAAACGTGCGGCACATCACGGTTTTGACTGGGCTGATATTCTGCCGGTATTCGATAAACTTAATGAAGAAATCGACGAGCTGAAAGCTGAGATCGACATTAAGGATAACCAGCAAAGAATAACTGACGAAATGGGCGATATCCTGTTTGCCAGTGTCAATCTCTCACGCCACCTGGGGGTAAATCCAGAGCAGGCATTACGTGATTCCAATCGGAAATTCATCTCACGTTTTACACTAGTTGAGCAGTTACTGCAGGAAGATGGAAAAGCGATGGAAGATTGCAGTGTTGTTGTGCTTGAAAACTACTGGAAAAAAGCGAAAAAATTATTGTCCACAGATGGTCGCTCCTAAACATCCATGTGCTTGCGACATTAGTGCTATCCCTGCACGTCAACGCAGATGAACACAGATTAAAAAGCTTTAAAACATAAGACAGTGCTGTCATCCCGAACATGTTCGGGGTGACAGTACTATAAACTGACTCAAAATGTTTTTATCTGTGGACTATTGTATTTCGCTTTAACATCCTGCAACTCCCTGCACCGTAGGGTGCGCCGTGCGCACCGATGTCAGCGCTGTGCTTGCCGTAATACTCGCGAACAGGATCCCGGTGAATTCCCGCTAACAGAGTGAATTTCGATGGATTTTGACTACACTCCCTGGTAATTGTCAAAAAATCACAGCACCGTAGGGTGCGCCACGCGCACCGAAATATAATCACAAACGCTTTAGTTCATGGTGCGCACGGCGCACCCTACAGCTTATAACTTTACTGTTATTTGATTAAACCTTTTCATTATTGCTGCCGATAGTTTTATTTATATGAAACAAAGACAAAAAAACCAGATAAATATAGGCAATGAAAAAATCGGCATAGGGATGATTGCATCGTCACTGTCCGTCATTATATTTACTGTTGGAATCTTTCTTTATCAACAAAAAAGTGAAGATATCAACGAGATACAACGTCAGGGAACTGGACTGGTCAGGCTATTGGCCAGCATGCCAGTCGCTCAATTAACCGGCGAGGGCAATACAGCCGGCACACTGCGGAACGGGTTCAAATCCGGTCTGGCAAGCGGGTTGGGGGCAGCATCCGCTGATGCTGTGTACGGGGCGATCGCGGCGGCTGGCCTAACACTGGCGGCTGATTTCCTCGTGAAGCAGCAGGCCTGGCTGGGGGTGCTGGGAGGCGCGTTCTTATTGTTTTTAGGAGTGCGGACCTTCCGCAGCACACCGCCGGAAGCGGATGGGGGGGAT
>RCNG010001582.1_pt1 | contig 11341 bp, 13 predicted proteins | sample 2041371 | NCBI WGS metagenome assembly RCNG01 (sample SAMN09708227, study PRJNA481090) | Marine sediment metagenome, whole genome shotgun sequencing project. | biome: marine sediment; feature: ocean; material: sediment; isolation source: Sewage treatment plant 1 marine sediment (STP1) ... | reverse complement strand
AGGGCCTGGCCCAGGGCCTCAGCGCGGGTCAACGAATCAGGACCGATCACCAACAGGCCAGTCTTGCCCTTCATGTCATCCAGAGACCGGACCGCTTTGCCCTGGGTGAAGATGTAGTACGGAGCTCCCTCTGAGAAGGGAATGCCGCCCATCTGCAGTGTGAGGGCCACGCCTTCCGTCTCGTTCAACCTGGTCAACATCGTCGCGGGCAAAAAGGGCTCGATGCGCATCTTCACGTGGGGCGTCGGTCACGACGTCAACACGCACCTGCTGGACCTCATCGCCGAGGATCATGCCGCCGGCGTCCAGGGCTCGGTTCCAGACAATGCCGAAGTCCTTGCGATCCAGAGTGGTCTCGATCTCCCATCCCGCCACCGTGCCGCCTCGCGGACCCTTGACAGTGCCGAGAAAGGTCACCGGGAGGGTCACGGTCTTGGAAACGCCATGCATGGTGAGTGTTCCGGTCACGGCAAACTTCTGATCTCCGGACTTGGTGATCTTCGAACTGGTGAAGATAATCTCCGGGTAGGTCTCGACATTGAAGAAATCCTCGGACCGCAGGTGCTTGTCACGATCTTCATTCTGGGTGTCGATGCTCGCGGCGTCGATGGTGAACTCGACGGACGAAGCGTCGAGTTTGTCGAAGTCCGCCACGATGGAGCCTTGAAACCCGGTGAATTGACCCGTTGTCTTGGAGACGAGGTGACGGACTTTGAAGCTCACATCGGAATGCGCCTGGTCGATGGTGTAGGTCCCTGCAGCGGCGAAGCCCGCCACGGTGAGGAAGGCGAGAGACAGGAAGAATACGTTGCGTTTCATTGGATCCTCCAGATACTGTTGGTGGTTGAATGAGTTCGTTCTCTGTGGAAAACGCTGTGATGTTCTCGACGATTCCACCGTTGTATTCCCAATCGGTGCAGAGGGTTACCGTTTAGGTTTCTTGAGGTGCCGCGGTTTGGACGCCAAAGCGGCAAACCGGACTGCCACATGGGCGCGTCGTTCGGCCGTCGGTTGCCGCCCCTGGTGGGAACGACTTTGCACCGGCAAGTGTTACCAGCATCGTGTCGAAGACGAGACGATTGGCAGAAGAATTGCTAGGGTTGCACCGTGCGTGACGAAGGTCGAAATTTTCGCCGAGCCATCGGCATCTCGCTGTTGCTCCATGTGCTGCTGCTGTTTTTGGTCGTGCCCCGGATGCGGGATGCTTGGTCGAATTCGGCGGTGTCGCCGATCTTTGCTGTGGATCCCGACCGGGTCGCCGCCCAAAAACCCATCGAGTTCGAGTTTGTCGATCTGGCCGAAGAGCGCGAAGAGGTTCCCGAGAGCCCGACGGCGCCCATGTCCGATCTCGATCGCAGAGCCCACGGCGGTGAGGGCGAGGTGTCTGACCGTCCGTCCTCTCAGGGGAACACCCCCCAGCTCGTGCAGGCTCAGGGGGGCGACCAGTTCAACCGTGGCGCACCGCCCCAGGTCGCCGGGCCGCCCGCTCAACAGGTGCCTCCTCCCCGGCCGGACCAGGAACCCATCGAACGGCCGCAGGATCGCGAACCGATGGAGTCTCGCCCCGAGGGTGCAGGTCAGGACGAACCATCCGAGTCGGCCAAGCGGCAACAGCCCGCGGTTCCGCTGCCGCCTCCCGGCGTCTGGATGCTGCCGCCATCCGAGGGTGGAATCTCCGAGAACCCCAATCGTGACGGTGGCGGGGTCGACAGCGGCGCACTCTCTTTTGACACCCAGTGGTATGACTGGGGGCCCTACGCCAAGGCCATGCTCGCCAAGATTCGCCGTCACTGGCGGATCCCGCAGATCGCCCGCATGGGGGTCAGCGGCATCGTCAAAATCCGCTTCTACATCGAGCTGGACGGGACCGTCACCGGTCTGCGGATCATCGACGAGAGCGGTAGGCCTCCAATGGATTTCGCCGCCAAGGACGCCATCGCCGATTCGTCGGCTTTCGAGCCGTTGCCGGCCGGCCTCGGCCTCAACGGGCCCGAGGGCGTCACCATCACCTTCCTTTACAATGTTGAGCCCCGAAACCGGGGAAGATAGCCAACTCGATCGGAGCAGCACGTGTTCGACCTCATGCAGAACGGCATCGACATCTACAGATCCGGCGGTCCCGTCATGTATCCCCTCGGGATGCTCTCGGTGGTGGCCGTGGCCATCATCATCGAGCGGCTGTGGGTGCTGAGGCGCTCCAACTATCTCGAGCCGGGCACCGTCCACGCGCTTTCGGGACTTCTCGGGGGGCGGGACTACAAGGCGGCCACAGACTACTGTCGCCGGCACCCGGGCCCCTTCACCGAGCTCGTCCACACCATGGTGGAGAACCGGTACGCGCCGTATGACGAACTCAAGGAGATCCTCGGGGACACCGGTCGTCGTCAGCTGCTCGGTCTGCAGCGCGGGCTGCCCGCCCTTGCGACCATCGTCGGTGGCGCACCGCTGCTCGGACTTCTGGGAACGGTGCTCGGCATGATCAACATTTTCAAAGCGGTGGCCACCGGCGGCTCCGGCATTAACGAAACGCTCGCAACCGGAATCTCCCAGGCGCTCATCACAACCGCGACCGGTTTGATCATCGCGATTCCCGCGCTCTTCACCCACAGCTTCCTCGAGGCGCGGGCGGTGTCGATTCTCGCTGACATCGAGGCGCAGATGATGGATTTCCTCCATTTGGTGCGTCGGGCGGATCTCGATGACAGTGGTGACGGGGAAGAGGGCACCTGATGCGTCTCGTGAAACTCGGAGGCCGGACCAAACCCGAGGTTCAGATGTCGCCCCTCATCGATGTCGTCTTTCTGCTGCTGATTTTCTACGCGGTGACGACCCAGTTCGTCACCGACGAACGACTCAAGCTCAAGTTGCCGGAAGCCAAAACGGCGGAATCCGAAGGATGGGGTCAGGAAGAAATGCCACCCGAGGTCAAGGTGGCTGCCGATGGGACCATCTGGATCAACGACGAGATCGTCCCGGATGACGAACTCGAAGCGCGGATGAAAGCACTGGTTGAAAGCGCACCCGATAAGGCGGTGATTCTCAAGGGTGACCGGGATGCCGACTACGGGGTCGTGGTCAGGGTCCTCGACACCGCTCGCGCCGCCGGCGCCAACATGATTCAGATGTCGGCCGAACGTCCACCGGAGTAGGCCTCAACCGTACCCGTACCCGTACCCGTACCCGTGCCCGTGCCCGTACCCGTGCCCGTGCCCGAAGTCGTGGCCGTACCAGTAACCGTGGCCGTGTCAGTATCCAATCCCGATCCCGATCCCGATCCCGATGCCGTGGCCGAGACCGTGGCAGCAACCGTACCCGTACCCGTACCCGATTCTGAGACCGCGGTCGCACCAGGGCACACAGGATAGGGCGCCCAGCGGGGCGTGCCGGGCATGACATTGTGCCAGCAATACCTTGCGGCAAAGCGTCGCCTCCGCACAATGTCCATGCCGGGCAACCCACGGGGAGCGCGACGATCTCCGGCTGTGGAAGTCCTGGCTCCGCTCCCATCGCGTTGCTCGGAGAGAGGGAGCATCACCTTCCCGCCCACACGTCATACAGCTCCCTGAAACACAGCCGGATGTCGCCTCCGTGCCGCTCGTAGAGGGCCTCGAGATTGACCGTTGTGGTGGCCTCCGATGCGAGCTCTCGAACCAACTCCTTCAGGAGCTCGGGACTGGTGCTGCACTCGTAGATCGTTGGTAGGCGCCCCTGTCGGTGGCTGGTGATGAGGATCGTGCCGGCTTTTTGGATCCTTCGGTGGAGTCGCCACCAGGTGCATGCGCCCAGTTGCTCGGCGCCGTCGATGACGATGGCGTGGCGTTGATCGACGGTGCGGGGCAGGCAGTTTCGGGCTGACCTCCCGGAGTTGTGGCTTTCGATGTTCAACCGGATCCAGACGACCTCGTGCTCGAGCTGCCGGGCGAGCTCCTCCAACAGGGTGGTCTTGCCGCTGCCGTGCGGCCCGATGATGGCGCCCCGGCCTCTGCATTTCTGCAGGCGCTCCAGCACGGAGTCGGTTCCACCATCGTGAGGGCGAAACGCCAAGGTGTCGACACATCTGCTGGAGAACGGGTTGTCGGCGGGTCTCGGAACCTCGGGAGACCGGATCACGGTTTCTTCTGACGCGATCCGAGGTTGATGATCTGGTCGAGAGGTCCGCGTCCGAGGCCGTCAAGGCGGACCTCCACCGGTGTCGGTGCGACCACGAGGTCGACGCGCTCGGTCTGCCCGTCGGGGAGGACGACCAGCTCGAGCGCCCAGCTGAGGGTGATGAGCGACCCCGAGAAGGAGTACGGGCCGAAGGGGAGGCGGAATGAAAAGGCCTGCTCCCCGGCCTTCCTGTGGGTTTCGGTGCGGTGGACGTCGACGATCTCGACGTCCTCGGTCCCTTTGCCGCTGGTGTGCCAGAAGAGCCGGACTTCGATCGCGTCGGCGGGTTCGTCGAGGCGCCAGACGATACTGCCGGTCACCGTGTCGCCGGGCAGGAACCACCGGCGGTCACCTTCCAGGTCGATGCGCAGGGTCGTCACGGCAGCAACCTTTCCGACGCCAGCGGTCGGACCTCGATTTCGAAAGACTCGCTGACATCGGGCCACCGAGGAATGTCACCTTGGACGATCAGCGACCAGACCACGCCGTTGTTGGCCGAGGCATAGCTGTGCATGGTGTCTTCCGGGATCTCGATCTCGGCCGAACCGCGGCCGATCTCCCACTCGGCCGACGTTGTCACCAGGTCGATGGTGGCGAAGGCCTCACGATCGGTGTAGGTGTTGGTGCCCCTTCGATAGGTTGCCTTCTCGTGACCCTCGAGGACGATTCTGAGGTGCTGGATCCGGCTGACCTTGCCCTTGAACGACCACTCGACTCGGAGACGCGTCCCGAGCCGGGGCGCGGCGGGAGAGATGGTGAGACCAGGCCGTGGATTGAAGGCGGCGAGGATGGTGTAGAAAATCCCGACGATGAGCGCGAGACCCACAAGCACGAATGGGATGAGGAAGATCATCAGGAACCACTCGGGCCCGCCGCTCATGATGGCCTTGACGGCCTGCCAGACAAAGATGCTGACGATGCCGTTCCAGAAGGCGGCGATCAGAGTCATCCCGACGATCTTGGCGATGGGCCCGGCTTCGGGCTCCAGGATGCGCTCCGGCTCGGTCTCCTCGACCTCGAAGGAGGAGGGTGCGATAGCGGCGGTGACCCCGGTACTGCGGGCGCGCAGGGTGTAGACGATCAGACCCAGTCCCGCGAGCAGAAAGATCAGCGGAAAGAGACCGACGAGGTAGACCGGACGGAAGGCGCGATCCAGGATCGATCGCGATGGATCATCCGGGTCGATGAAACAGACCGTCGAGCTGGACACCGGGTAGCGGTCGACCTCGGCATGAGCGTCGGCATAGTCGCTGGAGCTCATGGGGAAGAACGACCGTTGGTTGGAGAGCCAGAGACGACCCCCTGCCGAATATTCGTAGAGGATGTCGGCGCGGAACGAAGTTCCGTCGTCGGTGCTCCACGAGCGGACGGTTGCCGCTGCGATCGTCGCCGGAGTCTCGGTCCAGGATGTGGCCTCCGCCAACCTCAGACCAGGGGCCACCAGCAGGTAGAGGGTCAACACTCCGCCCACCACCGCGAAGATCAGGCCTATCCCGAGTCCGATCTTCCGGCCGAGCGTTTTCGAACCCTTCGCCCGTTGCGAGATGGACTCGACCGCTGCACCCTCGCCGAACCGGGGCATTCCCTTCCATGTGGTGTAGATCCCGCCGGCGCCGATGGCGACGAAGATGAGCGGAAAGAAGACCACAAAGGCGACGAGGGGCAACCGGCGTTCGAGGACCGCGTCGCCGGGGTTGTCCGGGTTGATTCTGCAGGTTGTGCGTGTGCCCGGTGGGTAGGAGTCCGTGGCCTGACGGGCGGTGTCGTAGCTCGAGCTCGCCGACGGGCTGCGGGCCAGTTTGGTTCCGCGAGTGATTCGGCCGTCAACCAGATAGTCGAATGCCACCACGGCTGTGTAGGGTTCCTGGTCATCGCCTGTTTCCTCGACGCCACTGGAGACCACGGTGCACTCCGCCTCGGGCCAGAACCACACCGCCGCCATCCGAATCGCTTCGCCGAGGATGACGACGGTGAAGATGGAGCCCATGACGAGGAAGATCAGGAAGAAGGCGGTGAGGCAACCCTTGCCGCCGGCCGACTGGCCGCCGGCGCCAGTGGTTGATCCGGAGCCGAATTGGATTTTCATCAAACCTACGGCATCAGTTTACCCGATGGCGTTTCCCTGCTCCAGAGATCGTGGGTGCGCCGCTCAGGGGGCGGCTGTGGGCCAGCCCTAGCCTTCGTTGGCGTGATCCACACCCGAGTTCATCAGAGTGGAAACGTGGTCATCGGCGAGGCTGTAGTAGACCATACGGCCATCACGGCGGGCGTGGACCAGGTCTCGGTCGCGCAGGAGGCGCAGCTGGTGGCTCACCGCGGAAACAGACAGATCGGCGATCACCGCAAGATCGCAGACGCAGAGTTCGTTGGTGACCATGAGCGCATTGAGAATTCTGAGGCGGGTCGGGTCGGCAAGGGCCGAGAACAGCCGGTCGAGACGCTCGACCGTCCTTTCCGGCAGGGCTTTCCCTCGGACAAAGGCGACCGCTTCGGGGTCGATCTCATTGATGGTACACATCTCAAGCGGAGATTCACTCTCATTCATGCGGACATCTTTGCAGATTCACGCAAGCGGGTCAATGGCGCCGCACCGCGGCGAGAGGAAATGCGCGCCGTTCTCGGCGGTTTCTGTCCCGGCGTTGAGGTGGTTCGTTGCCGATTCGTTGGCGGTCGGACCCGAGTCCGGGTTTCCAGGCTCCTACGCGCGCACCGCCTTGTGACCGTAGAAGATCACGCCTGCCTCGCCGTCCGAGGAGATGCGCCGGAACTCGAGTCGGACCGGCATCCCGATCTCGATGGTCTCGGGATCCTCCACATCGCCGATCTGCACCATGAGGCGCACCCCGTTGGTCAATTCCACCAGGGCGACGGGGAGGGGAGTCTGTTCGGTGAATCCCGCGGGTGGAACGCGGATGACGGTGAAGGTCACCACCTTCCCGTCACGGGGTAGAACCTCGTCGGCGAATTCTCGGCCGCCGCACTCGGGACAGACCAAACGGGGCGGATAGAGGATTTTGGAACACTTGGTGCACTTGGCCGCCTCGAGACGGTAGCGCTGGGGATACTCACGCCAGGCACGTGCCGGGGAAAACATCAGACCACCTCCAGGATGTGGACCACCGAGCTGCCGCCGGATCCGCCCATGTTCTGCGCCATTCCGATCTTCGCGCCCTGCACCTGACGCTGGCCGGCCTCGCCGCGCAGTTGGGTGACGATCTCCACAACCTGCGCTACCCCGGTGGCGCCGACGGGATGGCCCTTGGACTTGAGGCCGCCCGAGGTGTTGACCGGGATCTTGCCCTGAAGGCTTGTGAGCCCCTTTTCGACGGCCGAACCGCCGTAACCCGGGTCGAAGAAGCCGAGGGCCTCGGTGGCCATGATCTCGGCGATGGTGAAACAGTCGTGGACCTCGACGAGGTGGATGTCCTCGGGTTTGCGTCCGGCCATGGCGTAGGCCCGCTCGCCGGCCAGCTTGACCGCGCCGAGTTCGGCGATCTCTCCTCGATTCGCCAGGGTCACGGTGTCTGTCGCCAGACCCGACCCGGTGATGACCACCACCGGTTTATCGCCGGCGATCTCGCGGGCACGCTCGACGGTGGTGAGGACCAGCGCAGCAGCTCCGTCGGTCACCGGCGAACAGTCGAAGAGATTCAGCGGGTCGGCGACCGCGGTGGAGTCGAGCACATCCTCGACTCCGATTTGGAGGTGGTACTGGGCGTGCTCGTTGAGCAGTCCGTTGGCGTGGTTCTTGACGGCGACGTGGGCGAGCTGCTCGCGGGTCGTGCCGTACTTCTGCATGTGGATCCGGGCCAACATCGCGTAGAGGCCCGGGAAGGTCACGCCGTGAAAGCCCTCCCACTCGGAATCGGCGGCGGTTCCGAGGGCGTAGGTGGCGTCGGCTCCATCCACGTCGGTCATCTTCTCGACGCCGGTGACGAGGACGGTGTCGGAGAGGCCGGAGGCGACCTCGGCAAAGCCGGCGCGAACGGCGAGCCCGCCAGAAGCGCAGGCCGACTCCACTCGGGTTGCGGGTACGCCGGCCATCCCGATTTCGTCGGCGAGGAGAGAGGCCAGGTGTTCCTGACCCGTGAAGAGCCCCGACGACATACAGCCGATGGTGATGAGGTCCACCGAGTCGACTCCGGCATCGTCGAGGGCGGCCAGTGCGGCCTCCGCCCACAGCGATCGCAGCGGGGTCTCCCACAGCTCGCCGAAAGAGGTCATTCCGATTCCGATAACTGCTACATCTCGCATTTCGACCTCCTTCCTACTCGGCCATGCGGATCTTGCCGCGGAGCTTGGCATAGGCGCCGTACTCGAGGTAGATCTTGTTCTCGTCGAGCTGTGCCCTGGTCTTGGGCGCCAGATCCTGGACTTCTGCGATGCGGCCCGTGACTCGGATGACAAAGGAATCCGATCCGGCTCCCGAACCGAATGATGTCAAGAGGATCAGGTCACCCGGCGATGCGATGTCGAGCACCGCGGTGAGGCCGATGGGGGAGGCCCCAGAGTAGGTGTTGCCGAGCCATGGCGACAGCCACCCGGTCTCGAGTTGCTCGTGGGTGAAGCCGAGCTTCTTGCCCACCCGCATGGGGAACTTGCCGTTGGGTTGGTGGAAGATGGCATAGGCGAAGTCTCTGGGTTCCATCCCCGCCTTCGCCATCATCCCCCGCGCCGAACTCATGGTGTGGCGAAAATAGGCCGGCTCACCGGTGAATCGACTGCCGTGCCGCGGATAGTGCATGTACTCGCGGCGCCAGAAATCGGGCGTGTCGGTGGTCCAGGAGAAGGTGTCCACGATTTCGGCGAGGATGAGGTCTTCGTCGGCTCCGAAGATGAAGGCCGCGGCGCCGGCAGCCGCCGAGTACTCGAGGGCGTCGCCGGGGGCGCCCTGCGAAGTGTCGGCGCCGATCCCCACTGCGTACTTCACTTCACCGGCCTTGACCAGCGATTGTGCGATAAAGAGGCTTTCGGTGCCGGCCTTGCAGGCGAACTCGAGATCGGCCACGTGCAACGCCGGGATCGCGCCGATGGCCTCCGCGACGATGGTTCCCGACGGCTTGACGGCGTACGGGTGCGACTCGGAGCCGACGTAGAGTGCGCCGATTTCGGCGGGATCGACTCCGCCCGAGCGCGCGAGGGCGTTGCGAGTCGCTTCCACCGACATGGTGACGGTGTCCTCATCGGCGCCGGGCACCGATTTTTCAAAGAGTTGGAGCCCGCGCTTGTAGGCGGGCGCGTCCGCGCCCCACACCTTGGCGATCTCCTCGAGCTTAATGCGGCGTCTCGGGACAAAGGCGCCGTAACCGACGATGCCAACCGTCATAGGTCCTCCTAGATTGTGGTTTTCAAAGATGCATGTCCAAGCCGGATCAGTCTACCGCAGCGCGGCAAGACGAGCTAGCCGGCCGGTTAGTCGACCGGCTCGTTCCTCGTTCCTCGATACTCGATGCTCGAATTCAGGTTCGAGCATCCTCACCCGCGCACCATCTCCTCGATCGCCTCGACCATTGTCGGCAGTGCTGCAGACAGGTTCTCTCCACCCGTTTCGGTGACGAGGAAGTCGTTTTCGATCCTCACACCCAGGGCCTCATCGGGGATGTAGATACCGGGCTCGTTGGTGATCACATTGCCGGGTACGAGGAGCGCTTCTTCGGATCCCGGGTCGTGCGCGTCGAGACCGAGAAAGTGGCCGAGACCGTGAATGAAGTACTGGCCGAGCTTCTCGCCCTTGGAGTCGCGGAGATCGGAGGATTCCATGACCTCGTAGGCAATCGTGCGGAGGTCGAAGATCCGAATACCGGGTTTGATGGCCTCGGCCACGCGGTCGTGGGCCTCGAGAACGAGATTGTAGATTCCCCGTTGGCGATCGTTGAACCGGCCGTTCACGGGGTAGGTGCGGGTTAGATCACCGCAGTAGTAGCCGTAGCGCGCGCCGATGTCCACGACCACGAGTTCGCCGTCGTTGCAGGAGCCCACATTCTGGTCGTAGTGGAGGGTCGTGGCGTTGTATCCACAACCGACGATAGATGGGAAGGCGAGTCCCTCTGCGCCGTGAGCTCTGAATGTCGCGTAGACCGCACCGTCCACCGCGGCTTCGCCGACTCCGGGAGCAATGGCAGCGGCGGCAGCGCTCTGACCATCCACCGTGGCCTTGATGGCCTTGCGCATGAGGGCGATTTCGCCGTCGTTTTTGATCAGGCGCATCGCGGTGAGGTGGGCCGAGAGATCGCGCACTTCGAAGGTCGGCAGACGGTCCCGGAGCTGAGCGATGAACCGGTGACTCGGCGGCAGGATCGATGACGAGGCCACCGCCGGATACTCCGTCCAGAGGATGGCGCTCTCGTCGGCGAGCCAACCCTGGAGACGACCTTCGAAGCCGGGAACCGGACGACGGCGGGAGTCGAGCACGATTTCGGTGGGATCCGAGGACAGCACCTCGCCAAAGCCGAGCGTGGTGGCCGCCTCGTCTCCCGGCCCGAACTTCGGACCCGTCCATCGTTCGACGTTGGGATTGCGTGGCGGGAGAAAGAGAGCGTCGAAACCCTCTGCGGGGCGCATGACCAAAATTGCGTTGGGGAGCTCGACGCCGGTGAGATAGAAGAACGCCGAGCTCTGGCGGAAGGTTCCCACATCGCCATAGCCGCGGTCATCGCCTGCGCCCCACATTACGATGGTTCCACCCCCGATCTTCTCCGCCAGTCGTTTCCGCCGTTCGCGGTAGACATCCGGTGCTTCGAGTTCGGCTGCGTAGTTGCCCCCGCGCATGTCGCGTTGTGTCATGGGTGTCTCCTTTGCGGTGGGTATTCTACCTTTGCCCGATCCCGATCCCGATCCCGATCCCGATCCCGTGTCCGTATCCGTATCCGTATCCGTTTCCGCGGCCGAGGCCGTGCCCGTTCCCGTGCCCGTTCCCGTGCCCGATGGACGCGCTACGATTCCTGGTTCCCTCGATCCCGGCCTTCTGGTCCGCCTTCGACGACCCAGCGTCGCCCGAGCAGCGCGGTCGCTCGGTGGGTAGCGAGAAAGGGCTGCGACCACGCTGCTCGCGCGCCGGCGGCCTCCCCCTGAGCTTGAGCAGCCGCACCTCATCGCGCTCGCTAGTGGCCTCCGGCCACCGCGACCAGACCTCACGATCGGGTGGCCGTTGATCAACGAGCCTTTGGCGTCGTTGACCACGACCACATCCCGA
>RCNG010001580.1_pt1 | contig 11346 bp, 8 predicted proteins | sample 2041371 | NCBI WGS metagenome assembly RCNG01 (sample SAMN09708227, study PRJNA481090) | Marine sediment metagenome, whole genome shotgun sequencing project. | biome: marine sediment; feature: ocean; material: sediment; isolation source: Sewage treatment plant 1 marine sediment (STP1) ... | reverse complement strand
GCATCCGGGTCTCCGAATGAACCAGACGAATAGAGACCGACCTCGCCCGAAGTGCCGCTCAGGGGGCCGATGAGGCCCGCCGCCGGGATGACGAGCTCGGGATCGGCTTCCTCGTCGATGCTGATGATCAGCGACTTGCCGGGACCGAGAATCGTCTGAGGAAGTTCGAGGTAGTACGGGTGCACGGCGACCCAATGGCCGGTCAGGTCTCCGGCGTCCGGCCCGAGATTGCCGACCTCGATCGAGCCGGAATCGCCGAACGCGACGTCGCCGATGATGAAACGGGCGTCGCCGGTGACGATCGTGGTGGAAGTGGTGGTCGTTTCGCCGCCGTCGGGCACTGACGAAGCAGCGGCTGCCGTTGACGATGGGCTCGTCGACTCGAGGATCGGAGCATCGCTGGTGTCCGAACTACCCGAAGCGTTCGAGCACGCAGCGAGGAAAAGCGTGAGAGCAATTGCGATCCGTTTCACCCGGATAGCCTATCGCTCCTCTGGCAAATGGATCGCTCGCTGATCGGGGGTGAAGAGGGTTCGGCTCAGGCCCAGCGCCACGGTGCTCGTCGCCACGGCGACCGATCCGAGCACCAAGTACATCACGACCACTTGAACTCGGACTGCCTCGATCGGATCGACGCCGGCGAGGATGAGACCGGTCATTGCCCCCGGCAGGAACACGATCCCGACGGCCTTCGTCGTTTCGATCTGGGGAACCAGGGCCGTCTTGAGCGACGAGCGCACGTAGGGAAGGAAGGCGTCTGTGGAGCGGAAGCCAAGCGCCAGTCGAGCCTCGATCAGTGGACGCTTGTCTTTGAACTCCGCCACGATGCGTGTTGCCACGAGAACGGTGGCGGTCATCGAGTTGCCGATCATCATCCCAGCCAGGGGTACGAGCGTCCGCGGCTCGAGGGGGATGATTCGCAGGCCGAACAGGAGTCCGAGGATGATGATCGACGTAGTACCGAACGCTGCGAGCGCCAGCCATCGAACCCGCGGCACCTCGGGAGCGCGCCGCGCAACGACGTCGGCGGCGAATGGCAACATCACCAGCACCCAGGCGAGCGACCACCAGGTCGACCGTCCCGGCTGGAGCAGGAATGCGAGAACGACGCCGGCGAAGAGGAGCTGCACGAGGGCGCGCAGCGATGCCCACACGATTTGTCGTCCGAGATCGAGTCGCTGCCACATCGAGAGGGCGACGGCCACCAGGACCAGCGACGACGCGAGCGCGAGACCGATGAAGGAGATGTTCGTGGTCATCGAGGCAAGTATCGCTGAACCCGAGACCCTGCGAGAATCGCTTCTGCACTGTCGAGCGAAGGGGTCATAGTGGCCGACCGAATCGAAGCGCCCATCGCCGTCGACGATCCGCCGGCGGGCTATCCGGCTGATTGGGTTCAGGATGCCGTCACCGTCGCCGGTGAGACGCTACACATCCGTCCGATCGCCCCGAGTGATCGGGACGCGCTCCAGGCCATGGTGCGGGGTCTCTCACGCCAGAGCACCTACGATCGCTTCTTCCGAGCGGAGCGGGATCTCGAGCCAGAAGAGCTTGATCGCTTCACCCGCCTCGACTACCGCAACGCAATGGCGCTCGTGGCAATCCACCACGGTCGACTCGTGGCGGTGGGTCGATATAACACCATCGACGACGACCCGACGACGGCCGAGGCAGCGTTCGCGGTCAGTGACGACTATCAGCAGAAGGGCATCGGGACGCTCCTGCTGTACCGATTGACGGCCTACGCGAGCACCTGCGGAATCGAGCGTTTTCGGTCGTATCTGCTGGCCGACAATCACGTGATGATGCGCGTCTTTCGTGCCTCAGGGTACGGCGTCGAACGCAACGCCGAGGAGGGGGCATATACAATCACCTTCCCTGACGAGGAGACCGACGAGAGCTCGGCCTTCCGAGCTGAGTGGGAGAAGCGGGCGGCGGCGAAGTCGATGATGCCGCTGATGGCGCCGCAGTCGGTAGCGGTCATCGGAGCGAGCCGAGATCCGGAGTCGATCGGAGGGAGGCTGTTCAGCAACCTCCTGGCAGGCAACTTCAGCGGCCCGGTCTACCCGGTCAATCCGAAGTCACCGGTGGTGCGGTCGGTCGCGGCGTACCCCACAATTCTCGACACGCCGGGGAGTGTCGATCTTGCGTTCATCGTGGTTCCCTCGCGGTTCGTGATCCCCGCCGTCGAGCAGTGCATCTCCAAGGGCGTGAAGGCGCTCGTCGTCATCTCCGCTGGCTTCTCCGAGGTCGGCGGCGCTGGATCCGATCTGGAGGCGGAATTGCTCGCCCTTGTCCGTTCGGCCGGCATCCGGATGGTGGGACCCAACTGCATGGGTCTGCTCAACACGGATCCAGCGATCAGCCTCGACGGTCAGTTCGGTCCGATCATGCCGTCGCGTGGGAACGTTGCTTTCTCGTCGCAGTCGGGCGCGCTGGCGCTTGCCATCCTCGATTCCGCCGCTCGTCACGGGATCGGTATCTCGACGTTTGTCTCCGTCGGCAATCTCGCAGATGTCTCGGGTGACGACCTTCTGCTGTTCTGGGAGGACGATCCGGCGACCGACGTGATTCTCCTGTATATGGAGTCGTTCGGAGATCCGCGCCGCTTCGCTCGGTTGGCGCGGAGGATCGCTCGCAACAAGCCCATCGTGGCCGTCAAGTCGGGCCGGACGCAATCCGGCGCACGCGCCGCGAGCAGCCACACCGGCTCGCTCGCGAGCCTCGATGTGGCGGTGGATGCGTTGTTTCAGCAGACCGGCGTGATCCGCGTCGACACGCTCGAGGAACTGTTCGACGTCACCATCCTGCTGTCGAACGAGCCGATCCCCAAGGGACGGCGCGTTGGGATCGTGTCGAATGCAGGGGGCCCTGCCATCCTCGCCGTCGACGCCCTCGAATCTCGCGGCCTCGAGGTGCCAGTGCTCTCTGACGAGCTCCAGGAACGTCTCCGCCAGAAGCTGGCGCCGGAGGCTGCCATCCGCAATCCGATCGATATGATCGCCGCCGCCGGCGCGAAGGAGTATGGCGCCGTGCTCGAGACGCTCCTCGAGGCCGACGATCTGGACGCCGTGATCGCAATCCACATCCCGGCGTCCGCCATTGATCTCCTGGAGATCCAGAACACGATCCGGGACGTCGGGGAAGCCTACGAAGGCGACAAGACGTTCCTTGCCGTGTTCATGCAGTCCGGGAAGATCTCGGACGAGGCGCCGAAAGTCACGTCGACGATCCCTGAGTTCGCCTTCCCAGAGCGAGCAGCGCAAGCGCTCAACGACGCCGTCCGATACGGCGAGTGGCTCAGGCGGCCGGAAGGGGAGATCCCGACGTATGACGACGTCGATCGCGATCGTGCTCGCGCCGCACTCGACGCGGCGCTTGCCGACATGGGCGAGGACGGCGGCTGGTTGGATCCGGACACGATCGACGTTGTCCTCGAGAGCTACGGGATCCGTGTCCCTGCGTCGGCAGTGGTGGCGACGGAGGACGAGGCGGTCGAGCAATCGGCCCTGATCGGCGGACCTGTGGTGCTCAAGGTGCTGTCCCCATCCGCTCTGCACAAGTCCGACGTCGGGGGCGTCGCCCTCGACATCGAGGGCGAAGGGGCCGTACGCGGCGCCTACCAGCAGGTCGTTGCGTCGGTACCCGATCCGGACGGCGTGCTGATCCAGGAGTTCATCTCCGGTGGGCATGAGATCCTGATCGGCATGATCGAGGATCCCAACTTCGGTCCGCTGGTCGTGTTCGGACTTGGCGGTGTCTTCGTCGAACTCATTGGCGACGTGGCGTTCCGGATCCATCCGCTCACCGACCTCGACGTCGCAGACATGATCCAGGAAGTGAAGTCGGCCCGACTGCTCGAGGGGTACCGCGGGGCAGAACCCGGCGACATAGAGGCCGTCACGGAGGCGCTGCTTCGCGTGTCCGCCTTGATCGAGGACCTGCCGGAGTTGTCCGAGATGGACATGAACCCCATCAAAGTGGGCAGACCCGGTGAGGGTGTGTGTGTGGTTGATGCTCGGATCAGGGTGGAGCCCGTCGGCGAGGTGGATGAATCGGTCCGCTCCGATATCCCGGCGGCGTCGTAGCCAAGATGCAACAATGACGCCCGACGCCGAGGAGAGGAACACCGAGTGCAGGTCGTAGACCTCATGACGACCGACGTGATCACGGTCTCGCGAGAGACTGGGATCCGTGATGCCGCGCGGCTCATGTTCCGCAATCGGGTGAGCGGACTACCGGTGACGTCGCCGGAAGGGTTACTTGTTGGCATCATCACCGAAGCCGATTTTCTGCGGCTCGAGGTCGAGCGTCAGGATGGCGCGACCGATCTCGGCGAGACCGTTGGAGACGTGATGTCGGACGGCGTGGTCACGACGAGTCCGGACACCGAGGTCTACGACGCGGCGAAGATGATGACGTTCCAGGACATCAAGCGCCTCCCCGTCGTCGACGACGACGCCCGGCTGCTCGGCATCATCTCGAGGGCCGACATCGTCTCGGTCTTCACTCGACCGGACGATGTGATTGAGGATGAGATCCGGGAAGACCTGATCCGTCGCGTCCTGTTCATCGATCCAGACGAACTCGACGTTTCGGTGACCAACGGTGTCGTGACGTTCGTGGGGGAAATTGGGACGCGCAATGAAGCGCGCCTCCTTGCAGAGCTCGCCTCGCGGCTCGATGGTGTGCTCCACGTTGAGAGTCAACTGGTCTGGCGCCTTGACGACGGCACCGAATAGACGGCGACGTCATCCGCCAAGGACCGGGCCCCGGTAGCATTCCGCCCCGATGATCCCTGCACGTGCCCTCGATCTTCGATCCGCGCTCACTCCCGGACCGAACGGAGTGCGCTTCGGCGTGTTCCCCTTCAACGGAGAGCCGCTGGACTTCGTCCGAGCCGGTTCCAGTCGTTTCGAGGGAGCGTTCTACTTCTCCTCACCAGACGGGCACGCGATCGGCGGTCTCGGCGTCGCAGCGCGGACGTCGGCGACTGGCGCGGATCGGTTCGCCCAATTGCGGTCGACCATCGACGCCTGGTCACTTCCCGAGCCGTTCCGTGCGTTCACCGGATTCGCGTTTGCTCCCGATGGGCCGCGGTCCGAAGCGTGGGCGTCGTTCTCTTCGGCCGAGGCCGTCCTGCCGATCGCGGCAATTCTGCGAAGTGGCGACGAGAGGCTCCTTCTCGTTGCGCTGCCTTCCGATGTCGATCCTGACGACCTCACCGAGAGACTCGCCTCGCTCTCGACCCCCCCACGTCCGCCCTATCCCAACCTGGGAGACCACACCCTCGAGTCTTGCCCGCCCGTCTCCGAGTGGACCGCTGCTGTGACCGAGGCGGTCGACGCCATCCACGACGGCACCGTCAGGAAGGTCGTGCTCGCGCGGTCCGTTGTGGTGCGCTCCGACGATGCCCCGGACGGGTTCAACCTCGTGAGCCACCTCGAGCGCTCGTATCGGCAGTGCTTCAGTTTCGGGTGGCGCTCCAACGGCGCGACCTTCGTGGGGGCGAGTCCCGAGCTGCTCGTGCGGCTCGATGGGGGGGTCGTGACTTCGAATCCACTTGCCGGCTCCGCTCGGCGCGGCGAAGGCGAGGCCGAAGATCGACTCCTGGCCGACGAACTCATGCACTCAGAGAAAGACCGCATCGAGCATCGGTTTGTCGTCGACGACGTGGCCGATCGACTTGGTCCCTACACCGACGGCCTCCAGGTGCCGGAGCATCCTTCGCTCAAGCGCATGGCGACTGTGCAACACCTCTCGACCGCGATCACCGCTTCGGCTCGCGGCGGCGTGCACATTCTCGACCTCGTCGACGCGCTCCATCCGACACCAGCCGTCGGCGGTACCACGAGGGAAGCCGCAGAGGCGTTCATCGCGAAGGCAGAGAGCTTCGACCGGGGCTGGTACTCGGGTGGGGTCGGCTGGGTCGACGGCTCCTCTGAGGGAGAGTTCGCGATCAGTCTCCGCTGTGGTCTCCTCGAAGGCACACGTGCTCATCTGTTCGCCGGGGCGGGCATCGTCGAAGATTCCAACCCCGAGTCGGAGCTGCTCGAAACGCGCCTCAAACTCCGCCCCATGCTCGAACTACTAGCGGCGACGTAGAAGGAGTAGCGAGACACAAGTAGCAAGTATCAAGGCCGGACGTCCCGGATCCTGCTTCTGTCTTGCTACTTGCTACTTGCTACTTGCTACTTGCTACTGCCGCAGCTGCGGCCTCGTAGATCCGGCCGTGGACGCGCACGTTCTCGTCTCGTTGCGTTCTGATCTCGACGAAGAGGGGGCCGTCGTCCTCGGCGACCGAGGCCGCGAGTTCATCGGCGGTCGCGATCGTCCTCGCCTCGATGCCGAACGCGCTCGCGATGGCTGCCAGCGAGTGGCCGTGGGGGGTCCCGAAGAGGGCCTCGAATCGCTCGTCGGTGAGTTGGGACGCCTGGGGAAGGAAGTGGAAGATGCCGCCGCCGTCGTTGTTCGTGGCCACGATCGTGACGGGCAGGCTGTGCCTGGCAATCAGCCCGAGGGCCGTGGCATCGTGAAGCACCGACAGGTCGCCAGCGAGGGCGATGACCCTTCGGCCGTCGGACGATGCGGCGCCTGCAGCAGCGGACAGCAGCCCGTCGATGCCGTTTGCTCCCCGGTTGGCGAGAACGGCCACATCGCCCCTGGGTGGGCCGGAGAAGGCATCAAGGTCTCGAATCGGCATCGACGACGCCACGTAGATCGTGGCACCGGAAGGGGCTGCCGCCGCCGTCATTCGTGCGGTAGACGGCTCATTCGGGAATGCCTCGTTCGCGAGCGTGTCGACGACGGCGTCGCCGACGGCACGGTCGGCCTCGCTCCAGGTGCCGAGCCATTCGTTCGGTGCGGCGTCAATGCGGCCGGCGAGATCGGCGAACGTCACGGCCGGATCGGCCCGGTACACGACGTCGGCGATCCCGAGCGGGTCGCGCCATCCAGCGTCGTCGATGGAGATCTGCTCTACGGTCGAGTCTCGCAACCACGACCAGAGACGTCGGGAGGTCGGCACCGGACCGACGCGCACGACGATCTCCGGACGGTGAGCGTCGAAGAACCCAGATGACGCGAGGACGTCGCCGAAGGCGATTGTGGAAGGTGATGGGAACCGGCACTGGACGTCCGAGACGATCGGAACTGCCGCCTCGCCGCACAGCATCGCTGCTGCTGCGGCGAACCCCGGCCGCTGGTGACCGCCGGCCACGATGAGCCATCTCCGGCCCGAGAGCCGGGCGGCCAGCTCCGCGAGATCCTCGGGCGGTAACTGCACCTCGCCTCGGCTGAACTGAAGGTTGGACGGTGGCGACGGTTCGGTGGGTATTGCGAGCGGCTCGCGGAACGAGAAGTTCAGGTGCACCGGACCGTGTGGAGCGTCGAACGCTGCCGCCCACGCTCGAAGTGCCAGAGGTCGCGCTGCTGCTGCCCCTGCGGCGTCGGGCACGCCGACGTCGAGAAAGAGCCGCGCGGCGCTGCCGAAGAGTTCGATCTGATCGATGGTCTGGGGCGCTCCCGCGTGACGCAACTCGGGCGGGCGATCGGCGGTGAGAACGAGGAGGGGTACCCGGGCCTGGCTCGCCTCGGCGATGGCCGGGTGGTAGTTCGCCGCTGCGGTACCTGAGGTTGAGACGAGGGCCGCCGGGATGCCGCTCTGTTTGGCGATTCCCAGGGCGAAGAAGCCGCCGGATCGCTCGTCAAGGGCGATGTGCGTCGTGATTCGGGGCTCCATTGCAAAGGCAAGGGCGAGCGGCGTGCTGCGAGAACCCGGGGACACAACGGCGTGGCGGAGACCGAGATCGGCGAATGCTGCGGCAAGGCGTGTAGTGAGGGCTGCTGCGGGGTCCACGACTGCGAGGTTACCGCCGGGCGAGTCGGTCCGGCTGCCATACTGGCGGCATGCATCGCGGCTCAGCTCGTTGGTGGACGATCGTGGTGGTCCTTCCGGCGCTCATCGTATTCGCCGCGTTCGTCCCGCTCATCGCTTTCCGATCCCGGTACCCGGACCCCATCGCCGTGCATTGGGGCTTCACCGGTCCGCCGAACGGCGAGATGTCGTTCCTGCTCTATGTGGCGCTCCTCGCAGCCGGAATGCTCCTGGCGTGGTTCGCACTCGCAGCTGGGTCGCGCGTGTCGATGCCATCGGCTCCGCTCGCCGCGACGATCTACTTCATCCTCGGCCTCGTCGCAGTTGTGAACGTTCAGATCGTGGTCGCGAATCTCGATGCACCCACGTGGCAAGAGGCCGAATCGATGTCGGTGTGGTTCCTGATTGGTGCGATCGCCGCTGCAATGGTCGCAGCAACGGTGGGATGGCTGGGTGCCGGTGGATCCGATGGAGTCCCCGTTGACGAACTGATGGCTCCAGGAGTCGCCCCGGAGGGGTCGTGGTCGGGGTCCGCATCGAATGGCTGGCTCGCAACGCTGAGTGTTGCCCCTGTGGTTCTTGCGGTCTTCCTCGAACCGATCTGGATGGTCCTCATGATCGCGATCGCCATCGTCATGGTCTCGTTCTCTTCTGTGCGCGTCACTGCCGAATCGGACGGCGTGACCATTGCCATCGGGCCGTTTGGCTGGCCGAGCCAGCACATACCGATTGACGAAGTCACAGGGGCCGAGGCGTTCGAGATCAAGCCGATGGCCTACGGCGGCTGGGGATACCGTGTTCGTTCGGGCGTGCGGGCGTTCGTGATCCGCGGTGGCCCGGCCATCCGTGTCGGCCGTGAGACGGGGCCCGACACGCTCGTCACCGTCGACGACGCCCAGATTGGGGCGGTCTCGATCGGAGCGCTCGCGCGGCGCTGATCAAGCGATGAGCACGCCAGCGGACAAGAGTGCGGCAAAGAGGAGCTGAAGCCTCGCGGTCGCCTTGAGCACTCCGATGAGGGGAGGGCCGGCCGTCTCGATGAAGATGGTTCTCACCGGCATCAGCGCCAGCGGCAACGAGAAGAAGGTGATGAGCGCCCACGAGGGCAGGACGGTGGCCACCACACCGGTGGCCACGGCTGTGTAGGCGCCGCCGATCATTCCAGCGTAGAGCCATCGTGCCGGCCCGCGCCCAAGGATCACCGCGAGCGTGCGTTTCCCCGCAACGCGGTCGGTCTCGATGTCCCGAACGTTGTTGGCAACGAGAATGGCTGATGCAAATAGACCCATGGCGACGGCGGCCACCCAGGCATCAGCTGGTGCGGTGCGGTCGTAGACATATCGGGTGCCCACGGTGGCCACCAGGCCGAAGAATACAAACACGAACACCTCGCCGAGGCCGTAGTACCCGTATGGGATCGGGCCGTTCGTGTAGCCGAGCGCCGCGATTATCGAGACGACCCCGATCACCAGGATGACCCAGCCGGCGAGCCAGATCAGGTAGAGCCCGGCCAGACCGGCGAAGGCGAAGGCGGCGAGGATCCCCCGCTTCATCTGTGTCGCCGTCAGCAGTCCTGAAGCGACCGCACGAGTGGGACCGATCCGGTCCGCGGTATCCGCGCCCTTCTGAGCGTCGGCGAGGTCGTTGGCGAAGTTCACGCCGATCTGAATGGCGATCGCTGCGAAGAGCGTGACGATGAACGCGTCCCACGCGAACACACCATCGGCACCGGCCAGAGCGCTCGCAACGACCACCGCCGCGACCGCAGCCGGCAGTGTCGCGGGCCGCGCCGCCAAGACCCAAGCCCTCATTGGAGGAGACTCGAGACGCGTCGGTCTGTCGACTGTCGACTGTCGACTGTCGACTGTCTTAGAAATGCCACGGGTAGGTGTGGTAGTCCTGGTCGCGCTTCTCAAGAAAGGCGTCGCGACCCTCTTTGGCCTCGGCCGTTCCGTACGCCAGGCGGGTTGCCTCGCCTGCGAAGAGTTGCTGGCCGACCATGCCGTCGTCTTGGAGATTGAACGCGTACTTCAGCATCCGCTGCGCTGTCGGACTCTTCCTGACGATTTCCCGGGCCCATTCGAGCGCGACCGACTCGAGGTCCTCGTGCTCGATCACTGCGTTGACCATGCCCATGTCGTACGCATCTTGGGCGGAGTAGTCGCGGCCGAGGAAGAAGATCTCTCGTGCCCGCTTCTGCCCGACCTGCCGGGCAAGCAGGGCAGAGCCGTAGCCACCGTCGAACGAAGCAACGTCGGCGTCGGTCTGCTTGAACACGGCGTGCTGGGCTGACGCAAGTGTGAGATCGCAGACGACGTGGAGGCTGTGCCCGCCTCCGACCGCCCAGCCCCCAACGACGGCAATCACTACCTTGGGCATGAAACGGATCAGGCGCTGGACCTCGAGGATGTGAAGCCGACCGAGACGGGCCTGATCGACGTCGCCTGTGCCTTCGTACTGGTAACCATCCGCTCCGCGAATGCGTTGATCGCCCCCGGAGCAGAACGCCCACCCGCCGTCTTTGGGCGACGGGCCGTTTCCGGTGAGCAGCACGGCGCCGACATCGGAGGTCATGCGCGCGTGATCGAGCGCAGTGTAGAGCTCGTCGACGGTGTGGGGCCGGAAGGCGTTGCGCACCTCGGGACGGTTGAACGCCACCCGCACGGCGCCGATTTCTCGGGCTCGGTGGTAGGTGATGTCGGTGAAGTCGAACCCCGCAACGGGGTCCCACGCGTCTGGATCGAATATCTGGGATATCACGAGCAGATACTGTAGTGAGCGCAATGACCGTCACCCTGCCGCACGAGTGGGCGAAGACCCACGCAGAATCAAACCCCGACGCCCCCGCGATCGTCGCGGGAGGCTCGACGGTGTCATACGGAGAGCTCGATCGCCGCGTTGATGCCTTCGCGCGGCGCCTGGCAACAGCTGGGGTCGGTGCTGGCGACCTAGTCCCGATCGAGGCGATGTCCACGCCTGAGACCGTCATCGCCCTTGTCGGGATTCATCGGGCGGGCGCGGTAGCGCTCCCGCAATCCGAGCCTGCGCTCGATGACCGTTCACCTGCCCCTCCGGGGACCCATACGGTGGTCCCGACGTCCGGGAGCACCGGAGAGCCGCGCGGGGTGATCCTGACCGAGGCCAACATCGCGGCCTCCGTCGATGCGTCGCAGCGTCGCCTCGACAACGACGCCGGAGACCGGTGGTTGCTGACGCTCCCGCTGTTCCACGTCGGTGGTCTTTCGATCGTGTGGCGCAGCCTGACGGCCGGTGGTTCGATCGAGATACTCGAGCGGTTCGATGCCGCCGCAGCGAGCCGGGCGCTTCACCATGGCTCGATCACGATGGCGAGCCTGGTACCGACCATGCTGCACCGCATTCTCGAACACGATCCCGGCCCCTACGCGGGCTGCAGAGCGGTACTGCTCGGGGGTGCCCCGGCACGCGTTGGGCTCGTCGAGCGGGCGCTG
>RCNG010001579.1_pt1 | contig 11346 bp, 8 predicted proteins | sample 2041371 | NCBI WGS metagenome assembly RCNG01 (sample SAMN09708227, study PRJNA481090) | Marine sediment metagenome, whole genome shotgun sequencing project. | biome: marine sediment; feature: ocean; material: sediment; isolation source: Sewage treatment plant 1 marine sediment (STP1) ... | reverse complement strand
GGGACATCCTCCCCCAGGTCACGTGGGGCACCAACCCGGGGATGGTGACGGACATCGAGGGAAGCGTGCCCGACCCGGATGTCCTGGAGAGCCCGACGGAAAGGGAAGGGGTCCGCAGGGCCCTCGTGTACATGGGGCTCGAACCGGGAACCAAGATAACCGACATCCCCGTCGACAAGGTCTTTATCGGGTCCTGCACGAACGGGAGGATCGAGGATCTGCGCGCTGCCGCAGATTTTGTCGAGGGGAAGAAAGTGCACCCTTCTGTTCGCGCGCTGGTTGTACCCGGATCCGAGGAGGTTCGCCGAGTGGCGGAAGAGGAAGACCTGGACGACGTGTTTCGAGAAGCAGGGTTTGAATGGCGGTTCGCCGGATGCTCCATGTGTCTCGGAATGAACGAGGACATCCTTGCGCCCGGGGAGCGGTGCGCCTCTACGTCCAACCGGAACTTCGAAGGCAGGCAGGGAAAGGGAGGAAGGACCCACCTGGTCAGTCCGGTCATGGCAGCGGCAGCCGCCCTGGAAGGTCGTTTTGTGGACATTCGTGATTATCTGTAGGAGGATATCTTGCAGCCCTTAAACACCCACGAGGGGATTGTGGTTCCACTCGATCGGTCGGACGTTGACACGGACCAGATCATCCCGAAGCAATTCCTGAAGAAGATAACAAAGACGGGGTTTGGCATTCACCTCTTCCACGATTGGAGATACCTCGACAATGAGGGCAAAGAGGAGAACCCGAAGTTCCCCCTGAATCAGCCACGATACAAAGGGGCGAGCATCCTCCTAACGCGCGACAATTTCGGTTGTGGGTCCAGCCGGGAACATGCGCCCTGGGCGCTCCTCGACTTCGGCATTCGTGTGGTGATTGCCCCCTCCTTCGCAGATATCTTCTTCAACAACTGTTTCAAGAACGGGATCCTGCCAGTGATCCTTGGGCAAGAAGAGATCGACAGGCTCTTCGTCTACGTGGAAGGGAACGATGGGGCCAGGCTTACGGCCGACCTGGAGACCCAGGAGGTCAGGGCGCAGGATGGCAGTGTGGTTTCCTTCAGCGGGGTAGACCCGTTCCGCAAGGAATGCCTGATGAACGGTTGGGACGACATCGAGCTCAGCCTGAAGCAAGAAGAGAGCATTCGAGCCTTTGAAACAAGGCACGAATCGGCCCACCCCTTCTATTTTCGACTGGCGTAGTCCCCCACGGCGGCCTGCATCTGGCCCACCTGCGTAGTCTTGTGTCGTCGAACCGCCTCGAGGAAGTACGCGTGGAAACGATTGTCCTGGGTGAGCTCAGGATGGAAGGAGAGACCGAGGATGTTGCCCTGTTCCACGGCCACGGGCTCCCCCTCGTGAGAGGCAAGCACCGAGACATCCTGGCCGACCCGGACGATGCGGGGCGCCCGAATGAAGATCGCGCGAAAGGGATCCGGAGGGCCGGAGGCAACTGCGAAACGTGGGACAGCGAGGGGGGTCTCGAAGCTGAAGACCTGCCGCCCGTAGGCATTCCGGCGCACATCGACGTCCAGGAGCTCCAGCGATGAGCCCGGTTCTCCGTCGATGCATTTTGCCAGCAGGATGAGACCTGCACAGGTAGCCAGGATGGGAATGCCCTGTCTGCCGAGCCTTGCCAGCGGGTCCCACAACCCGTAAGAATGTGCCAGCTTTCTCTGGGTGGTGGTTTCTCCCCCCGGCAATATCAGGCCGTCGCATCCGTGGAGGTCTTCCGGTTGTCGGACCTCGACGGCCGGGATGCCGAGACTTCCCAGCACCTCTTCGTGCTCACGGAACGCCCCCTGAAGGGCAAGGACTCCGATCTTCATGCTCTCTTCGATCTTCGAGGATTTGTTTCCCCAAAAAGGGGGAGGATGGCTCCGGCTACCAGCCGCGTGCGGCGAGCCGCTCCGAATCCGGGATGTCCGAGACCTGACTGCCTCGCATGGCCACTCCCAATCCGCGGGAGACACGAGCAATCCTGGCCGGATCGTTGAAGTGCGTGGTTGCCTCTACGACTGCCTTGGCGCGGGCCGCAGGGTTCTCTGACTTGAAGATCCCGGAGCCTACAAAGACGCCGTCCGCTCCCAGCTGCATCATGAGAGCGGCATCCGCAGGGGTGGCAACGCCTCCGGCCGCGAAATTGACCACAGGAAAGCCCCCCGTTCGGGCGACCTCGATGACGAGTTGCACGGGGGCTTGAAGCTCTTTGGCCGCAGCGTACAGTTCATCCGGCCGCAGGGACTTCACCCACCGGAGCTGTCCCTGGACCTTCCGCATGTGCCGAACCGCTTCGACGATGTCTCCGGAACCCGCCTCCCCCTTCGTCCGGATCATGGCGGCCCCCTCCGAAATCCTCCGGAGGGCCTCTCCGAGGTTCCGGCACCCGCACACGAAGGGCACCTTGAAGTTGTGTTTGTCGATGTGGTTCTTCTCGTCTGCAGGGGTCAAGACCTCGGATTCGTCGATGTAATCGACCTCCAGGGCCTCGAGGACTTGTGCCTCCACGAAGTGCCCGATGCGTGCCTTGGCCATCACCGGGATCGTGACCGTTTCCTGGATCCGTACGATTACCTCGGGATCCGCCATGCGGGCCACTCCCCCTTCAGCTCGGATGTCAGCGGGGACCCTTTCGAGGGCCATCACTGCACAAGCACCCGCGTCTTCCGCGATCTTGGCCTGTTCAGGGGTAGTTACGTCCATGATGACCCCGCCCTTCAGCATCTGGGCCAGGCCTTTTTTTGCTTCCCAGGTCCCTCGTTCTTCTCCCATGGTCTTCTCACCATCCTTCTCGTCTCGATCGTGTCGAGGACGAACTGACGCTTGCTGGATTCCTGCCCGGGGGGCTTCTCCGTAGTCCTGTCTCGAGCAACCCCTTATGGAAACAGGGGCCTTCGATGGGGCAGGCGAACGACAACACTATTCACATAGGTAACAGAAGGGTTACGGCTTCGTCAATAGGGCGTGCTATCCCCTGTCCCGTCTCGATTTGCTTGGGCTCCGTCTCTCCCTCCCCCTACAAAGTCGCCCGGCACAAATCGAGTCGGGACAGGGGATAGCACCAGGTGCCTCACGCCGCCACCAGACGCGCAATGAGGTGCAAGGGTCAAGCTCAAAGGGTGGGACAAGCGCAACGGCGCAGAGCTGTGTTTTGGGGCGGCTTGTTAGAGCCAATAGAGGTATTTACGGCACTTGGGACAGACCTCGAGCCCCTCGTTCTGCTCGGATTCCTGTACAAATAGGGTCGGGAGCTGCATGAAACATCCGTAACAGACACCGTCGTTGACCGGCGCGATGGACCTGCCATACTTTGCGAACAGGCGGTCGTAGTGACGGAGCGTATCCGGCGAGACCTGTTCCCGCAGTTTGTCGTGGGCCTGCTGAAGAGAAGTGAGGTTGCGGAGGACGAACCCCATATCTCGCTCTTCACTCGCGTATTGCTCTTCCGTTGCATCACGGATCATGATGTCCAGGTCATGAAGTTTGATCAGTAACTCCAACTCCGCGTTCATGGATCGCATCCCTCTCGAGACCGTGTTCCTCAGGACGAGGTGACCGGAAGAAGATCAGCCCTTCAAAAGGAAAAGGTCTTGTTTCCTGTTAAGCATCAAACGTGGTTCGAAAAACCGGGGTTTTCAGGCCTACGAGCAAATCTGCTCCAAGAACTCCATGCATTGTTCAGGTGTCTCTGCATTTCGCAGTCGTTCGATATTCTCAGGATCGCTTGCGAGTTTTGCAATGCTTCCTAGGAGGGGGAGGTACTGGTTGGATACCTCTCGATGGGGGGCAATGACAAGGAAGAAGAGGTTCACCTTCTTTCTGTCAATGGCCTGAAAGTAGATTCCCTTTTTTGCGATGCCGCAGACCAGATGAAGACGATTCACGATCAGCGATCGACCGTGCGGGATGGCCACGCCTTCCCCCAACCCGGTGGAGCCCAATGCCTCCCTCTGGAGGACCATGTCCAGGAGGATGGGCCTGTATTCCTCGCGTACGTCCAGCATCCAGACGAGTTCTTTGAGGACCTCTTCCTTGGTGGACGACTGAAGGTTCAACCTGATAAGATCTGGGGTAAGAAAATCCGAAGGTTTCATCCAGCATCGCCTTTCATGAATACTGTGTATAACAGATTCTGTTCCCGAACTCAAGATGACTCGCTGTGCAAAAAAGGTTCAGAAGGCTTGTCTCTGCAGGAAACCCCTTGAATTTTCAAGGATAGAGAACAACAGAGGACCCTTGGCCATGCGCGGATGAGGGGCCTCGTCCATCTGTGCCGGAGAATCCCGCGGGCAGGGTTCGGGTGTGAGGGGCCCGAGAACAAGAAGGGACGATCATCGACATGTGGGTACGCGGTAAGAGACGGGTGGCGTGGCTTGGGTTCCTTCTGTTTGCCTGGTCGCATCTGACGGGCCTTTCGACAGCCGAGGGTCCCGACGCAGAAAACCAACCCCCAGAGAACATCCCGGAGGAATCCTTCCGGAAGGGGATTGCCTCCTACAAAGAGGAACGGTACGAAGAGGCGATTGCCCATCTTGAAATGTCCCTGCGAACCCCCACGGAATGGGAAGAGTACCCCACCTTCTACCTCCTCAAATCCCACTCGAAGGCCGAACATGTAGCCGAGGCCCTCGGTTTCTGCAAGGTCTTCCAGCAGCGTTTTCCGAAGAGCCCCCTCATCGACAGGGTGACGTACATCGAGGCGGAAGGATACCAGAAGAGTTCCGCTTACTGGCTCGCCTCCCGGGCGTACGAGTCTTACCTTGAGAAAAAGGAGTTCGGCGAGGTTCGGCTGCGATACGGGGAGTCGTTGGAGCAACTGGAACGGTTTCCCGAAGCCTATGCAAACTATCAGAGAATCCGGGAGAAGTGGCCTCTATCCTCGGAGGCTCGAACGGCTAAATATCGTGCCAGGAAGATCGTCGAAGAGCATCCTGAATCGACCGAGTCGATGTCGAGGGCATCAACCCTCTGGGAGGAGGCAAGGCTCTGCCTTCGGGAGCGAGCCTATACAGAGGCTCTGGTATTCTATGAGGAACTCCAGGGCTTGCCCATGTCCCAGGCGGAACGAGAGAGGCTTCTTCTGAACCAGATCACTGCCCTCGCGGGCAGGAGAGATCTGGAAACAGCGCACGGGGTGCTGCGCTCGTTGATGCAGGAGTACCCGAGGTCGGAGGAGATCCCGGAGGGGTTGTTCGTGGTGGGGAGAGGCTACTGGAGGAGAGACCGCAACCAGGAGGCCTTCCCTGTCCTCACCCACCTGGTCGAGGAGTATACCGACGCCGAGGAAGCCGGCGGGGCTGCCTTCATCCTGGGTCGCATTCACTTTGAAGCGGGACACATGAAGAAGGCGATCCGTCAGTACCGGGAGACGCGATTCCTCTACCCGGACACGAACTGGGAAGAAGAAGCGGCTTGGGGCGAGGCCTGGTGCTACTACCTGCTGGGCAAGTATGAGGCTTGTGCCGAGCATCTGAGGGAGTGCGTCGCGCAAGAGGTCTGGGACCTCAGTATCCCACGTGCCCTGTACTGGCAGGCCCGGTGTCTGGAGAGAGCGGGAAGGCTGGCCGAAAGCCGTAAGGTCTATGAAAGGACACGAAACGGATATCCGGACAGTTACTACAGCGTTCTGGCGGAGTGGCGACTCACCGGCAAGACCTTGAAGGAAGTCATTGCCCCCCGGGTGAAGGGTGTTGGGGCACAGGCAAACGATCCGGAGGAGCCGAAGGCCTTTGAGAAGCTCGCGGATCCGGCTCTGCCGTTGCTCGTGGACACCGGGCTTCTGAAGGACGCGGTTGCGAGGCTGGACTGGTTGCGGAATGGCGCGAAGGGTGGGGGGGTGACACAAGAGGATTGGGTAGAGGCATACTGCCTGGCCGGGGACTACCTGAAGGGATTGAGGATCGCGATGCAGGAAGGGCTCCTTTCCCCCCGTCTCGAGGAAGGGATTTACGGGCGAGACCCGGATGCGAAGCGATTCCTGCACCTGCTCTATCCCCTGCCGGCCCGGTTCGACATTCAGGAGAAGGCGCGACAGAGAGGGTTGGATCCGTTTCTCGTGGCCGGGTTGATCCACCAGGAAAGCGTCTTCATGTATGATGCGATTTCCCCTGCCGGTGCAGTGGGCCTGATGCAAATCATGCCCGCCACGGGCAAACGAGTGGCGGAGAAGATAGGCATGGAGGGTTTCACCGTCGCATCGCTCCAGGACCCGGAGGTGAACGTTACGATCGGCACCGCCTACCTGGAAGGCCTTGGGAGCCGGTACGAGGAAGATTGGCCCAAGGTCTTCGCCGCGTACAATGCCGGTCCGGGGGCGGTGGCAAGGTGGACGGCCCTTATGCCCTTTGCAGAGACGGACGAATTCGTGGAGGGCATCCTGTATCGAGAGACACGGATCTACGTGAAGAAGGTTCTCTTCAACTGGTCCCTCTACCATCGAATCTATGGGGGTTGCTGCCCAGATCGGACAATCGAGTAGCAACAGCCCCTATAGATTTGACAGATGACAGACAATCTTCTATGTTTAGGCGGGAAAATGCTCATGTGCCGGTTTTACGTGCCTGAATGTAAAGGTTTTGTTCCCCTGGCCTCATCGGCCTTCTCATCTTAGTTGAAGGTTTCCCTTGACGGAAAAAGCTACGACCACCGCGAAGAAGAAGAAAAAGCGACCCAGTCGGGTCTCCCTGAAAGAGAGAGATCGCCTGATCGAGAAGTACGCTCCGATGATCAAGCATCTGGCCCTTCGGATCGCCATGCGCCTGCCGAGCCACATAGAGCTGGAAGATCTGATCAATTCAGGGGTCATCGGACTGATGGATGCGATCGAGAAATTCGATCCGGAGAAGGGAGTCCGTTTCGAGACCTATGCCGAGTTCAGGATTCGCGGCGCGATCCTGGATGAACTTCGCGCACAGGACTGGGTTTCTCGATCTGTGCGACAGAAGGCGAACCAGCTGAGCCGTGCGTACGCCGAACTCGAGCAGAAACTGGGCCGGGCCGCCACGGATGAAGAGGCTATGGCGGAGCTTGGGCTCGAGCGGGAGGCCTTTTACAAGCTTGTCGACCGTGTCCGTTCGATCTCGCTCATCAACTGGGATGAGATCACCGGGCGAGAGAAGCTCGACGGAACTACGGGCGAGGTTCCCTCGGATTTCTGGAAGGGGACCGACCCGTTTCGGGACCTGAACATACGGCGCGTACGACAGGTACTCCAGAATGCCATCGAGGTCCTTCCGGAGAAAGAGAGAATCGTGGTCTCTCTCTACTACTACGCAGACCTGAACATGAAGGAAATCGGGGAGGTCCTGGATATTACCGAATCACGGATTTCCCAGATCCACACGAAGGCCGTCCTTCGACTGAGGGGTAAGATCCTTAGTTCCTTCTCGTAGTGCAATCTCCTGTCCCGTCTCGGTTTGTTTGGCCTCCATGTTCCGGCAACGTAGTCCCTCGTCCCTCACGACGAAGCATGGGCGCGGGGCGCGAAGTCCTTCGATGTGCACACGGGGACTCGGGAAGCCTCCACGAGTCGCCCTGCACAAACCGAGCTGGGACAGGAGATTGCACCAGATGCCCTGCCCCTCACCTCCCATGAGATTTCTTTGGGCTCCGTCTCCCCCAGGTCTAGCGGCGAGTGGGTGTTGGGCGTGGGGCCTGACCCCCGACCCCTGATCCCTTAAGCCTCTTCCTTTCCCCTTCCTTGCCTTAAGCTCCTAAAGCCGCGTGCTTGTTACGAAAATGAAACCTCTTCCGGCTAATGCAAGGCATGCGAATATCCGATCTTCATAGATAGGAAAGAGGCAACCGGGGTGTCAAGCAACGTGCGACTCTGGTTCGGCCTCGATAGACAGCGAAGGTTCTGCAACGCTTGCGGGAAAGGACCCGAAGATCAAAATGCTCCAGACATCCTTACATTGGGTTCTCGAATACGTCCGGCGTGTTCCTGACATCCGGCGAGACAAGGTCAGCGAGATGCGCCGCAGGGTTTCGTCCGGTTCATGGAATCCGCAGAGCACGCGAATCGCCGAAAAGATCCTCTACGAACACCTGTTCGATCCCAAACCTAGCCCGCCAGCTTCTCCCGAACGAGCCCCTGGAGTGTCTTGAGTTCACGCAGGGCAGCCTCGGCTTCTTCTTCGGTCAATGTGCCGAGCCCGCAGCTTGTCGTGAGCAGAAGGTTTGTGAGCAACTTCTCCCTGGAGACGCCCTTTTCGCTCAGCCCCTCGATCCCTTGCCGGAGCATTTCAAGAAGCTCCTCCGGTTGGGGCCTCGCTTCGAGGCTCTGGCTCGGAACGATGCCCCATGCCAGATAGCCCCCCCTGTCGAGGAACTCAGCGAGGGACTCTGCATAGAGACCGATAGAATCCATGTATACATAGGCATCAAAATTGATGATGTCGACTCCGGCCTCCACCATCAGGCTCCAGTCCGTGTTCCCACAGCAATGACTTCCTACCAGGGCCCCTTTGCTCTTCACGGCGGAAAAGTTCTCCTTAAGGATGGCAACCGTCTGTTCTCGAGTAAGGTTGATATACGCGGAGGAGCCGAAGGCTGTGAGGATCGGTTCATCCACAAAGAGGATCCGTTCCGCTCCCCAGGGTGCCAGGCATTCCAGCTGCCACAGGGCCTTCATCAGGATCCCCTTTCGAACGACGTCTACCAGGGTCTCGTCGAACAAGGCCGGCAGCCCTTCCTCGTCCAGGATGGAAAGGCCAAATGTCAGGGGCCCTGTGATTTGTCCTTTCACGAAGGCAAGAGAGGCCCCTGGGGGACCCGAGAGCCTTTCCAGGAAGGCGTGCAGGCCTATGGCATAGGATTCGGACAAGGCGAAGGGGGTGAGGTCTCCGGTTTCATCTGCCTGCAGGTAGTTTTCGTAGAATCGGGTAAGCTCGTCGGGGCAGGCCTCTGGCCGGGCGAAAAATATCTTGTTCTTCTCCCAGTCGACGCGGATACAGGGAATCCCTTCGGAGAACTGGGTCATCATGTTTTCCCTGAAACCCAGAGAAGGGAGTTGCGGCCAGCAGGGGGCCTCCGGGCAGGCCTCGATGATCCGATCGAGAGCAAGATGGAAATTCCGATGAGGCATGCTGCCGATCGCCAGTGCGAGGCCGGTGGGCAGGCGGTTATTGGGTGGAATGCTTGTTCGAGAGGCGGTGGGAGTTTCTGGTCCCATCAAGTAACCTCCTGCGATAGGTGGACAGGTAAGGGCGTTATGCGATGTGCGGGGCCTTCATCAATCGGCGGAAACGCCTCCATCGTCCGGCTCTTCTTCCTCTCCAGCGAAGTCTCGGAGCCCGGTGGCGAGTTCCCACAGGCGCTCGTCGACCCGCCCGCTTACACTTCCCTGCGGGAATCGACCTTTGTTGTCCGGCTGCCCGGCCTCTCGCCCCGTAAGGATCTCCAGGGCCTGGTCAACGGTCCGAACGGCATAGATGCTGAAGTCCCCCTGTTCGGCCGCGTGGACGATCCTCGTGGGAAGCATAAGATCTTCCACATTGCCCGCTGGGATGATGACCCCCTGATTTCCCGTGAGCCCTCGATGGAGGCAGATATCGAAGAAGCCGAGGATCTTCTCGCTCACGCACCCGATGGCCTGCACATCCCCATGCTGACTGATCGAGCCGGTGACGGCGATCCCTTGTCGGATGGGCACGTCGGCCAGGCTGGAGAGCAGGGCGCAGATCTCTCCCAGGGAGGCGCTGTCTCCGTCGATTTCGGAGTAGAACTGCTCGATGCACAGGCTGGCGCCCAACGTCAAAGGCTTGTCCTGGGCGAACCGGGTTCGCAGGAACCCGCAGAGGATGAGCACTCCCTTGTCGTGTATCTTTCCACTCAGGTTGACCTCCCGTTCGATGTTGACCACCCCGGAGCGGCCCATCCCGGTCTGGGCCGTAATGCGACAGGGTTTCCCGAACATGTAGTCCTCGGTCTCGTACAGGGCGATTCCGTTCACTTGTCCGACCTTGGCGCCTTCGGTCTGTATGAGAACCGAATCTTCCCGTATCAGTTCATCGAAATGTTCCTCGGTCAGATTGCTTCTGTATCTTTTCTCCTCCTGGGCCTCTTCCACATGGCGATCCGCTACCGAGGGGCTTCCTTCTTGCTGGGCAAGGTAGGAGGCCTCACGGAGGAGGTCTGCGAGCACAGTCCAACGGGTGGTCAGCTTCTTCTGCTTGCCCGCCAGTTCGGCACCCACATCGATGAACGAAGCGGCCCCGGTCGGCTGGAAAGGAAGCAACCCCTCTGCTTCACAGGATTGCCTCAAGAAGGCGAGATAGCCCTCGATATTCTTGTCTCCGCGATCCATTTGGGTGTCCAGATCCGCCCGAATCGTGAAGAGTTCGCCGAAGGCAGGATCCCTTTCGTAGAACTCCTGGTAGAGCTTTTCGTCACCCCACGCCACGAGTCTTGCCTCGAATGGGATCGGGTCGGGCTTCAGAAGGCCCATCGCGCCCCCGAAGGCTTGTTCCTGGACGGGTATCTCGAGTTGCTCGTACCGGAGACATCTCTTCAGGTGCCTCCAGACATCCGGTTCAGCGGCGACTTCCTCAAAATCGAGGATCAGAAAGCCCCCTTGCGCCCTCAACAGCGAGCCGGCCTGCAAAAGGACGCGTTCCGGCGCAGCCCGGTGGGCTCCCCTCTTTTCCCGCCAGGCGGAACCGAACAGGTTGCCGAAGGTGGGGTTCGGCTCGAAAACGATGGGAACTTGCCCCTGGGTTGCCTCACGGATCAGTTGAGGCCGGTAATCTGAGAGCCGCTCTGCCTCATCGAGTATCCGTTCAAGGCCCTGGGCGGGGTTAGCCCCGTTGCCCTGTACGGCAGCGAGTTCGACCCCCCGCCTCAAGCGTGCCGTCAGCGCTTCGAGAAGGGCCTCCAGGTAGTCGAGGGTGTTCGGATCGAACCCCGTTTGTCGGATCTGCTCGACCCGGGCTTCTCGCCAGTCATCTGTTTCCCGTATCCAGGCTTCTCGTTCTGCGTCATTCAGGGGCTGTGCTGTCTCTCGGCCACGACCGAGGGCCAGTCTCCGGACCCTGTCCTGACAGGCTTGGATGGAATCGCCCGCGCACTCGAGGAACGCGCGTCCCTGGCCCGCGGCCAGAGGGATCCAGGCGGGCCGTTGCGGCTCCGGGGTCGTGGGATAGACAGCAACGTAGTCCCTCAGGTCCGCGAGGGGGCTTCCGTGTCGCTTCAGGGCTGCTTCTATGATAGCCTTCCGAGCCGTACCGGTCGGGCCGCACAGGAAGATGTGGCCCGCATTTCTCATCCGGATTCCCAGGGTCAATGCCTTTTCGGCCCTGGGCTGGTGATAGGAGAAACGCGTGGAGGACTGCTTCTCGTTCGGGTCAAAGTGGAGCTG
>RCNG010001578.1_pt1 | contig 11347 bp, 8 predicted proteins | sample 2041371 | NCBI WGS metagenome assembly RCNG01 (sample SAMN09708227, study PRJNA481090) | Marine sediment metagenome, whole genome shotgun sequencing project. | biome: marine sediment; feature: ocean; material: sediment; isolation source: Sewage treatment plant 1 marine sediment (STP1) ... | reverse complement strand
AAAGCTCGCCGGCGCGTACCAGGAGATCGGCGACTTCGACCTCACAGATCGGTTGGTCCGGAAAAAAGTGTGGGATCGGTGGAGCGGCGCCCCCCCTCCAGATGAAACCGTAATTTCCCCGGAGGCAATCTTTGGGAGTGATCTCCTGATTACCGTTGCCGATTAGAGACGGTGGTCTGCAAACATTGTGCAGCGTCGTTGAGCGGCCGCATCGGGCTGAACCTGTTTGGGCCTGTCCAGGGCCGTGACTGAGTCCGTGACGGTGGCCGAGTCCGTGGCGGTGCTCCCGGCCGCTGTCGCTGAATCTGTCGCTGTTCCTGTCGCGGTCCCTGCCGCTGATTCGGATCCCTGACGCGGTCTCCGCCACCGTGCGGTGACTGACACCGTGTCAGTTGCTGAGACCGTGTCCGTTTGGGCGGCATCAAGCGACAGAGGCAACGTTCGGCGCCGGTCGAGGTTCCTCTCCGCAGGCGGGACGCCTGCTCCCACCAGGTCAAGTCCTGACGAAAAGTTGTCACTCGGAGATTTCGTTGAAAACCCGGCCCACCGTTTGTTTTTCGCCCGAGCTCGGGCTCGGGGGGATCCTGCATCCGGCCAGGTGGGCGTCTACTGCTCCAACGTCACCTCAGTCGCGCCGGTCCCGCCACGGTTGCCCGGGGGGTGAGCAAAAGAGACCACAGCAGGGTGCGAGCGAAGGACCTCCGAAACCATGCGACGAAGCGTGCCCGTTCCGTGGCCGTGCACGATCCGAACCGTAGCTACGCCACCGGCGTGGGAGCGATCGAGGAATCGCTCGACTCGCTCGCGGGCCTCCTCAGAATCGAGGCCCAACAACATGAGCTCCCGGTCAAGGGTCTCTTCGACCTCGATCTCGATACGTCTCGGTTTGCCTTTTCCTGCAGTGCCGGAATCTGCGACCTCCAGATCCGCCACCGCAACCCACAGCCGTTTGCCGCTGACGGCGACCCGAGCCTCTGTCCCGCGCACGGTCTGGAGGACGCCGTTGGCCGAGTTTGATCTGATCCGAACCTGCATTCCGGGCACGAGATCGGAGATTGTTTCCGACCCAGACTTCGCCGAGGTGGCCAGGTCGAGCGCCTGGTCGCGGAGCTTCTGAACAGCTCTGCGTCCGAGGTGGTGATGGTCTTTGGTCGCTTCGCGGAGCTTTATTATCGCCTGGTCGAGCTTCTTCTTCGCACGCTGGCGGAGTGCGTCTCGTTCTTTTTGGAGCGTGCGCGGCACCTCAGCGCGATCCTCCTCGAGGCGACTTCGTTCACCCTCGACCTCCCGCCTCTCCCCTTCGAGCCGAAGGCGCACCCCCGCGGCGGCTTCCCGTTCACGCACAACCTCGGTCTCGAGGCGTTCGAGCTTTTCGAGCCAGTGCTCGAGCTCGAGATGCTGCCCTCCGAGGAGTTGGCGCGCACGGTCGATCACCTTGGGTGCGACCCCTACCGAAGCAGCGATCTCGACACCGCGCGACCGGCCTGGACGACCGATCCGCAGACCGTATGTCGGCCTGTGTCCGACCTCGTCGTACTCCATTGCGGCATTCGCCATGCCATCGTTCGATGAGGCCGCAAGCGCGATCACCGCCAGATGCGTCGAAGCCACCGTGCGGCATCCTCGAGCAGTGAGCTCCTCGAGCAATGCGCACCCCAGGGCGGCGCCCTCGAGCGGGTCGGTTCCGGTACCGAGCTCGTCGAAGATCACGAGCGATCCCGGCCCTGCCTTGTCGAGCAATCGAGCCGTCGCGGTCATTGCCCCGGAGAAGGTGCTGAGGTCGGCCGAAACGCTCTGATCATCCCCGATGCGCCACCACAGGTGGTCGAACCACGGCACGACGGTGCCATTCTCGACCGGGATCGGGATGCTCTGGTAGCACATCAGAACCATGAGGCCGATAGTCTTCAAGACCACAGTCTTTCCGCCCGCGTTCGGCCCCGATATGACGAGCGTCTTGGTTTCGTCTGGGAAACGGAAATCCAGGGGAACCGCGTCGCGGCCGGGTTCGCGGCGTTCGCGATCACCAAGCACTTCAAGACGCAAGCCATGCAACCGTTCGTCGAGCAGCGGGTGGCGAGCGCCACGAAGCACCAATCTTTCACCTCCACCCGGCCAAACGAGCTGTCCGTCATTGTGCTGTCCGAACAACACCCTGGCCTGTACGGCATCAAGCTGTCCCAGAACGTGCACGGCCTCAGCAAGGTCCTGCCGGAGCGCCGAAAATGCGGCGGCGACCTCGGCGAGAATCCTGCGCACCTCCCCCCTCTCCCCTGCGATCGTTTCGGCGAGCTGGTTGTTGAGCTCGACGGTCGCGTAGGGTTCGACGTATGCCGTCGCTCCGCTGTTCGAGCTGTCGAGCACCAGTCCGGGAAGTTGGGCACGGGCCGACGAGCGCACCGGAATGCAGTACCGATCGCGTTTCAAGGTCGGCGGTGCGTCGGTTGCGACACCTGGGTGGCCGCGTCGGATGCCCTCGAGCTCGGCAACCAGTCCCTGGCGCACACGGCCAATGGAACGCCGCAGGCGGGCCAGCTCCGGCGACGCATCGTCGGGAACCCTGCCGTCTCTCCCTAGACGCGGCGCGGCCCATTTCACCAACTCCGAGGTATCGGCCAAGCCCTCGCCGATACGGCGCAATCTGACCAGCGCCTCAGGCCCACCCATGAGCCGCCGGCGAACAGAAACAATGCGACGAGCGAAGGCGAGCAAGATCAGGAGATCTTTCGGCTCGAATGGCATCTGCGTACCCGGTTCGAGCCACTGGGCGCATTCGTCGCCACCGGTCAAGGCCAATTGACCACCATCCTCGACGAGCCCCGCCATTTCGGCGGTCAGGTCACAGCGATCGAGAATCGTCTGACGGTCGAGGCTCAGATTGAGTTCGAAAACGAGAAAGCGGCCCACACGCGTTCGTGTGTGGGCCGCAACCAAATCGAGGATTGCGTCAAAATCAAGCTCTCGTGGAGCAGAAGGACGCATCAGAATTCACCCGGGCTCGGCTCAGAGAAGGCCTGCCCGGCGCTGTTTGGCCATTTTCCGCAGCATTTTCTTGCGGGCTTGCGCGAGCTGACGCTTCCGCTGCTCGGAAGGTTTCTCATAGAAACGACGCCGCTTGACCTCGGAGAGGATGCCGGCCTTCTCACACTTGCGTTTGAACCGGCGCAGTGCTTGTTCGAAGGATTCGTTGTCGCGTACGACGACACCTGTTGGCATAGACTTCACCCCCTCCTCTGCGCAGTTTGAGCGTCAACGCACTCGTCGCAGGAACCCCGAGGATAATCCAAGAAGGGGGCGATCGTCAACAAGGATTGTTGGGGGATGAGGCCTGAACGGGAACCACAACCGAATCCTGGGATGCGCGCAGCGCATCAATGAGGATCTTGGAAGACAGAAGCACCAACACGGTTCGGGCAGTACGCTGCTTTCGGGCTTCTGTCTTTCAAGATCCTTGCTGAAGCGCGCTTCTCAACTTTCGGTTCGATTTGCTATCTGATATTCAACCCGAGCGAACGCAACTTTTCCCGAGCGAGATCAGCCTCTTGCGTGCCGGGATGCTCATATACCACGTACTGAAGGTTGACTACTCCCTGCCCCTGATCGCCGGACTTGAGGTAGAGCAGGCCCATTTTGAGCTGGGCAGCAGCGGCCTTGTCGGAGTTTGCGTAGTCCGCGAGGACCTGGGTGAAGATCTCCAGAGCCTCCGCAGTCAGCTCTTGGGCGTCGTAGCACTCGCCGACCCAGTAGAGCGCATTGTCTGTCAGGTCGGTGTCGGGGAAGCGCCGTATGTACTCCTGGAAGCCCTGCGCCGCAAGGTCAAAGTTACCGCGCATGTAATCCTCGTAAGCTGACCGATAGAGCTGCTCGGGCGGCATATCGCTGGTGATGCCGGTCGCTGCGGGCGCCGTATAGCCGGCGCCGGGGTTTGTAGCTTCCGGGTTGGCCATCGGGTCATCGGCCGACGCAACAATCACTGGCGGGATGGTCGCCAACGACCGAGCCCTGGCCGCCGAAAGTTCCTGGCTGATTTCTTGAAGACGACGCGTCGTGAGTTCGAGCGAAGAGTGCAATGCCTCCATGCGCTCCTGAAGAGACTCGACTTGCATCGCCAGATCGGCATTGGAGCGCATGTTCTGATCTGTCAGCTGCTGCATGCGCTCTTCCATGCGTCTGAGATCTTGTTGGTCAGCGGTGGCGCTGCTGAGCTCCTCGACGCTCCGTTGCACGTCGGTGATTTCTCGGTGGAGCAACGCCATGTCTTCCCCCGAGCTGCAGGCGAAGAGGGACATGACAAGAAAGAGAACCAAGATCGAACGCATTGACCAACCTCCTCCTTCAGCGTGCAGTAATGACGAAGTGTGACCGTCGGTTGAGCTGCCATGCGGCTTCATCGCTGCCCCGAGCGAACGGCCGTTCTTCACCATAGGTGATGGTCCTGATCCTGGGGGCGTCGATACCCATGAAGATGAGGTAGTCACGAACGGCATTGGCTCGCTTCTCTCCAAGGGCGAGGTTGTACTCACGGGTATTGCGCTCGTCACAATGCCCCTCGACAAGAATGGAGACGCTCGGGTACTGACGCAGCCAGGTCGCGTTCGAGGCGAGGTGCTCGCGCGCCTCCTGTTCCAAATCGTAGCGGTCAGTGTCGAAGAACACGTCATCGAGGTACCCACGCGCATTAAGAATCACCAGGTCTTCTGGAAGTTCCTCGACGCCGGAGTGCTCGGACACGACAGGCTGGGTTGGGGGTTCGGTCAGAACCTCGTCGGTATCATCCACTGCCGGGGCCGGGGTCGGGGTGGCTGCCGGAGCAGGCTCGGTCTCCACCTTGGGCTTCGAGCTCGAGCACGCAAAAAAGAACACCGTAGTCAGGACCATCAGGACAACAGATAGGGCACGAAATTTCGATAGCATGGAAGGCCTCCTTGCAACCTCACTCTACCATCGCGAAGGATGTAATCCCAATCAAAAAGCCGTGTTCAGCCCCGGCGGCAATCGACCGATTCAATCGACTCCTGCGAAGCCCTTGACACCACCTGGGACGCAACCTACATTTGAAGTGTCCACCCTGGTGGACCGCGGGCGTTCAACGGACCTCGCAGCCGCGATACCCTCTGCAAGGGCCCGGGCGGGCATACCCGCCGCCACGAAATCCCGCGCCGAGCGGGATTTCGATTTTTCCTGAGCGCGACTGGGCAGGGCACCTGGGGGCCTGTTGATGACGACGGCCAAGGACCGTTTTTCACAAGCTCGCCGGCTGGCGCGCCGCAGCCGCCGCCGCGAGGACTACCGGCTGGGGCTTCGACCCATGGCAATCGCCGGGTGGAATACGACCAAGGAGCACAATGTCGGCACCCTGGTTCGCACCGCTCACGCGGCAGCCGCAGAGGAGGTGCTACTCGTTGGTGAGCGGGAGTGGAACGTCGAAGCGGCAAAGACGGCCGAGTTTTATACCCAGGTCACGTTCCTCGCCGATGAAAAGGCCTTCCTCGAACACCTCGAACAGAAACTCTGGAACCTGGTCGCCGTTGAGCTGAACTCCCGGTCGGTGAGCCTCTTTGAGGCGCAGTACCCCCAACGGCCATGCTTCCTTCTCGGCGCCGAGCTTGGTGGCGTGCCCGAGCGCCTCATCGAGGCGGCGTCCCTGGTGGTCGAGATCCCTCAGTGGGGTCTCGTGCCCTGCCTCAACCTCGCCGTAGCCGGCTCGATCGTCATCTACGACTACCTGGGGAAATTGGCCAGAGCAGGCGATCTCGATCGGCCCAGTGGTGGGCTCGTTGGCGAGGAATAGCCCTAGCGCAATGTTATCCTCGCCGAATGAAGGCGCGGATCCTTTCTTTGATGACAAAAGTAGTGTGGGCGACCCTCGCCGGGTGTCTCGTGGGCGCCTTCACCGGCTGGCTGGTTGCTCGGGCACTGCATATTCCGCAGCTTGACCAGCTGCCGACCTACCGCCCAGCTGCGACAACCTCGGTTTTTGCGGCCGACGGCGCCCAGGTCGCAACCTTCGCCCTCGAGCGGCGTGTCGAACTGCCCCCGGAGCTCATCCCTGACAATCTCAAACTCGCCATCGTCGCCGCCGAGGACGCCAAGTTCTACGAGCACGGCGGCGTCGACCCGAGGGCCATCTTGAGGGCTGTGATCGGAAGCATCAAGGAAAGGCGATTCGGAGGGCAGGGAGGCGGTTCGACCCTGACCCAACAGCTCGCGCTGGCCCTGTTCCTGGAACGTGAACACACCATTACGCGCAAGGTCAAAGAAATGTTCCTGGCCCTCGACATGGAAAAACGCCTGTCAAAGGACCAGATCATCAGCATGTATGCGAATCAGATCTTCCTCGGTCACGGCGCGTATGGAGCGGAAGCGGCCTCACGCCTCTACTTCGACAAGCCGGCCATGGACCTGACTCTCGCTCAGGCCGCCCTTCTGGCCGGCATGATTCCCAGCGCCAACAACAAATTTGACCCGATCAGGCGGCCCGAGGGTGCTCTCGCCCGCCGCAACAGGGTTCTGGAACGCATGCTCGAGCTCGATTTCATCGATCGGGAATCCCATGACATCGCCGTCGCGGAGCCGCTCGATGCCGAACTCCACCGCCAACACATGGAGAGCGGCGCCTACTTTCTCGAGCACGTGCGACAAGAGGTCGAGCAGACCTACGGCACGGACGCGCTGTTTACGGGCGGCCTGCAGATCGACCTGACGATGGTTCCAGAACTCCAGCGGGCCGCAGAGCATGCTATCCGTGAAGGACTCGTCGGCCTCGAGACCGGTCGGCTCGGTTTCCGCCAGCCCCCCAACGTCCTCGACAAGCAGCTCGTCGAAGATATGCTCGAGTACGAGGACCCGTCGTGGCAACGGCTCGTATTGCGGCCGGCCGCCATGGTCAAGGCAGTCGTCCTCGAGGTTGCCCGGTCAAGCGCACAGCTGCGGATAGCCGACCGGTCGGCGTCCCTGACCCTTGCCTCGGCCAAATGGACCCGTACCTCGTCACTGAAACGCATCCTGAAACCAGGCGACCTGGTGCTCGTTCGGCTTCCGGATGAGCTCCCCGACGACGAAAATGCGGTGCTCGAGGTCGCTCTCCTGCAGGAACCCGAGATCGAGGGTGCTCTACTGGCTATGGACAATCGCACCGGCGCGGTCCTCGCCATGGTCGGCGGATACGACTTCGACCGTTCGGAGTTCAACCGCGCAGTGCAGTCGAAGCTGCAGTGCGGCTCGGCCTTCAAACCATTTGTCTACCTGACCGCATTCGAACGCGGCTACACGCCATCGGATACGCTTTTCGACGGTCCCATCTTGCTGCCCGACGGCAGCGGCGAGCTCAACTACTGCCCGAAGAACTACTACGATAAGTACTATGGCGTGACGACCCTGCGTCGGGCCCTCGAGCTGAGCTTCAACTCGACTGCGGTCAAACTCCAGGACATGGTGGGCGGCAACGGCGTCGTCGAAACAGCCAGGGCAATGGGGATCTCGACCGACCTCCACCCCTACGCTTCCCTGGCTCTCGGAACTCTTGGGGTTCGCCTGGTCGACCTGGTGCGTGCTTATGCCGGGTTTGCCAATCTGGGCGAGATTCCGACCCCCTACTTCACCTCCGAGGTGCGCGACCGCGACGGGCGCCAGCTCGAACGGTTCTTTCCGATCCTGGAGCGCCGGGCGTCGGCGCCGGCGACATACCTTCTGCTGCACGTGCTCGAAGGTGTCATCAATCGAGGCACGGGCCAGAAGGCGAAAGTGCTGGAGGCGCATCTCGCCGGCAAGACCGGTACGACCGATGACTACTCCGATGCCTGGTTCGTCGGTTCCTCACCCCGAATCACGGTCGGCGTGTGGGTCGGCAGGGACCAGAAGGCGCCGATCGGCAAACGCATGACCGGCGCCGAAGCCGCCCTGCCGATCTGGATCCGTTTCATGGCCTCATACCTCGAGACCCTCGACGAGGAAGCGCGAGCGGAGAGGTTCCCGGTTCCCGCGGGGGTCGTCTTCAGTGCGGTGGACTGGTACTCGGGCCATCTCGTCGTGCCCGCGTGCTCGGCGAGAAGCCGGATCGTGCTCGAGGCTTTCCTCGACGGAACCGAGCCGATGGTCACCTGCGAGGAGGACGACCCGGATCTCCCGGATCTGCCATGGCCTTTTCAGCAGGCGTTGTATACGCCACGGCGAGGCGAGCCGATGCCGACCCCGGAAGCGCTCGAATGCGCCAACAAGAGGCTCGACCCAGACGAAGAAGAGGGCGAAGAGGGTTAGCCTTTTAGCTCAGGAAGCCACGGACTCGCTCGAGAAAGCCGCTTGGCGGCATATAGCCCGGAATCCTGCCCAGCTCCACACCTTCGGTGTTGAGCATCAATATCGTCGGCAGCCCGTCAACCTCGTACTGATTCGACAGCTCCCTGCCGTCTCCATCAACATCGAGACGCACTGCAACAACAGTATCGGACAGGTACGAAGCAACCTTGTTGTCAGCCAGGGTGGTATCCTCGAATCTCTTGCACCAGATACACCAATCCGCATAGAAGGTCACCAGAATCGCCTTTTGCTCGGTGCGCGCCTTTGCAAAAGCGCTATCCCAGTCGGTTGACCACTCTATCGCCGTGGCCTCGTGCGACGAAACCACCATCGCTGGATCATCGGACGGCCCCTGGCCACAGCCCATGCAAGAGATGACGAGCGTCGAGGCGATGATGATCGAAGCGAGTGTTCTTGTGGTTTTCATTCAGACCTCCGTACCTGCGGGCCACATTCTACACGCCGTAGTTTTCAGGCCAAACGCTCATGGTTACATCCCGTCTCTTGTCGAGATCCGCCTCTCGTGTCATGATTCCGCCATGATCGACTTTGGCGCACATCAGTTCTTCGAGCTTGCGGGGTGGGAGCACGGCGATTTGTTCGCCAAGGATGAGGGGGTGTGGTCCGTCCTCGGCGCCCGCCTCAAGGAGTACCTTCTCGCCCAACCAGAGTGGCAGATTCACAGCCCCATTCCCGCCGGGGTCCACCTGCTCGGCGACCGCATCAGTATCGGCCATGGCTGTGTCATCGAGCCCGGCGCACTGATTATTGGTCCGGCAGTGATCGGCGATGGCGTTCACATCCGCACCGGCGCCTACGTGCGGGAGCACGTCCTGCTCGGCACTGAAAGCCTGGTCGGCGCCCATTCCGAGGTCAAGGGGTCGATCCTCTTCCCGGGCGCCAAGGCGCCCCACCAGGCCTACGTCGGCGACTCCATTCTCGGTCGGGATGTCAACCTCGGCGCAGGGACCATCCTGTCGAACGTGAAGAACATCGGCCGCGAAGTGAGCTTCAGGGCAGGCGGCGAGGTCATTCATACCGGATTGCGCAAATTCGGCGCGGTGCTCGGCGATGACTGCAAGACCGGCTGCAATACAGTGCTCAACCCCGGCGTCCTGCTCGGTCGGGGCTCGGTGACCTACCCAAACGCCACTCTGCGGTCCGGCTATTACCCGGACGGAACCCTCGTCAAGGTGCGACAGCAACAGAAAATCGTCGAAATGGACCGAATCGACCGCCGGCGGTGACCCACTGAGTAGCACCTGACCCTGATTGACAAGGCGATTTGACTCTCATCCCTCCAGAAGATTGGGCCGGAATGGCCCCTCCAGTCCCCTGACGGGCTTGTTGACCGTTTCGAAGGGTCATTCGGCACAAGCTTCTGGCCTGGTACGCCTCTTGCTACTCTTTATTACCGAAAGGGAGGTCGCCATGCTTCGCCACCTCATCACCACAGGTCTCATCCTTGGGATACCACTCTCGGTTTCGGCCTCCAGCGAGGACGATGCGACCTCTCTGAGCTACATCTCCTATCTGGAGCGCTATGCCACCGTGCAGCCCGCCGCGGAGGAGGGCACCATCGAGGCGGCCATCAACATGCCGCTCGTTGCCGGTGACAGGATTGACACCGCCCGCGAGGCCCGAATGGAGCTGGTCCTGGCGGACGGAAGTTACCTCTGGGTCGATGAGTACACCACCGTCAGTCTCGACTCGGTGGCTTTCAGTCGCGACACCACCTCCGACCGCACGGTCCTCTACCTCGCGGACGGCTCAATGATGATCGAGCTGCTTCCCGGTGTGGAACGGCCACAACGCACCCGAATCGACGCCGCTACCGAGACCGTCTACCTCGAGGGCCCGGGCGTCTATCGCCTCGAGGTCCTGCGAACCGGAGGGCTCTGGGTTGAGGTCTGGGAGGGTCTCGCCGAGGCCGCCAGTCCCGCCGGGGGAGTCGTCCTGCGCTCCGGATCGGCCTCCGAGATCATCAGCGGAGAAGTTTCCTCCGTACAGGCGCAAGTCACCGATCGGGATGACTTTGCGAGATGGGTGCAGTCACGCCGGGAGGTCAGTTCGGGACAGAGCAGCCTCTACGTCGATGCTCGATACGGTCGCGAGGCATCGCAGCTGGACGCTTATGGAAACTGGGTTTATCTCGACAGCGCCAACACCTGGGCCTGGCAGCCGACCGTTTCGTCGCAGTGGCAGCCCTACAACTCAGGCCGGTGGTACTGGACCTCGGTCGGCTGGAGCTGGCTGTCGTACGAGCCGTGGGGTTGGCTGCCATACCACTACGGGAGCTGGTGGCAGTCGCCGTCGTACGGGTGGGTCTGGTGCTCGGGCTCGGTGTGGAGCCCTGCTTGGGTGCATTGGGGTTATTGGCCCGGATACGTTAGCTGGTGTCCGGTGGGTTGGTACTCCTCCTGGTGGTGGGGCTGCGGCTGGGGCTGGCGCGGGGGCTACTGGGGACATCACGGCGGCGGGGGCTACTACCCACCTCACGGTGGCGGGGGTACCCGACCACCACGTACCGATGTCGTTCCGCCTGGATCCGAAGGACCCGCCAGAGTTCGCATGGACCGCCCAGCCGATGCCTCCGATCTCGTGCTCGACATGGAAGGGCGAACGGCCCGGAGTTCTTTGCGCGAAGGCGGCTGGACGGCCGTCCCGGAACGCGACTTCGCCAGCCCCCACATCGGTCGGCTGGCACGGCCGGCAGGCGACTTCCTGCGCGCCGACACCAGTAGGGATGGCACAGCGACCATCACGACCCGCCCCTTGATCACGGCCTCTCCGGGTCGAGCCACACCTTCGGCCGAAGTGTCGAGAGTCCTTGGTGAAACCGCCGGTAGAGCCGGCCCGACCACTGATTTGAGCAGGGTCGTGGCCCGGGATGCCGGCCTGAGCCACGACGATGCCCTGACTGCAGTCACTCCGAGCACCGCCGCGCGCCTGGGTGGGGAACGAATACAGACCCCCGCCGCACCGGCGACCGAACAACGGCAGGCGGAGGGACGCTCGGGCACGGACCCGGCGTCGCGCAGCCTGAGCTACA
>RCNG010001576.1_pt1 | contig 11352 bp, 10 predicted proteins | sample 2041371 | NCBI WGS metagenome assembly RCNG01 (sample SAMN09708227, study PRJNA481090) | Marine sediment metagenome, whole genome shotgun sequencing project. | biome: marine sediment; feature: ocean; material: sediment; isolation source: Sewage treatment plant 1 marine sediment (STP1) ... | reverse complement strand
CCTCTTCAGAACGGGGGCTCTAACCGCCACCTTCGGCCGCGGCGGTAAACAGTTCGTGCCAGCCCTCCGCCCAGGTGGCGGCCTCGTCTTCCGGCAGAGAGCCGGAGGACGCGTCGTGTTCCTCCGCTTCGCCGATCCGTCGGGCGCCAAGTTCCTGGAGGATTTCGTCGAACTGTCTGCCGCCAAAACAGAAGGTCTGGGCGTAGGTCATGTCGCCGAGCGCAAACAGCCCGTATCGGATTGCTGAAAGGTCCGGCCGATCGGATTTCAGGGATTCGAGAAGGACGCGGGCGTTGTCCGGGACGTCGCCCTGACCATACGTCGACGTGCAGACGATGTAGGCGGAACCCGGCTCGAATGCATCCGCGGTCAGATCGTCCATCAGCACGACCTCGGAATCGGCGCCCCTGTCCGTCAGAACTTCCTCAATCTCGCTGGCAACCAGCTCCGCCGTGCCCGTCATCGTGCCGACGAGAATTTTTATCTGCTCGCTCATGCCGATTAGTTCGGATCCCGGTCGGCTCTCATTGTGCCCATTGTTCTATCCCCTATCCGGCAATATAATGCAGCATGTGAACGATGCAAAGCAGAATAAGGCATGGAGCGCCGAACTTCGAGTTCCCGTTGGGGACCGCGGGGCGGGCATCCATCAGCACCGCGCGGTGAATGGAGTCGTTGGGTGAGGACCGAACAAAACCAGGATATGCAAGCCTACCTGTCGGCATTGGGCCAGCGGGTGCGCGAGGCGCGGGCGAAGCGCGGGATGGCACGGCGCATCCTGGCGCGTGATTCCGGGGTGTCGGAGCGTTACCTGGCGCAACTCGAAACCGGCGCCGGCAATCCGTCGATCGCGGTTTTGCGGCAGATCGCCATGGCGGTCGACTACCCGCTTGCCGACCTTGTCGTCGGTGTCGGCGGCGGCGGTCCGGATTTCGCGAGGATCCTGCGCTTGCTGGAGACCGCGCCGCGATCGGAATTGCCGAAGATCCGTGCCCAGGTGGAGTTGCTCCTGACCGGTAAAGGCGGGCGTGACAAGCGACAGCGGGTGTCGCTGATCGGCCTCAGGGGGGCTGGAAAATCAACTCTCGGCCGCCTGCTCGCCGAACGGTTCGACTTTCCGTTCATCGAACTGAACCGGCTCGTCGAGCAGGAGTATGGCGGCAGCATCGGCGAGATTCTCGCGCTCAGCGGACAACCGGCGTTTCGTCGCTACGAACGCCGTTGCCTGGAGTCGGTGATCCGCAATCACGACAGCGTAGTCATCGCCACCGGTGGCGGTATCGTTTCCGAAGCGGCGACTTTCTCGTTGCTCCTCGAGAAGACCCATACGGTGTGGGTGGAGGCATTGCCGGAAGAACACCTGGGCCGCGTCATCACCCAGGGCGATCTGCGGCCGATGGCCAAGAACGACGAAGCGATGGAGGATTTGAAGGCAATTCTGAAGGCGCGGGAGCCCTACCATCGGATGGCCGACGCGTCGGTCCAAACCTCCGGCGAAACGATCGCCGAAAGCCTTGAGCAACTCCATGCCGTGGTTGTTAGGCTGTTGGGTCCCAACTCGGCGCAACGGCGGGAAATGGTGTCGCCGGCTCAAGGTTAAAAGTTGCTTCCGCTGGAAGATTCGGAACTTGCAAGCGTCGCAATGTGCACTATAATGCATGTTCGATTCATTCTTAAATGCAGATCATAGCCCGAGCGGGCGAGATGATGAACGGGGAAGTCGCGGTCCATGAGCCTTAGCAACGTTGTCACATACGATCGGGATCCGGAGAGCTACCGGCACTGGTCGATCGACGTCGACGGCGAAATCGCCACGTTGACGTTGGCCATCGACGAAGACGGCGGGCTCGTCGAGGGATACAAGCTCAAGCTCAATTCCTACGATCTCGGCGTCGACATGGAGCTTCACGACGCCCTGCAGCGGATTCGCTTCGAGCATCCGCGGGTCGGCGCCGTCATCATCACCAGCGGTCTCGATCGGATGTTCAGTTCCGGCGCCAATATCTACATGCTCGGGTTGTCGTCCCATGACTGGAAGGTGAACTTCTGCAAGTTCACCAACGAGACCCGTAACTCCATGGAGGGTTCGAGCCAGCGGACCGGTCTCAAGTTCATCGCCGCGTGCAACGGCACCACAGCGGGTGGTGGCTACGAGTTGGCGCTGGCCTGTGACGAAATCTTTCTGATCGACGATCGGTCGAGTGCCGTCAGCCTGCCGGAAGTGCCGCTGCTCGGGGTGCTGCCGGGCACCGGCGGCCTCACCCGCCTGACCGACAAGCGCAAGGTCCGCCACGATCTCGCCGACGTGTTCTGCACCAGCGAGGAGGGCGTGCGTGGACGCAAGGCAATGGACTGGGGGCTTGTCGACCATATCGCCCCGAAACAGGTATTCATGGATTCGGTGCGCAAGCGGGCCGGCGAGTTGGCCAAGGACGGTGGCCGGTCGCGCGACGCCGACGGCGTCAAGATGACGCCGGTCGCGCGCGAGGTCGTCGACGACGGCTATCGCTACCAGTGGGTTGACGTGAAGATCGATGCGGACCGGCGGGTGGCAAACGTTACCGTCAAGGCACCGGACGCGGATGTCGTCGCCGACCCGCAGGCGATCGTCGGCGAAGGGATGGCATGGTGGCCGCTGGCGATGGCGCGGCAACTCGATGACGCGATCCTGATGCTTCGCACCAACAACCACGAGATCGGTCTGTGGGTGCTCCGGACCGAGGGCGATGCCGCGAAGGTTCTCGCCGCCGACAAAGCGCTGATCGACAATCGCGACCATTGGTTCGTCCGCGAAGTCATCGAGATGATCCGCCGGACATTCGCGCGGATCGACGTCAGTTCGCGAAGCCTGTTCGCCTTGATCGATGAGGGGTCGTGTTTTGCCGGCACCCTGTTCGAGTTGGCGTTGGCGGCCGATCGCAGCTACATGCTCGACGTGCCCAAGGAAGAGGGGACGCCGCCGGCGATCGCGCTGAGCGAAATGAACTTCGGCGCCCTCGAGAGGGTCGACGCATCGACGCGGCTCGCCAGCCGCTTCTATGGCGATGCGGACGCGATCGAGCGGTTGCGAGCACTTGTCGGCGAGTCGCTGGATCCCGGCCAGGCGGAGAACAACGGACTGGTCACGTTCATTCCGGACGATCTCGACTGGATCGATGAAATCCGATTGGCCATCGAGGAGCGTACAAGTCTATCGCCGGATGCGTTGACCGGCATGGAGGCAAATTTGAGATTCGGTGGGCGGGAAAACATGCTGACCCGGATCTTCGGGCGATTGTCGGCGTGGCAGAACTGGATCTTCATCCGTCCGAACGCGGTCGGCGCCACGGGGGCGCTGAAACTGTTCGGTACGGGGTCCAAGGCAGAATTCGATTGGAAGAGGGTGTGAAATGACGGCGGTCAATCTCCAGGATCAGATTCCGAATAACGTAGATCTCGGCGGCAACCGCGCCCTGCAGCGGGCGTTGGAGCATTGGCAGCCGCGGTTCCTCGACTGGTGGCAGGAGCTGGGGCCGGCCGGTTTCCAGGCCGCCGACGTCTACCTGCGGACGGCGACATCGGTCGACGCCAAAGGCTGGGCGACCTACGGCACGGTGAAGATGCCCGACTACCGTTGGGGCATCCTGCTCGCCGATCGGACGCCTGATCGCAAGATCGGTTTCGGCGACCACTTCGGTGAGGACGTCTGGCAGGAAGTTCCGGGCGAGCACCGCGCGGCGCTGCGCAACCTGATCGTCACCCAGGGCGATACCGAGCCGGCATCGGTCGAGCAGCAGCGGTTGCTCGGTAAGACCTGCCCGTCGCTCTACGATCTCCGCAACCTGTTTCAGGTCAACGTCGAAGAGGCCCGTCACCTGTGGGCGATGGTCTATCTGCTGCACGCCTACTTCGGCCGCAATGGGCGCGAGGAGGCGGAGGAACTGCTCCACCGCCATTCCGGCGATCCCAACAACCCGCGTATCCTCGGCACCTTCAACGAGCCGGTGCAGGACTGGTTGTCGTTCTACATGTTCACCTACTTCACCGACCGCGACGGCAAGTATCAGCTCAAGTGCCTTGCCGAGTCGGCGTTCGACCCGCTGGCGCGCTCCACCCGGTTCATGCTCACCGAGGAGGCGCACCACATGTTCGTCGGCGATAGCGGCGTCAGCCGGGTGATCAGGCGGGCGATGGAGATGATGAAGGAGCTGGACACCAACGATCCCCAACTGCTTCGCCAACACGGCGTCGTCGATCTGCCGCTGGTCCAGCGCTACGTGAACTACTGGTTCACCTCGAGCGTCGATCTGTTCGGATCGGAAGCGTCGTCGAACGCGGCGTCGTATTTCGCCAACGGCCTCAAGGGCCGGCCGGATGAGCCGAACTTCGAGGATCACGTGTGCAAGGACACGACCTATGCGCTGGAGGTGCCCGACGACAAGGGCGGGGTCACCACCAAGGAGGTCCCGATGCGCAACGCGGTCAACGAGATCGTCCGCCAGGGCTACGTCAAGGACTGCATGGTCGGGATCAGCCGCTGGAACCGGCTGATCAAAAAGGCGGGTGTCGACTTCGAGATCACCCTGCCGAACCGCCGTTTCCGCCGTAGCATCGGCGCATGGGCGGGAATTCCGACCGATCCGCAGGGCAACCCGATCTCGGCCGACGAATACGAGGCCCGCAAGGACGAATGGGTGCCGTCGGAGAGCGACCGGGCATACGTCTTGAGCCTGATGAACCAGGTGACCGAGCCCGGCAAAATCGCCGGCTGGATCGCGCCGCCGGAGCGCGGTATCAACAGCTTGCCGGTCGACTACGAGTACGTGAAGCTGCACTAGTGATCTGATCGGTCGGGGGAAGGGGCCGCATGTCGTCTCTCAAGATTGCCATCGTGGGCAGCGGCCCCTCCGGCTGCTACGTGGCCGAGCGGCTGGTTCGTCAGGGCAAGGGCGTGGTCGAGGTCGACGTGTTCGACCGGCTGCCGACGCCGTTCGGCCTGATCCGTGGCGGCGTCGCTCCCGATCACCAGGGCACCAAGGGGGTCGCCAGGGTTCTCTCGCGCGCACTGGACCGTGACGAAGTTCGGTTTTTCGGTCACGTCGAAATCGGCCGCGATTTGCGGCTCGCCGATTTGCGGTCGATGTACGACGCGGTGGTGCTCGCCACTGGCGCGCCCAAGGATCGCCGGCTTGGCATCCCCGGAGAAGACCTCGAAGGCATTCACGGATCGTGGGCGTTCGTCGGCTGGTACAATGGCCACCCCGACTATGCCGGGCTCGACGTCGCACTCGACCGCGTCCGCTCGGCGGTGATTATCGGCAACGGCAACGTCGCCATAGACGTCGCCCGGGTGCTTGCGCGCGCCGGCGCCGAGATGGACAAGTCGGACATCGATCCGGTGGTCGAGGCGGCGCTGGCGGCGGCGCCGCTCGAACGTATCCTGATCGCCGGACGTCGCGGTCCGGCCGAGGTCAAGTTCACCCCGGCGGAGCTTTCCGAGCTCGGTCGTCTGCAGCGGGCGCGACCGGTGGTCGACATCGCGGAGATAACCGCCGTCGACAATTGCGAGAATTCCTGCTTCACCGTCCTCCAGGAATTCGCGGAACGGCCTGCGGGCGAAGCGCCGGTGACGATCGAGCTGGGCTTTCGTCTTCATCCGGAAGCTTTCATCGACAACGGTGAGGGCCGGGTCGGTGCCGTCCGTTTCCGCCGGACCCAACCACAGGGCGCGGACTTCGTCGATACCGGAGAGACCATCGACATCCCGGCCGAGCTGGTGGTGACTTGCATCGGTTACGAAACCGTCGGCTGCGACGACCTCGCGCCGATTGGCGGCGTGTTCGCCAACGACGAAGGGCGGATCGACGACGGGTTCTACGTGGTCGGTTGGGCGAAACGCGGGCCGTCGGGAACGATCCCCACCAACAGGCCGGAGAGCCACGCACTCGCCGACAGGATCCTTGCCGAGGTGGCGCCGGCGGACAAACCCGGTCGGGCGGCGGTGTACAAGGCGCTCGACGGTGTCGCGGTCGTCGACATCGACGGCTGGAAGCGGATCGACGCGGCCGAGATCGGGCAGGCGCCCGAAGGGCGGGTTCGGCGCAAACTGACCCGTATCGACGACCTGCTCGCGGCGGCGCAAGGTTGATGGCTATAATGCCGGCAAGCGCAAGTGCGCGCCCGCAGCGGAGCGAGGATAGCCAAGCGGACGGAGGTTCGTGCCCGGCGATTGAGGGAGTTCAGGCGAGCCCGGTCATGGGTTCGCCGGCATAAGGGAGAGAAACATCGTCATGAACGTCGAGGATTTCGCGACCGTGATGGCGCCGGTGACCGCAGCGGTCGCCGGCAAGCCCGTCGACGAGGCGCTGGCGGACGCGCTCAACCGGCAATTTCCCGGTGACGGCCCGGTTTTCAATAAGATCGAAGAGGCCTGTCACCAAGCAATCGCGGCCGGCTGGATGTGCAGCGAGGGGGTAGAGGGCCGCCGTTTCGGCCGGGTGATCGAGGCGGGACCGGAAACCGGCGATCTGAGCGTCGACGTGGTCCAACTGCGCGACATCGTCGGACCCCACCACCGCCATCCCAACGGCGAGATCTGCATGACCATGCCGGTGACGCCAAGTGCGTTGTTCGACGGCAGTCCACGGGGATGGAAAGTCTACGGTCCCGGCACCGCGCATCGGCCCACCGTGACCGGCGGCGAGGCTCTGGTGCTCTACCTGCTGCCCGGCGGCGAGATCGAATTCACCGAGTAATTGCTAGAGACCTGTCCGTCGAGAGGGATTCACCCCTCACCCAGCTTCGGCTAAGCGCCGGCTTTTGCCGTCGCAACCCTTCGCATCCCTCTCCCCTCGGGGAGAGGCAAGGTGAGGGGGCGAACCAAACGCAAAATTCTCTAGGCGACGTCAAGCGGCGCGCGAGGCGCGTTTGCGTTCGAGTTCCTTGAGAAATTTCTTGCGGATGCGGATGGATTTGGGGGTAACCTCGACCAGCTCGTCGTCGTCGATGAATTCGAGGGCGTACTCCAGCGTCAACCGAACCGGCGTGCTGAGCAGGATGTTCTCGTCGGTGCCGGCGGCGCGGATGTTGGTCAGCTGTTTTGCCTTGAGCGGATTGACCGACAGGTCATTTCCACGGGAGTGGATGCCGACGATCATCCCCTCGTAGACGTCGATGGCGTGGCCGATGAACAGCCGCCCGCGATCCTGGAGATTGAACAGGGCGTAGGCGAGCGCTTTTCCGGTCGCCATCGAGACCAGCACCCCATTGAGACGCCCGCCGAGATTGGCGGCCACCCTCGGGCCATAACTCTCGAATGCGTGGTACATCAGGCCGGTTCCGGAGGTTGTTGCCAGGAACTCGGAGCGAAACCCGATCAGGCCACGGCTGGGAATAAGGTAGTCGAGACGCACCCGGCCCTTGTCGTCGGAAACCATGTCGCGCAGTTCGCCCCGGCGCTCGCCGAGCTTCTCCATGGCCGCCCCCTGATAGTCGGTCTTCACGTCCACGGTCAGGGTTTCCCACGGTTCGCAGACCTCGCCGTCGATGACCCGCAGGATGACTTCCGGCCGGGAGATCGCCATCTCGTAACCCTCGCGCCGCATGGTCTCGATCAGGATCGAAAGATGCAGTTCGCCGCGCCCCGAGACCTTGAACCGGTTCGCATCCTCGGTCGGCTCGACGCGCAGCGCGACATTGTGGATCAGTTCCTGGTCCAGGCGTTCGCGCAGGTTGCGGCTGGTGACGTACTTGCCTTCGCGTCCGGCGAACGGTGAGTCGTTGACCTGGAAGGTCATGGAGATCGTCGGTTCGTCGACGATCAGCGGCGGCAACGGCTCGACCGTGTCCGGGTGGCACAGCGTATCGGAGATATGGAGCACGTCGAGGCCGGTGAAGGCGACGATCTGGCCGGCCTCGGCCTCGTCCATCTCGATCTTCTCCATGCCGTGAAAACCGAGGATCTGCAGGATCCGGCCGTTCCGGGTCGTTCCGTCGGCTGCCGCCACCGTCACCGCGGAGTTGCGTCGGATCCGGCCTCGCTGAACCCGGCCGATACCGATCACGCCGACATAGCTGGAATAGTCGAGGGCACTGACCTGAAGCTGGAACGGACCGTTCGCTTCCACCTTGGGCGGCGGCACCTCTTTGATGATCGTCTCGAACAGGAAGTTCATGTCCTCACCGCGTTCCTTCAAGTTCGCGGTTGCCCAACCCTGGACGGCGGACGCGTAGATCACCGGAAAATCCAGTTGCTCGTCGGTCGCGCCCAATCGGTCGAACAGTTCGAAGGTCTGGTCGATCGCCCAGTCGGGCCGGGCGCTGACGCGATCCACTTTGTTGATGACGACGATCGGGCGCAGGCCTTGCAGGAGGGCCTTATTGGTGACGAACCGGGTCTGCGGCATCGGGCCCTCGACCGCGTCGACCAGCAGTAGCACGGAATCGACCATCGACAGCACCCGCTCCACCTCGCCGCCAAAGTCGGCGTGACCGGGAGTGTCGACGATGTTGATCCGCCAGTCCTGCCACTTGATCGCGGTGTTCTTGGCCAGGATGGTAATGCCGCGTTCGCGCTCGAGGTCATTGGAGTCCATCAGCCGCTCCTGCGTTTCTCCGTGTTCTTCGAGGGTGCCGGATTGACGGAGAAGCTGGTCGACCAGCGTCGTCTTGCCGTGATCGACGTGGGCAATGATCGCGATGTTGCGCAGGCCGCGGATGGTGTCGTTCATGGTGGTTACTTATCTGTCGTTACTTGTTTGAAATGTTCGAGGGAGAGCCGCCGATCCCGGAAATCCCAATCGTAATGAAAACGGGCCCGCTGATATCCACAGCGGGCGATCGCTCCCTTATCTTATCCGATTGGGACTTCCCGGGAAAACGGGAGCTCAGGCCGCCTGGCGCGCCTTGTTACCGCGAAACCGGCGGCGACGTTTGGCCGGGGGCTGAGAGGGGCGAGCGATCTGAGAGACCGAAGCGGGTGATCCGGCGGAACGAAACGGCTGATCGCCGATCACGGTGAGTGGGCGCTTGGTCAGTTTTTCGATGTCGCGCAGATAGGGGCGCTCGCTCGAATCGCAGAACGAGAACGCGATGCCCGCCGCGCCGGCACGCGCCGTCCGGCCGATGCGGTGGACGTAGCTCTCCGGGACGTTCGGGAGGTCGAAGTTGATGACATGGGTCACGCCGTCGACGTCGATGCCTCGCGCGGCGATGTCGGTGGCGACCAGAACCCGGGCGCGGCCCGAGCGGAATTTCTCCAGGGCTTGCTGGCGGGCGCCCTGGGTCTTGTTGCCGTGGATCGCTTCGGCGGATACGCCGGATCTCTCGAGCTGCTGAGCGACGCGGTTGGCGCCATGTTTGGTGCGCGAGAAGACGATGACCCGCGCCAGCGCCGGATCCTTCAGCACCTGGGAGAGAAGCGCACGCTTGTCGCCGGCGTTGACGAAGAAGACGTTCTGGTCGACCAACTCGACGGTGGTGGCGGACGGCGTTACCTCGATACGGATCGGGTCGTTGAGGATCTCGCCGGCGAGCCGGGCGACGTCGCTGGGCATCGTTGCCGAAAAGAACTGCGACTGCCGCTGCTTGGGCAGTTCCGCGACGATTCTTCTGACGTCGCGGACGAAACCCATGTCGAGCATCCGGTCGGCCTCGTCGAGGACCAGGTGGCTTACCCGGTCGAGCCGGAGATGGCCCTGGCCGAGCAGGTCAAGCAGCCGCCCGGGGGTGGCGATCAGGATGTCGACGCCGCGGGAAAGGGCGTTGACCTGAGGTTTCTGGCCGACGCCGCCGTAGACCGTCGCCAGACGGAGGCCGAGGTGGCGCCCGTAGACCCGGAAGCTTTCGGCGATCTGGATCGCAAGCTCGCGGGTCGGCGCCAGCACCAGGGCACGCGCGGCGCGCGGACCGGCGGGTTTCCTCTTCTCAAACAGGGATTGCAGGATCGGTAGCGCGAAGGCTGCGGTCTTGCCGGTTCCGGTCTGGGCGACGCCGAGCAGATCTTTTCCGGCGAGCAGTAGCGGAATGGCTCGCGCCTGGATCGGCGTGGGGTCGGTGTATTTTTCGGAGGAGAGCACCTTCCGGATTGGCTCATTGAGGCCGAGAGACGAAAAAGTGGAAGTGGTCACACAAATATCCTTGTTGCGCCAGGGAGATGTGCGCCGTAATACGGGCGCAACCACTCGGTGGCGTTATTGGCCCCTTCCGCGCGCGGACGGGACGGGTAAATTGTAAAATGATGATCTCGGGATGTGACGCTGCCGATCATGTCGGGAGCGCATCGCGCAATCGCGAGTCAACGTTGCAACGCACAGATGCGCTCTCTCCCAGCCGATGTCAAGCGGTTGTGTTTTCCGGCCCAGGCCGCTTATCAACGGATCGGGCGCCTGAGCGGGACGAGAACCCGATCAACCTCGACGTTGTCGATGGCGAGTCTATTGATTGCCTCGCGAGTACTCCCTCTACTTGCCATAGCTCCAAGGAATCGCTATTTGTTGTTTCTCGGAACACACTTCGTTGGCGTACCTAGTTAGCTGTTCTCGTGACAAGCCTAGTTACTCCGGCAAATCGTGTTACCAGGAGACTGATGTGCCGTCCTAAAGACACGCTGGGTGGCGCATTTTAAGACCCGAAGGAGTTGTTATGGTTACCGGAACAGTCAAGTGGTTCAACGCCACCAAGGGTTATGGCTTTGTCGCGCCGGACGACGGTTCGAAAGACGCTTTCGTCCACATTTCGTCGGTGGAGCAGGCGGGGCTCTCCACTCTACGTGAGGGCCAGAAGGTCCAGTACGAGCTGGTACCCGGGCGCGATGGAAAGGCGTCCGCGGAGAACCTGGTCGCGCTCGACTAGCGGGAGCAGCGCCGGAGGCGAACGCCGGCGTAACGAACGGGGTTTTGGGCCCAGGGGCATTCTCAGCCCCTGGATTTCTTGAATGTCGAGGCGTAGAAAGCGCCTCGAAGCGGTGGGCCTTTCCCGGAACCCCGCCACACCACTCCATCCGCCGTTTGCAAGCCATTCAACAGCAAGCGGTTGGCACTTCTATTGCCGACAAGGAACAAAATGGCACGCAAACCCAACTACCGAGCCGATCGCATCGAACGCGAAAGGGCAAAGGCCGCCAAGAAAGCGAAACGCGCCGAGGCAAGGGCCGAGAAAACCGAGTCAAGGACGGACAGTCCCGAGGATGCCGATACTCCTTCCGACACTCTTGTCGACACTCCCGCCGACACTCCCGGCGACACTCCCGGCGAAGATACGGCAAACGCCTGAGCGCCCTGGTTTCTGCGGAACACTCCCACGAAAATCCGCGATGGTGGCCGCGTACTTCAGGCGCGTCCGGACCCGACAGCTTTATTGCCACGTTAGCGGGCT
>RCNG010001574.1_pt1 | contig 11352 bp, 10 predicted proteins | sample 2041371 | NCBI WGS metagenome assembly RCNG01 (sample SAMN09708227, study PRJNA481090) | Marine sediment metagenome, whole genome shotgun sequencing project. | biome: marine sediment; feature: ocean; material: sediment; isolation source: Sewage treatment plant 1 marine sediment (STP1) ... | reverse complement strand
GCCCGAGACTCCACTGATGAGAGTCTGGGCTGAAAAGTTCCTCATAACTCTCTTTCCACTTCCCGTCCAGGGGGCTCGTGAACGTCGGTGACGGGGTCACGCCTATGAGGACGAGCAGCTGCTCGAGGGGACTCAGCTTCTCGATCGCCGCGAAGTCCGTTGTAGGAACGGCGCTTCCTGCCAGACCGTTCAGGCCGACATTGCCCCTGAAGTCCAAAACCGGAAGGAGCTGGTTTTCCGCGACCTTGATCTGCAGATTCTTGTTCTCCAACTCCTTCAATGCAGCACGGTACTCGGGCCGGTTCCTGAATGCAAGGGCAATGGCATCCTCCAGACGGGAATCCTCACGAGGAGGAGGCGTGGAGGGCGTGTCGGTGGGAAGGACCTGGGTGGAGGAACAGGTGGGTGCCTGATCGAGTTGAAGGAGCTCCTTCAGCACGTCCTGGGCCGATTCCAGCATGGCCTCTGCGCCGATCAATTCCTCCTCCCTGAGGGCGACGCCGGTCTGGGATTGGAGCAAGTCGATGGGCGCCATAGTGCCGAGGCGAACCTGGGTTTCGTTGTCTCGAAGGAGTTCTTTTGCCAGTGCCAGAGATTTCTTCCGGACTTGCAGGTTTTCGAAGGTGAAGGCAAGATCCCAATAAGCCTGGGAGACCGTCACGAGTATGTCGGTGATGAACTCTTGCCAGCGGTCTCCACTGATCAGGTGGAGATTCTCCGCGATACGGATCGGCGCGGTTTGGAAGGCGATTCCGGCGTTCTTCAAGAGGGGCTGGGTAAAGGTGAGGTTCAAACGGGTGGAATAGTACGGATTGATGATCAGAAAGGTGGAATTGCTCTCGAAGCGATTCATTTCGAGTGCGAGTTCCATGACACCACCCGTCCTTACCGGCTTGCCCAGGCCGATATCGAAGAGGGTGGACTCTCTCTTGAAATAGGAGGTGTCCGCGCCCTGGAGCTGAGAAGAGAGGGGCTCGCTCGAAAAATCGTAAGAGAAGGTCGAGAAGGCAAAGGCATCAAAGGCCCCTTTTGCCTTCTTGATTTCCATTTCTGCGATGTCGGTCGTGTACCGTTCGGATCGAAGGTCGAGATTCTGGCGGAGGGCCAGGCGGAATGCGTCTTCCAGGCTGAGAGGGAGGGGCGCGCCCGCCGGCGCCAGGTCCCGTTCCATGCTGAACAGGTGGATCTCAAAGGCTTCTCGGTTCTTGTCGGTCCACTGGTCTTCAATGGCGGCGAGAGGCCCCGGATAGGAGACCGCTTCCTCGTCGGCTTTCTCGCCCGCGCTCGTAATGGGTGCGAGCAGCAGGGACAGCAAGACCAGCCCGCATATCGATCGCCTCGGCAATTCTTGAATCCCTTTCATGGAACAACCCTCCCCTGTGGAAGATCCCGGAAAAAGTCTTGTAAGCCTCTTGTTTTAGAAGGAAAATGGGCATATGAAGAGAGAGGTAGAAAGCTAACACAGCCGTTTCTCGAGTGTCAAAGAACCTCTGCAAAATAGGGGCCCTATCTCGTGGATCCGGAGAAGACTCCACAATTCGTGGTGGATTCCATGCTCGGCCGCCTGGCCCGCTGGCTTCGCATCCTGGGATTCGACACGTGGTACTTCAGGGAGATAGACGATCGGGAACTCCTCAAGCTGCACGCCGATTCGGGTCGTGTCCTCTTGACGCGAGATACCCAGCTGGTCCAGTGTCGAGGGGTTGGCGGCCATGTGCTCGTCAGGAGCGACGGCTGGGAGGATCAATTGCGGCAGGTGGTGGTGGCCCTTTCGCTCGACGTCTGCCCGGAAAGAATGTTGACACGATGCTTACTGTGCAACCTTCCGCTGGAGAATCTGGCGTCGGAGGAGGCGTACGGAAGGATTCCGGACTATGTTGCCGGTTCGATGTTCGCCTTTCGCGGATGCAGATCCTGCGACAAGGTCTACTGGGCGGGCACGCACCGAAAAAGAATGGAAGAGGTGGTTTCCATGCTGCGTTTTGATCGAAAGGGCGTACAGGAGCCGCCGACGGGGTGACCGTGTCACAGAAGAAGGCGCCAAGCCGTCATCGAGGATTGCGTGTGGTAGGCGGGTTCGTCCGGGGCCGCAGGCTGGGGGTTCCGCCGGGGAAGGGTGTGAGGCCGACGCAGGACAGGATACGAGAGGCTCTGTTTTCGATCCTCGGGGACACGGTGGAGGGTAGCATTGTATTGGATGCCTTTGCGGGCAGCGGTGCCCTGGGGATCGAGGCATTGAGTCGTGGCGCCGAGCGTGCCGTCTTCTGTGACGAGAAACACGAGTGCGTACATACGATTCGGGAGAATCTCAGGAAGTGTGAACTGGACGGCCGAGCGGTTGTTTTTCGAACCAGGCTGCCGGAGGGGCTTGCGAGGATCCGAGAGGCCCTGGCCGAACCGTGTGACCTGGTGTTTCTGGATCCACCCTACGGTGCGGAAGGAAAGGAGCGAATCCTGGAGGGGCTCCATCGGTTTGCTTTATTAAAAGAACGTGCTAGGATTGTCTTCGAGCACGCTCAAAAAGACGCTTTTGCTTGTGTTCCTGTGGGCTTCGTCGTGGAGGGGGAGAGGCGATACGGCGATACCCTGCTCACCTTTTTGAACTACCAGCCGGGAGAAGAGAGAGACGATGGGCGGTAAAGGGAAAGCGAAGATAGAAAACTGTGTGATCTACCCGGGCTCTTTTGACCCGATCACCTATGGCCATGTGAATATCGTGAAACGGGCCCTGAAAATCTTCGACCGGATCATCGTTGCGGTCGCCATCAACACGACAAAGAGCGGCACCTTTTCGGTTGAAGAGCGCGTGGGCATGATGCAGGAAGTCTTCAAGGGTGAGCCTGACGTAGAGGTCGATTCCTTTTCCGGGCTCCTGGTGGACTATGTCCGCACGAGGCAGGCACAGGCGATTCTTCGTGGGATCCGGACCGTGACGGACTTCGACTATGAATTCCAGATGGCCCTGGCGAACAAGTCCCTGGATCCCAATGTGGAGCAGGTCTACATGATGACAGAAGGGAAGTACCTGTACCACAGCTCCTCGATCATCAAAGAAATCGTTTCGCTGGGGGGGGCTGTCGGGGAAATGCTTCCTCCCGCCGTGGAAAAGAAATTGAGCGAGAAGCTCAAAGTCTAGATGATGGAACCGAACGTAACAGAGATTCCTGCGACCGTCCTGGTGGGAGTGACCGGGGGCATCGCCGCGTACAAAGCGGCCGAGATCGTCCGGTCCCTGGTCAAGGAGGGCCTGGACGTACATGTCGTGATGACCCGAAACGCCCAGGAGTTCATCACGCCCCTGACCCTGCAGGTGCTCTCGGGGAATCCGGTCTGGACCGAGACCTTTCATCTGACCCAGGAGCAGGAAATCGGCCACATATCCCTCGTGGATCGGTCCAGCCTTCTTCTGATCGCCCCTGCTACGGCGAACGTGCTGGGCAAGGTCGCGGCCGGCGTGGCGGACGACTTGCTCACGACCATGGTCTGTGCCGCCACCAGGATTCCCGTGATCTTTGCCCCCTCCATGAACGTGAACATGTACCAGAATCCGATCACGCAGGAAAATATCGAGCGGTTGAAGCGTTTCGGATACCTCTTCATCGAGCCGGAGGAAGGCGAGCTCGCCTGCGGGTATGAGGGCGTTGGAAGACTCGCCGACCCGGGAGACATCGTAGAACAAGTCGTCGGCCGACTCGCTCCGAAGGATCTGACAGAGGAGCATATCCTTGTCACGGCCGGGCCCACGGAAGAAGCGATCGACCCGGTCAGGTTTCTCACGAACCCCTCCTCCGGGAAGATGGGGTATGCGATCGCTCGCGCTGCCGCACAGAGGGGCGCGAAGGTTACCCTGATCAGCGGACCGACGAGCTGTGCTCCACCGCTCGACGTGGAGCTCGTGCGGGTACGGAGTGCCGAGGAGATGCGAAAGGCCGTGATGAAAGCCTTCCCGGCCTCCACCACCGTCGTCATGGCAGCGGCCGTGTCTGATTTCGCGCCTGCGAGCCGTGCGAAACAGAAGGTGAAGAAGCAGGATGCGTCCCTGACCGTGAAGATGAAGACAACGCCGGACATCCTGCTCGAGTTGGGACAAAAGAAAGAAGACAGGCTCCTCATCGGCTTTGCGGCGGAGACGCAATCCCTGGTCAAGAATGCGAGAGCGAAACTCGAGGAGAAGAACCTGGACCTCATCGTGGCCAACGATGTGTCGAGAAAGGAGATTGGATTTCAGTCCGACAGCAATCAGGTTAAGATGATCGGGAAGGATGGGAGCATTTCTGAGTTACCTCTTCTTCCGAAGCGTGTCCTGGCTCACAGGGTGCTCGACCAGATTGGGATCTTGCGGAGCAACCCTGGAAAAGGGCGCCGAAGGAAGACGTAGGAGGTGGGTCTTACAGAAGGCGAGATTTGGATGCGCCGTCCGGGGTGTGAGAACGCAGTCGCCGCCCGTTACCCGGGAAAACCCCCTGGCCGTTTTCCGGTTGAAGCGCCTTGAGTGCCTGAGCAAGGAAGTCGGGCTCCAGCTTTCCCCTCCTGTCCAGCGCCCGAAGGTTCCTGCGAATCCATTTCGCCGACAGCAGCGCATCCTTTCCCGTCGGGTCCATCTTCATACAATCGGCCCGTTCGAGATGCAGAAGGAAATCGAGGGCGTTCTTGAAGGAAAGTTCCCGGTATTTGGCTGCGTCACGGTCCGTAAGGGTCCAGACGGATCTCTCCGACAGGTTGTCGAGCATTTTCTGCCATTGCTCCATCCGATTCAGGACCAGCAGGCTCGAAAATATCCGCTTGTCGGTCTTGAAGGAGAAGAGGGTTCTTTTCACAACCCGTTCCAGCAGCTCATCGTCTTCTTCGTGCTGTGGCAGGCGAACGATCTCCCGGGCGAGGGCCCAGAGTTCGTTGTTTTCCAGGCTGTCGAACCGCACTTCCCAATAGGCGTGCCGAAGGGTCTTGGTCGGGTAGGTTCGCACGTAACACTCGGGGACGAAATAGTTGTGGGCAACGGTGTCCGCCGCCAGATGGCTGAGGTATCCATAAGCAAAGGCCTCTTGTGGCGGGGAGTTGGCTTCCTCCAGGACCGAGAACCCCACCAGCCAGTTGTGGGAGTGGTCATGGATTTTGGCGAGGCCTTTGGCAAAGATGATGTCCGCACCGATGCATCCGTAGAGATAGTCGTAGGGGAAGGCCTCCAGGACCATGCGGAGGCTGTGGCCGAGGAGGCTGGTGTGCCGAAGGGCTTCGATGCCCAGTTGGAGGTGGGTGACCGGACCCCAGGCAAAGGCCTTCTCCGGGAGGAAGAGCCAGACAAAGAAGGCCACGATGAATCCGACTGCGTAAGCCACGAAGATTTTCCTCATAAAGAAACGGCTTTTTAATGATTCAAAAAGCCTGGCAATGGTTCTGCATATTTCGCATCTAACCTGATAGAGGTGAAGGTCCCTAGGAAGATATCCAGAGAGTATAGTATATTGGATATGAACTCTTCTATAAAGGTTCGTAAGTTTTCTGTAAAAGCTTGAACAGGAGATGAGATTACCATGAAAGGAAAAAGGAAGAAGTTTTGCCCTCTGAGCACATCAAGGGGGCCTCGCCTGGTCTCCGTGTTCGTGCTCCTGCTCGGGTTGGGTCTGGTTCTCGTGCCTTCTCCCGATGCCTCGAAGGGCTACATCCTCCAGTTGACGGTAAAAAGCACGATCAACCCCGTGATCAGCGATTACATCGACAAAGGGGTGAAGGAGGCGGCCTCCAGCGGGGCCGCATGCGTCATCCTTGAGTTGGATACACCGGGCGGCCTGGACACCGCGATGCGGGACATCGTGCAGTCCATCCTGAACTCCCCTGTCCCTGTTATCGTGTATGTCGCGCCGAGCGGAGCGCGGGCTGCCTCGGCGGGCGTCCTGATAACGATTGCGGCCCATGTGGCGGCAATGGCCCCGGGCACGAATATCGGGGCGGCGCATCCGGTGGGGTTGGGGGGGGGCAAGATGGACGAGACGATGCTCAAGAAGGTGGAAAACGATGCCGCCGCCTACGCCAAGAGCCTGGCAGAACAGAGGGGAAGAAATGTGGAGTGGGCCGTGAATGCGGTCCGAGAAAGCGAGTCTGTGTCTGCCCAGAAGGCCCTGGAGTTGAAGATCATCGATTTTGTGGCTTCGAGCGTTTCGGAGCTGATCGAGAAGGTAGAGGGAAGGGAAGTCGAGACGGTTTGGGGGAAGAGAACCCTGGCCCTGAAAGACCTTCCCGTCCGGAAGTCGGAAATGGGTTGGAGGTACCGGGTCCTCGATACGCTGAGCAACCCGAACATTGCCTACATCCTGATGATGCTGGGCTTTTACGGGCTGTTCTTCGAATTGTCGAACCCGGGCGTCATCTTCCCGGGCGTGTTCGGCTCGATCTGCCTCATCCTCGCCTTCTTCTCCCTGCAGACGCTTCCCGTGAACTATGCGGGGGTTCTGCTCATCCTGCTGGCCATCATCATGTTCATCGCCGAGATCAAGGTGGTCAGCTACGGGGTCCTCTCGCTGGGGGGGGTCGTGGCTTTGCTCCTGGGATCCCTGATGCTCATCGAGTCCCCGGATCCCGCGCTTCGCGTTTCCTGGTACGTGATCGTGCCCATGGTGGCCACCACGGCCGGCTTCTTCCTGTTCGCCATGTCCTTTGCCTTGCGGGCTCAGATGAGGCAGCCTACGACCGGGCAGGAGGGACTGATCGGTAAGCGGGCGAGAGTGGTGAACCCGATCAAGCCGGAGGGGAAGGTCTTTGTCCACGGGGAATACTGGAATGCACAGAGCGAGGATGAGTTCGAGCCGGGGGACACCGTCGAGATCGTCAGTGTGTCCGAGTTGACCTTGAGAGTGAAAAGAGTCTCGAAATAGGATGGATGTGATCCACCACACTTTTTCAGAGAGGAGACGAGTATGATTTCCACGCCTATTCTTGCCGTATTTGTGATCCTGGGGCTGATCCTGGTCAGTGCCATCCGCGTCCTGAAGGAGTACGAGCGAGGCGTCATCTTCCGGCTCGGCAGGCTGATCGGTGAGAAGGGGCCCGGCCTGATCCTGCTGATCCCGATCATCGATAAGATGCAGAAGGTGAGCCTCCGACTCGTCGTGCTGGATGTGCCTCCCCAGGACGTGATCACACGGGACAATGTGTCCATCAAGGTCAACGCGGTCGTCTATTTCCGGGTCATGGACTCGAACAACGCCGTCGTGCAGGTGGAGAACTTCCTGTACGCCACCTCCCAGCTTGCTCAGACCACCCTTCGGAGCGTTCTGGGCCAGGTGGAATTGGACGAGCTCCTGGCGGAGAGGGACAAGATCAATAAAAACCTCCAGGACATCCTGGATCGGCAAACCGATCCGTGGGGCGTCAAGGTCACGAATGTCGAGGTGAAGCACGTCGACTTGCCCCAGGAGATGCAGCGGGCCATGGCCAAGCAGGCCGAGGCGGAGAGGGACAAACGGGCAAAGGTCATCCACGCGGAAGGGGAGTTCCAGGCAGCGGCAAGGCTCCAGGATGCCGCGAAAATCATGGAGGTCAACCCGATCACCCTTCAACTGAGGTATCTGCAGACTCTTGCGGAAATCTCTTCGGAGAGTTCGACGAACACCATCTTTCCAATTCCCCTCGACATGATTACGCCCTTTCTGAAGAGGTTGGGAGAGACATCGGAATAGGGCCGGGAGAGAAAGGTTCACTCCATTAGACGCTTGTCAGGAGGTTTGTGACGGTGGGCGCGGTCGGCTTTACGACGTCGATACCCGTCGAAGTCCTGCTGGCTGCGGGCAAGCGGCCTGTGGATTTGAACAATGCGTTCATCTCCGCGCCGGAGGCGCACACCTTTGTTCGTGAGGCTGAGAGGGGGGGCTTCCCCTCCACCTGTTGCGCCTGGATGCGGGGCATTTACGGTGTGCTCCCAACGCTCGATATCGATGAGGTGATCGCCGTGGTCCGGGGGGACTGCAGCCAGACCCAGGCCCTTATGGAAGTCCTCCAGATGGAGGGGACTCCGGTCTATCCCTTTGCCTATCCGTATGATCGATCTCCCCAGGCCATCAGCCTGGAGATCGGGAAGCTCCGGGAGCACTTCGGCGTTCGGGTGGAAGAGGTCGAAGAGGCCAAGGGAAAACTCGATCGCATTCGGAGGAAGCTGAACCGGCTGGACGTGCTTACCTGGCGCGACGGCCTCGTGTCGGGAGGGGAGAATCATCGGTTCCTGGTCGCGTCGAGCGACATGAAGGGGGATCCGTGGGCCTTCGAGCGTGAAGTGGACGCCTTCCTCGAGGAAGTGAGGCAGAGGGCCCCGCATCCGGGCGGGGAGGAAATCCGCCTGGGGTATCTGGGCGTTCCTCCCATATGGCAGGATTTCTACGAGAAGGTCGAGAGACCGGGCGTGCGGATCGTCTTCAACGAGATTCAGCGGCAATTCAGCATGCCCTATCTGGCCCCCAGTGTGGAGGAGCAGTACCTCCGGTTCACCTACCCGTACGAGGTCTTCTTCCGACTGGAAGACATTCAGAGAGAATCGGTTCGCAGGGGGGTGGACGGGTTCATCCATTATGCGCAGACCTTCTGCTTCCGCCAGATCGAGGACAAGATCCTGCGGCACCACCTGTCGAAGCCTGTCTTGACCCTGGAAGGAGACCGGCCCGAACCGCTGGATGCCAGAACGGAAACACGTGTCGAGGCCTTCCTGGAGATGCTTCACCGTGACAGACGGACGTCGGCCGCCACGGGTGACGGAAATTGACATTCATCGATCGATTCGGTAAGGTTTACGGACTTTTTCGTGATAGGATTCAACGACTTTCGCAGGGGTGCCCCGACCCCATCGATCCAGCGTGATGCAATGGGAATGCTGCCCAGACGAAAACGTAGAGGAGGAAGAGCCGCAGCGCCCGTTCCGTAGGGACACCTATCACTACGTTCTGCCCACCCGTCTGATCGCCCAGCATCCCCTCCCAAGAAGAGATGAATCACGGCTGATGGTTCTCGGTCGAGGAAGCGGGGCATTACACCATTCGACCTTCTGGAACCTTCGGGATCATCTCCGGGAAGGGGATCTTCTGGTCGTGAACGAAAGCAGGGTGTTTCCGGCGCGATTGCTCGGGCACAAGGCTTCGGGGGGGAAAGCGGACCTTCTCTTGCTTCAGCCCTGCGATGCCGAGGCGGCCGCGTCCTCCTGGTGGGAGGCGAAGGGCTCGAAGAGTCGAGAATGGGAGTGCCTGATCCAGTCTTCCAGGCGCCCGAGGCAAGGACAGGCCTTTGCCTTCTCGCACGGCCTCGAAGGGCGGGTGACCGGTGCTTCGGAAGAGGGCGTGTGGCGGGTTCGTTTCAACCTGGAAGGAAAGGATCTGCTGGCACACCTGGAGAGCCACGGCCTGGTCCCCCTGCCTCCTTACATCCGGCGAGGCCGCACGGACTCCGGGTCAGCGGGGGTCTCCGAAGTAGAGGGGTTCTCCGAAGTAGAGGGGTTCTCCGAAGTAGAAGGGTTCTCCGAAGTAGAGGGGTTCTCCGAAGTGGAGGGGACCTCGCAGGATCGCGACCGGTACCAGACGGTGTTCGCACGGAAGTTGGGCTCTGTGGCCGCCCCGACAGCCGGGTTTCATTTCACGGAGCCCCTGTACAGATCCTTGGAGGAAGACGGGATCTCCTTCGGACGGATCACGTTGCACGTGGGGCAGGCAACCTTTCTGCCGATTCGGACCGGGGATATCCGGAACCACAGGATCCGGCCCGAACGCTATTGTGTCGAGGAAGAGGATGCGGAGAAGATTCAAAAGGCGAAGCAGGAGGGCAGACGGTTGGTTGCAGTGGGCACGACCGTTGTGAGGTGCCTCGAATCCATGGCCTTCGAGCGGGGGCGAATCGAGGCCGGAGAGGGATTGGCACATCTGTACGTCCTTCCGGGCCACCGATTCCAGGCCGTGGATGCACTGATTACGAATTTTCATCTCCCCGGGACATCCCTCCTGGTCCTCGTATGCGCATTTGCACAAAGGGAGTACGTCCTGGGGGCCTACGCGGAAGCGATTCGCAACGAGTATCGCTTCTTCAGCTATGGGGACTGCATGCTCATCCAGTGAGCCGGAACGGGAAAATGGGTGTAACGTTCACATTACATAAAGGTGGGGAGACAGGGCCACGGGCCGGGCGGCTCGCGACGCCCCACGGTTGCGTGGAGACCCCCACGTTCATGCCGGTGGGTACGCAGGCATCGGTAAAGGCCTGCAGTTCGGAGGACCTGCTGGAGCACAAGGTCACCATGGTCTTGGCCAATACGTACCACCTGTACCTGCGGCCGGGCCATCGAAGGATCGAAAGGTTGGGCGGTTTGCACCGCTTCATGAACTGGCCGAAGCCTGTCCTCACCGACAGCGGAGGCTACCAGGTTTACAGCCTGGGGGAGTTGCGAAAGATTTCGGAAGAGGGTGTCCTGTTTCAATCCCATCTGGACGGATCCGAACACTTGTTCACACCGGAAAAGGTCGTTGAGGTGCAGCAGGCGTTCGGTTCGGACATTGCCATGGTGCTGGACGAGTGTACGCCATACCCTGCTACGTATGAGGAGGCCAGGGAAGGCATGGAGCGGACCCTCCGATGGGCGAAACGCAGCCGGGATGCATGCGGAGAGGATGGCGAGCTTGCCCTTTTCGGGATCGTCCAGGGAGGGGTCTATCCGGATTTGCGGAAGGCCTGCGCCGAGGGGTTGATGGAAATCGGTTTCCCCGGGTTTGCCGTCGGCGGGCTTGGAGTGGGGGAAGAAAAGAACGAGTGCCTGTCGGTGCTCGAGTGGATGGCGGAACGGCTTCCGGCGGCGTCTCCCCGGTATCTGATGGGCATGGGGACCCCGGAGGACCTGGTGGCGGCGGTGGCGAGGGGCATGGACATGTTCGACTGCGTGTTGCCGACGCGAAACGGGAGAAACGGTACCCTGTTCACCCATTCCGGCAGGCTCCGGATAAAGAACAGTCGCTATGCAGACGACCTGCGTCCCATCGACCCGGACTGTGACTGTTACACGTGCCGCAACTACACGCGAGCCTATCTGCGGCATCTTTTTTTGGCAAAGGAGTTGCTGGTGTACCGGCTGACGAGCATCCATAACCTGTATTTCTATCAGGTGCTGATGGAAAGAATACGGGAGGCGATCGAGACCGATACCTTCCCCGAGTTCTCCCGGGCCTTCTTGAGGCGCTTCAACGCCTCTGGAGAGGAGGGCTTGGGAAGAGAAATGGCGCAGGAGGACAGAGGGTTCTCGAACCAATCGGAAAAGAGTTCCAAAAAAATCCAGGTTTGAACCGGGAGGAAGAAGAAAATGGATCTGGTCTACGCGATGGGTATGGGGTCGGGAGG
>RCNG010001573.1_pt1 | contig 11352 bp, 15 predicted proteins | sample 2041371 | NCBI WGS metagenome assembly RCNG01 (sample SAMN09708227, study PRJNA481090) | Marine sediment metagenome, whole genome shotgun sequencing project. | biome: marine sediment; feature: ocean; material: sediment; isolation source: Sewage treatment plant 1 marine sediment (STP1) ... | reverse complement strand
ACGCGCTTCGATCCCGAGAAATTGGCACGCATCGGGCTGGTCGCCATCGGGCGCGAATTCCAGGCCGATCTCTGTCTCGGTAGCATTCAATTCTATAGTAGTAGAGAGCAATAATGCGGGTAAATCCAGCAATTCTGCGCGGGAGGAGACTGATGCACGGGAACAGAAGGCAGTTTATAAAGCGATTCGCATGTTTGACCGCCGCTGCGGCGGCACCTGGCTGGGTACATGCAAGCTTGCAGACACCCCCCCAGTCGGCTGGACCTTTCTACCCGCCGCAGTTGCCCCTGGATGATGACAATGACCTGGTGCATGTCGCAGGACAGGACCAGGCGGCGAAGGGTGACATCACGGACCTGTCAGGGCGTCTGCTGGACCGCAACGACAATCCCCTGGAGGGTGTGCGTATAGAGATCTGGCAATGCGATGCGAATGGCCGCTATCGGCACCCGCGGGACTCCGGACGGCGATCCATTGACCCCGGCTTTCAGGGAATAGGCCATGCGCGCTCTGACGGCAGGGGGCGCTATCGTTTCCTCACCATCAAGCCCGTACCCTACCCCGGCCGCACTCCACACATCCACGTAGCTGTATATCCCAAGGGAGATCGGCCGTTCGTGACCCAACTCTACGTCGCGGGCGAGCCGAGAAACGCAGAGGACTTCCTGTACAACCGTGTGCCCTTGGAAACTCGCCACTTGGTGACTTCAAAGTTCGTGCGCTCGAAACTTCCTGATAGCGAGTTCCAGGCAGACTGGGACATCGTACTGGATCTTTCCAAGGTGTAGTTGTCCGTGCCGCTTCGCCACACCATCGCAAGCTCGGCGCCGGCTACAAAGCACTCCCACAATGGCTTGACGGCGTGTCGGATGTCCTTGCAGATTTTCTCCGCGGCTACGGGAAACACCCCCCTTTGCCACTGCGAAAATCCGCCCGGACCTACGCCTACCGGGGACATGCACCGTGTCTCCTTGAACGGCCTCTGGAGGAGTGCACCGCGTTTCGCATCCGGCGCGAATCCCTGCGCCTATTCCCGGTATTTGCCGTCAACGATGCCGATTTCAGCCAGCCAGTCGTCGCGTAGCGGGCATGGGCGACGGGTTGCACCCGGCGGCCCCCATTTCCGTCCGGAAGGATGCCAAATATTCGATGATTGGGTTCTAATTCCTCGAATTGCAATTTCCTCTATCCGACACCATGTACGCGGCCAATATGAAAATACACACCGTAGGCGCTCCTTATCCCCCTCTCCCCTTGGTAGAGGGCCGGGGTGAGGGAACGAGCACGGGGCGAGGCACCTTTTCATGATCCAGGGTGGATCGCCTCGCCCCATGATCGTTAGCAAAACATCGAAACGGACACGAAAGCAGACGTTCATCGACCAGAGGAAGCTGCAATGAGCTTGACAGATATCATGTTCGTAGCCATCCCGGTGGCACTGGCGATCTTCAAATCGACCGCCCTGAGCCTAGCGGCCGTTTGGCCCACAGTTGGTGCGTTCGAACAACGGGTATTGCTGCCCGTCGACCATCGTCAGTCGCCGCTGACGTCGACCCGTACGCGTGCGCAACGTGGCTGAGGCGCGGCCCATGTCCCCGGACTGGCGACTGCTCATCGCCCTCGGATTGCTCGCCGGACTCTGGTGGCTCCTGTCTGGCAACGACCCCGCATCCTGGGTAATAGGTCTACCTACCGTGGCAGCGGCGGGCTGGTCGGCCCGACGCCTCGGCGGAGTGGCCGCCGGATCCGTTTCCGTGCCCGGTCTGCTTCGCTTTATTCCCTTCTTTCTCTGGGAGTCCCTGCGCGGGGGCGTCGATGTCGCCCTGCGCACACTTACCCCGCGGATGCGCATCAAGCCCGGGTTTTTAGAATTCCGCACTGAGCTTCAGAGGCGGGACGCGCGCGTTTTCTTCGTTAACTGCATGTGCCTGCTGCCGGGAACCCTGGCGGCGGACTTGCAGGGTGACAGGCTGGACGTCCATTTTCTCGACGTGGCCATGAGCGCCGACGAGTTGCGTCGACTGGAGCGGGCAATCGCCCGCGTTTTCCCGTAATTCCTTTGATCGGGGGACAAGTTGGTCATGACGGATTCAGATCCGATACTACTTTCATCGCTGTTCATTTTGCTGATCACGTTGCTACTCGGACTCGTCCGCGCGTTACGCGGTCCAACCCTTCAGGACCGGATGCTGTCGGTGCAGCTGTTGGGAACCGGTGGTGTTGCCTTGCTGTTGTTGCTGGCCGGGTTGATCGAGATGCCTGCGCTTCTAGACGTCGCCCTGGTGCTGGCCCTGCTGGCGGCTGTTGCCGCTGTCGCCGTCACCCGCCGCGAGGTGCGCCGTGACTGAGTGGATCGCCACCGTTTTTCTGCTCGCGGGGCTTGGCTTCTTTGCTGCCGGCAGCATCGGACTCTTGCGCTTGCCTGACCTGTACTCGCGTCTGCATGCGTTGACCAAGGCTGACAACGTTGGTCTGGGCTTGCTGGCGGTTGGACTGGCGCTGCTCGACGGCGGACTAGTCAACGCGATCAAGCTCTTTCTGGTATGGCTCCTGGTCATGGCCGCCAGTGCGGCCTCCGCCTACCTTATCGCTCAACAGGCCCTTAGGCGAGGGGACAGTTAGTGGAGACCATACTCTGGAACCTGCTGGACCTGACGCTGGCCGGCCTTATTCTGAGTCTGGGCTGGGCGGCGATCGCGAGCCCTGACCTGAAGCGGGGAATCGTACTTTTTATTGCCCTCGGGCTGCTGCTCGCCATTGCCTGGGCGCGGCTGCGGGCGCCGGACCTGGCCCTGGCGGAGGCGGCCATCGGCGCCGGCCTGTCCGGTGCCCTGTTGCTCGCGGCCTTGCGCGATGAACCGGAGGCGAAGTCGGTCGACACCATCACCGTGGGCCCTGCCGCCTGGCTGACCGGCCTGCTGGCCCTGGTGCTGGCCGGTCTGTTCGGGTGGGCGCTGCTGACGGCCCTTTCTACGGCAGACCTCGGGCGGCTTGCGGATCCGGTGGCGGCGAGCTTGGCGGACAGCGGCGTGACAAACCCGGTCACCGCCGTCCTGCTCAACTTTCGTGCCTACGACACCTTGCTGGAACTGGCGGTCTTGCTGGCGGCGGTGCTCGGCATCTTCGCCCTAAATCGGGCGCGACCCGGTTATCAGGAGGGCGGCCCGGTGCTGGACGGCGTGATCCAATGGCTGGTGCCCCTGCTCATCGTCACCGCCGGTTACCTGCTCTGGGTGGGTGCGCATGCCCCGGGCGGTGCCTTTCAGGCCGGGGCTCTTCTGGCCGCGGCAGCGGTGCTGCTGCGCCTCGGCGGCCATGCCGGCGCCGGCCTGCCGGGACCGGCGGTACAGCGCTGGCTTCTGGCCGGCGGGGTCGGGGCGTTCTTGACCGTGGGCTTGGCTGTCACTTTGGGCGGGCTGGTCTTCCTTGAGTATCCGCGAGCCTTGGCCGGAATGCTCATCCTGCTGATCGAGAGCGCCGCCACCCTATCCATCGCCGCCACGCTGACCCTGGCATACATCGGTGGACGCCCTGCGAGTTGGGACGACACCCCATCGAGTCTCTCTGCCGAACGAAAGGAGCCCAGTTGATGTCTGTCACGGAAATCATCTATGGACTCACGGGCGTTGGCCTGTTCGCAATCGGCGCGCGCGGCGCCCTGCTGCATCTTTCCCTGTTGGGGCGGGTGCTGTCCATCAACGTCTGCGGTGCTGGCGTGTTTCTCGTCTTCGTGACCCTGGCCTACCGCGGCCGGGAGCTGCCGCCGGACCCGGTGCCCCACGCCCTGGTGTTGACCGGTATCGTCGTCGCCGTCAGCGCCACTGCTCTGGCCCTCGCGCTGGGCCGGCGCCTGCGGGAGGTAGAGCATGAATAGCCTGCTTATCTGGCCCGTCGCCCTCCCTCTGTCAGCCGCGCTCGCAGCCCTGCTATGGCCCCGCCGGTCCGCATTGACCGGCGTTGCAGCGGGTGCCGCCACCCTGGCCGCCGCGGTACTTTTGACCTGGCGCGTTGCGGCGGAAGGGCCCTTGACCCAAACCCTGGGCGGCTGGGAGCCGGGCTTGGGGATCGCGCTGCGTGCCGATGCGTTGGCGGCATCCTTTTTGCTGATGAGCGCCCTGGTCGCCTTGGGTACGGGTATTTACGCCTCCGACTACTTCAAAGACAAGGCCAAACAAGCGCAGTTCTGGCCCCTTTGGCTGCTGCTGCAGGCGGCCATCAACGCACTGCTGCTGTCGCGGGACCTGTTCAATCTCTACGTGACCCTGGAGTTGTTGGGCCTATCGGCGGTAGCGCTCGCCGCCTTGGGCGGCGGTCGCGAGGCCGTGCAGGCGGCACTGCGCTATCTGCTGCTCGGTTTGCTCGGCTCCATGGCCTTCCTGGCCGGCGTCGCCCTGCTCTATGCCGCCTACGGTACCCTGGACCTGGTCGCCCTCGCCGCCAGCCTGCGCGCCGAGCCCGCCGCCTGGGTGGCCCTGGCTCTGATGAGCGCCGGTCTGCTGGTCAAGTCGGCCCTGTTCCCCCTGCACTTCTGGCTGCCGCCGGCCCACGCAAATGCGCCGGCACCGGTGAGCGCCGCCCTCTCAGCCCTGGTTGTGAAGGCGGCCTTCTACCTGATGCTACGCCTGTGGCTGGACTTGTTCCAGCCGGCATTGACGCCTGCCGCTTCCTGGCTGCTAGGGCTGCTTGGCGCCGCGGCCGTGCTCTGGGGCTCCTGGAAAGCCCTGCGGGCGCAGCGACTGAAGCTGCTGGCGGCCTACTCCACCGTCGCCCAGCTCGGCTATCTATTCCTCTTTTTTCCGCTGTTGGCGGCACAACCCGCAGGGACGCTTCGAGAAGCGACCTTCGGTGCCCTGGTGCTGCTGGCCCTGACCCACGGCTTTGCCAAAAGCGCCCTGTTTCTGGCGGCGGGGTTGATCCAGCAGCGGGCGGGTCACGACCGCATCGCGGAGCTGGGCGGTACCGCACGGACCCTGCCGGTGACCACCTTCACCCTGGCCCTGGCCGGTATCGCGCTAATCGGTTTGCCCCCCAGCGGAACCTTTCTCGCCAAGTGGCAGCTGCTCTCCTCCGCGTTTGCCACCGGCCAGTGGCTATGGGTACCGGTGGTTAGCGCGGGCTCCCTGCTGGCAGCGGCCTACGTGTTCCGTGTGCTCGGATACGCCTTCGGCCAAGGTGAGGGAGCGGGCAAGGTGCTGACCCGGGGGCGGGAGGAGATACCGGCGCTGCTGCTGGCCCTGGTTGCCACAGCGGTTCTCGGCCTTGGGGCGGCGGCGGTGTGGGGCTTCGTCGCCCCTGGTGCGTTCGGAACAGAGGTGCTTGGATGAGTTTGAATACCTGGTTGCCCGTTCTGATCGTACTGAGCTCTCTGGTGCCGGGGCTGGCGATCTTCCTTCTGCGCGAAGAAAGCCACGCCCTGCGGACCCTGCTCAACCTGCTCGGAGCGGTGGCGAAGCTGGTGCTGGTGGGCGTGATGATCTGGGGCGTGTTCCACGAGCAGATCTACGAGATGCGCTGGACTCTCGCCCCGGGCCTGGACCTGGTGCTGAACGCGGACGCCCTCTCGGTGCTCTTCGTCACCCTGTCCACCGTACTCTGGCTGGTGACGACCGTGTATGCCATTGGCTACCTGGAGAACGCGCCCCACCGTAGCCGCTTCTTCGGCTTCTTCAGCCTTTGCGTCACCTCCACTGTAGGTCTGGCCCTTGCCGGCAACCTGTTCACCTTCGTGATCTTTTACGAGCTGCTGACCCTGGCCACCTATCCTCTGGTAGCCCACAATGGCACGCCGGAGGCGGTGCGCGGGGCCCGCGTCTATCTGACCTATACCCTCGCGGGCGGTATGCTCTTGCTGGTCGGCGCGGTATGGCTTCGGACCCTGGCGGGTCCTCTCGACTTCGCCCAGGGCGGAATCCTCGGGGACATATCTGGGCTGGACCCGACCACGCTGAGCTGGATCTTCCTGCTGCTGATCACCGGTCTCGGCGTCAAGGCCGCCCTGGTGCCGCTGCACGGCTGGCTGCCCCAAGCGATGGTGGCACCGGCGCCGGTGAGTGCGCTGTTGCACGCAGTGGCGGTGGTGAAGGCCGGGGCCTTCGGCATCGTGCGTGTCGTCTATGACGTCTACGGGGTGGAGTTCGCCGCCGATCTGGGTCTCTTGTCATTTCTGGGCGCGGCGGCGGCCTTCACTATTATCTATGGATCGGTCAAGGCCCTGTCTCAGGACAACTTGAAGCGGCGTCTGGCCTATTCGACCGTCAGCCAGGTGTCTTACATCGCACTGGGCACCGCCATCTTCGGACCCCTGGCCACCATCGGTGGGGTGGTGCACCTGGTGCACCAGGGATTGATGAAGATCACCCTGTTCTTCGCCGCCGGCAACTACGCCGAGACCCTGGGTATCCACAAGGTCAGCGAGATGGACGGGGTCGGCCAGCGCATGCCCGGGACCACCCTGGCCTTCACCGTCGGCGCCCTGGGCATGATCGGCATCCCGCCGGTGGCCGGCTTCGTCAGTAAGTGGTTTCTGGGACTGGGTGCTGTCGAGGCGGGGGCCGCTGCCTGGGTGTTGCCGGTGTTGGTGGCCAGCAGCCTGCTCAACGCCGCCTATTTCCTGCCCATCCTTTACCGTGTCTGGTTCAAGGAGCCAGCCGCTGCCTGGCCGGATGAGCGCCCGCGGTCGTCCTATCTCGAGACCGCCGGGGCCCTGCTGTGGCCGCCTGTGGTCACCGCGGCGCTGGCCTTGGCTGCCGGGCTGTTCGCTGCAGCCCCTTACAGCCCCTTGGAGTGGGCCGCGTTGATCGCGGAACGGGAGTACCGGCAATGAACGACGCACTTCTGTTCCTCGCCTGGCTGACTCCGCTGGCCGCATTGGTGCCGGCCCTCCGCAGCGCTGGCCGCTGGTGGATGCCCGCGGCGACGCTGCCGGCGTTTGCTGCGGTTCTGCTAGTACCTGTCGGTACATCGGTCGATGTGCCCTGGTTGCTGATGGGGGTGCGGCTTGGACTAGACCCGAGCGGTCGGGTATTCCTGGCGTTTACTGCCCTCCTGTGGCTGGCGGCGGGCCTGCATGCGGCGATGCACATGCATGGGGACCCCCATTCCGCTCGGTTCCGGCTGTACTTCCTCCTGGCCATGAGCGGCAACTTCGGGCTCATCGTCGGGCAAGACCTGATCAGTTTCTACTTTGGTTTCGCGCTGATGGGGCTGGCCTCCTACGGTCTGGTGGTCCACGAGGGCAACGACCGGGTGCGCCGGGCCGGCCGTGTGTATCTGGTCATGACCCTGATCGGTGAGGTCGCCCTGTTCGCGGCGTTTCTCTTCCTCTATTCCCGCACCGGCTCGCTCACGCCGACGCCGGTGCAGGTCGCGGGTGCCGCGCCGGTGGAGTTGGGCCTGCTGCTGCTGGCTTTCGGCATCAAGGCCGGTTTGCTCGGCCTGCACATGTGGTTACCCCTGGCGCATCCCGCGGCGCCGGTGGCGGCCAGCGCGGTGTTAAGCGGCGCCATGATCAAGGCGGCCCTGATCGGCTGGCTGCACTATCTACCGTTGGGGCAACAGCCGTTGCCGAAGCTGGGTGTCCTGCTCGTTCTGGCCGGTGCCGCCGCTGCGCTGCTGGCCGTTCCCGCCGCGCTCGTTCAACGGGACCCCAAGGTGGTCCTGGCCTACTCCAGCATCGCCAAGATGGGCACCATGATCGCCGGGTTGGGCATCGCCGTGATGGAGCCCAGTCTTGCAACGGCGATGATCGCCGCGCTTATCTTCTACGCGGCCCATCACGGGCTCGCCAAGGGGGCGCTTTTTCTCGGCGTCGGCGTGGTCAAATCCTCCACCGGGCGCTGGCCATTGGTCGTGTTGATATTGATCGCGTTGGTCCTGGCCGCTGCCCCGTTTACCTCCGGGGCACTCGCGAAGGATCTGTTAAAGCAGGCGTTGCTGGAGCCGTCGTCCGGGTGGGCGACGCTTCTGACCTGGATGCTGCCTTTGACCGCGGTTGGGACCGCCCTCGTGATGGGGCGTTTTCTGTACCTGATGCACCGAATGGCAGGCTCCGCCGCAATCGCGGAGACCGGCTCTTCGCTGCCGTGGTTGGGACTGGCGGCTGCAAGTCTTAGTCTGCCGCTGGTCTACGGCGCTGCTACCTATGAACTGTCCGGTGTTTGGCCGATCTTGGTCGCCGCTGTTCTGACCGCCGCGGTGATATGGGTCCGTCCGCCGGGACTCGTGCAATGGGTTGGCCTGATTCCTCCCGGTGATTTCCTGGATCCGCTGATGCACTCCTTGCGGCGCTTGGGTATTTTTCTCGTCAGGCTATTTACAGAGTGCCACAATCGCATCGGTGCCGGTTTGCGCGGGCGGTTGCCGCGGTTTCTTAGCGCGACGCCGCGCGGCGTCGCGGAGACAGCAGAGCAAAGCAGTGAACAGCCCGCGGCTGTTGCCCCGGGCCTCTCGGCGGTGCCGCGGTTGCCATGAGCAGGCTGTTGCTGATGGCCTGGCTGCTACCGCTGGGGCTTGCCCCTTCCGGCACCGTGCGGCGCACCGGATGGCTGCTCGCTCTTGCAGTTTTTGTTGTTCTGGCTGAGCTGATGCCCGTTTAGTGCGGGCAAGAGAGGAAACATGAAACGCTTCAAGAACATTCTCTATTTCGCCGACGGTGCCGCAGAGTCTTGCTCCGCCCTGGCGCGGGCCGTGTCCCTGGCAAGATCCAATCAGGCCCGGTTGACGGCGATCGACGTGCTCGAAGAGTTCGACTCCGGGCCGGAGATCCAGCGGCGTTTCCATATCGACCTCGGGAAGATACTCCTGGAGCGACGGCGGGAAGCGCTAGTCGACCTGATGGCCAAGTACGTTGAGGCGAAGGACCTTATCTACGAGCAGGTGGTGTCGGGCGTCCCGTTCGTCGAGGTCATCCGTGCGGTGCTGCGCAACGACTACGATCTGGTCATCAAGGCCGCACGCCCGCCGGAGGGCCTCTCCGAACGCCTGTTGGGCAGCACCGACATGCACCTGCTGCGCAAGTGCCCCTGTCCGGTCTGGATCGACCGTTCCGACACGGCCAACCCGTACCGTAACGTGTTGGCGGCAGTGGACCCGGTGGATGACGACTGCGGGCGGCTGATCATGGACCTGGCCAGCTCGCTTGCCGAAAGGGAGTCCGCACGTCTCGCCGTGGTGCATGCCTGGCGGCTGCAAGGCGAGTCCATGTTGCTCAGCGGTCGTGCCCGCCTCTCCGCGAACAAAGTCGAGCAGTTCATCACGGGTACGCGGGCTCATCATCTAGCCCGATTGGATGCGCTGTTGAGACGTTACGGGATCGGTACGGATGATCCCGCCGTCCACTTGGTGAAGGGCGAGCCGGCGCCGAGCATCCGGGAGTTGAGTACGGAGCTGGGTGCGGATCTAATCGTGATCGGAACGGTGGGTCGCGGCGGGATTCCCGGGCTCATCATCGGCAACACCGCAGAGGAGGTCCTGCAGACCACCCAGGCTTCGGTGTTGGCGGTCAAGCCAGAGGGTTTCGTCTCGCCGGTGACGGACCAATAGGGACATCGGCAGCGGCCAGGAGGGCGGCTATCGGCGGACTCCGGGAACCGGACGTCTTCGTGGACAGAATGATCTGCGCAAAGAGCTGGAGCTTATGGACTGCGTCTGTACTTTCAGCCTCAAGTCGATGGATCCGGCAGATTGCTGGGAACCGACGGGCTCGTGCTTTGGCTGCGCCCGGAACGGGGCCTGATCATGCCCAGCAACTTCAGTTCCCTGGCAGAGGAGACCGGACAGATCCTTGGTGTGAGGGAATTGGTCATACGCGCTGCCTATGGCCAGATTAAAGCCCAGAATGACGATCTATTGCTTGATCTCGTGGTCAACATAAGCCCTGCGCAATTCAGCCAGGGGGATTTCGCCTTACTGGTTGAGAGCATATTGGCGGACTCCGGCACCGATCCCAGGCTGCTGAAACTGGAGTTCACCGTGGGCGTGTTGCTGGAAAGTGCAGAGACTGCCGGCGAGAAAATGGAGATTCTGAGCAAGCTCGATATTCGCTTCTCCATCTACGATTTCAGCACCGGCTACTCGTTGCTCGCATGTCTGAAGTGACTGCCGTTGTATTAAACCAAGATCGCCCAATCCGTGCCAGTTCTTGATCGACAAGGTATGCAGGAATTTTCAGGGGTACGTCTCCAGCAGACCGTTGCCCGTATAGGACTTTGAGGTACGGTTGGAACGGAGAAAACGCAACGCTGCGAAGGCATCCACCGAATAAACCGGCTTTTTCGAATCCTGGGGACGGTGTTGGACTCGACGTTCGGTTGTCGAGTCCAACTCTGACCGCCGGTCGTAATGGGTCATGTACCGGATGTCGCCGCGCGCAAAGAGAAGAGAGTTATGGTAATTCCTATCTCATATCCTTGCGTATGGTCGTTTTCACACCCTCGTACCCCCTACTGTAAGAACTGTGGCATCAATACACTGTCGATCACCCAAATGATTCCGTTAGTCGTCTTTATACCTTGACATCCAATTCTAGACTGGTTGACAGTGGGATTGGACGAACCACGGCTAATAAATAGGTCTTGACCCAGCAAAGAATCTTTCTTTCTGATATAAAACACTTTCCGAGGGTCGAAGCGATCGGCGACGACATGATACAACAGCACATTCGTAACTAACCCTTGGTCAGCCAGAATTGCGCTCAGGATATCGCTTGGAATGGCATCGAATGCGTCATTCACAGGCGCAAAAACGGTTAAATGGGCATCGGGGTCGGACAAGGCTTCGAGGACCGCCGGATCCGCCGCAAGTACTGCATCAACCAGTGTTCCGAAGATTTCAGGGTTTGCCAGCGCTGCCGCCGCGATGGTTCCGTCAAATTCGCTTAAAGGTGTTCTCTTGCATTCATAGTAGCCTCCACCCCAGCGTGCTTGAGCACTGGACATTGCTAACAAGGACACAGCCAGTAAGGCCGTGACGAGTCTGGATAAGCGTTTCATGGTCAATCCTCCGCTATAAAATAAAATGAGTAGGATGTTGTGTGCTAGATGCTCACGTAAGAAGTTACGCGGCTCATCCCGCAGCGGATCACTGCCGAAGATAGAAACGTCAACCGTTCGTCGTGAGGCAGTGTTGAACCTACAAAGAGCCAGTGCAACTATGCCACGTGTGGCGGTTAGGCCAGAGTCGACGGGTGAGCGAGCCCGCGGAGACTGGTGCTCACCGACGCCGATGTCCAGTGGGTGCAGGCGCGGGTTCGGCAACGGGTGCTTCACTGGTTCGTCCGTCAAGGCTATCTCGACAAGGATGACGCAAAGGACATGGCACAGTGGCGCAACGGCGGCGGCTTCTCGGTCGATGCCT
>RCNG010001811.1_pt1 | contig 11354 bp, 10 predicted proteins | sample 2041371 | NCBI WGS metagenome assembly RCNG01 (sample SAMN09708227, study PRJNA481090) | Marine sediment metagenome, whole genome shotgun sequencing project. | biome: marine sediment; feature: ocean; material: sediment; isolation source: Sewage treatment plant 1 marine sediment (STP1) ... | reverse complement strand
GTGAGGATCACGACCGGGATTTCGAGCCCTCGCTGAGACAGGTTTTCCAACAGCGACAAGCCGTCCATCCCCGGCATCTTGATATCCAACAGTGCCGCGTCGGGCGGGTTTGCATCGAGCTCATCGAGGCCCTGAAAGGCGTCGCTCGCCTCTTCCACCTCGTAACCGGCCCCGCTCAAGATGCGTCGCAGAACCTTCCGCACACCGGCATCATCATCGATGATCAGGACTGTGCCTTCCATGAACCCCATGGTACCAGCAAGGCACATGGGGGGATGGACCCTGCGACGTGCATTGGGAGACATGCACAAGTGAAACCTTCATCCTGAAGTTCAGAGCTTGACGCCAGATGGATTGAACAACTACGCCACTCGAGTCGTCACCCATTGAGCCAATGAGGCAAGCCACCGCCGCCAGCAATCCGTGGCCGAGATCGGATCGGCTGGGGAGACGGGTTTCGGCGATCGGCCACTCTTTGCTTGCGGTGGGTCGCGGCTGACCCTTGCCATGGTCATGCGCCCCGAATTCTGTCAGCTTCAGTCGATGTCAAACCTGACGCCCTGTGCCAGGGGAAGTTCGCCGCCCCAGTTGATGGTGCAGGTCTGACGCCGCATATAGCCCTTCCACGCGTCGGAGCCGGCCTCCCGCCCGCCGCCGGTCTCTTTTTCGCCACCAAAGGCGCCACCGATCTCAGCCCCGGAGGTGCCGATATTGACGTTGGCGATTCCGCAGTCTGAGCCCTCGTGTGAAAGGAAGCGTTCGGCGGTGCGGAGGCTGTCCGTGAAGACAGCAGACGAGAGACCCTGGTCCACCGAGTTGTGCATCGCAATCGCCTCGTCAAATGTCGAGTACTCGATCACATAGAGAATCGGCGCAAAGGTCTCGTCTCGAGCGATCGCGAGGTCCGCCGGCGCCTTGACGATGGTCGGTTCGACAAAGAACCCCGGGCCATCGGGCCGGCCGCCACCGTAGAGGATCTCGCCTCCCTGCTCGCGAACTGCGTCGAGAGCTGCCTCGTGCTCGGTAACGGCACCGGCATTGACAAGTGGTCCCATGAGGACGCCGTCTTCAAGGGGGTTACCGATGGTTATCGACGGGTAGGCCTTGAGGAGCCGAGCCACCACTGCTTCGGCAATGCTGGTGTGGAGAAACAGGCGGCGCAAGCTCGTGCACCGTTGGCCGGCGGTGCCGACCGCGGCGAACAGGATCGCGCGCACGGCGAGCTCGATGTCGGCGTCTTCGGCAACGATGATGGCGTTATTGCCCCCGAGCTCGAGGATGCTGCGGCCGAAACGGCGTGCGGTCACCTCGGCGACGTGGCGGCCCATTTTTGTTGAACCTGTAAAGGAAACCAACGGGACCCGGGGGTCATTGATCATCCGCTCACCCACGGTACGGCCGGGGCCGATGACCACGTTGAAGATTCCCTGCAACCCGTGCCGTTGCATCACCCGATTACAGATGTGCTGGACGGCGACCGCGGTTAGCGGAGTTTGTGAGGATGGTTTCCAAACCATCGTGTTGCCGCACACTGCGGCCAGCGCCGCGTTCCATGCCCAGACAGCCACGGGGAAGTTGAACGCCGAAATGATGCCGACCACACCCAGGGGGTGCCACTGCTCGTACATCCGGTGAAGCGGACGCTCCGAGGCCATGTTGGGACCGTAAAGTTGGCGAGACAGCCCGACCGCAAAGTCGCACATGTCAATCATCTCCTGGACCTCGCCGAGACCCTCGGAGAGAATCTTGCCCATCTCGAGCGACACCAGGCGCCCCAGGGGTTCTTTGAAGACCCGCAACTCGTTGCCGAGGTCGCGCACGACCTCCCCACGCGCGGGTGCCGGCATCATGCGCCAGGTCTCAAACGCCTCGGTCGCCGCGGCCATCACCTTTTCGTAGGCCGCTTCATCCGCCTGAATGATGGAGGCGATGGGTTCGCCGTCTGACGGATTGATTGAGACCAATTCGTGCCGGTCGTCAGGCATGATCCACTCACCGGTGCACGCACCGAGATTGGAATCTTTGATTCCGAGCTCGAGGTGAAGCCCGAGGTCGGAGAAAAATTTCTTCATTTCACGCAGGATATCGGTCATTGCAATCCTCCAGCATTTCGTCGCCGCGGCGGGAGTGTACCCTCCCGTTGACGGCCTGCCAACCCTGAGAAAACAATTCAGGTTTCAGGTTTCTTCGCTTTCGCCCGGGGTCGAGAAGTAGTTTTCCCAATCTGCGATGTCGCGCGACGACAACTTCGACTCGTAGGCAGACCGTCGCTTTCGGGGGCCCCGGCGGCCTCGCCACTCGGCCAACGTCCTAACAGAGGCGCCCTTGCTGCGGGCTCGATTGCGAAGCGCACGATCATCAGTCACCACCACCCACTGCGATGCAGATCGGCCGCCGGGAACCAGTCCAATGATGACGTCGTCTGCAGTGACAGCGCCGGAGTATTGGACCGTGACCCGACCAAGGTGCTCCCTCACCGGTGAACCATCGGGCGGCGGGCCATCAAAAATCAGAAAGACCTGCAGCGCCTCATGCCGCACCTGCTCGAGCGCATGTTGACGGACGTCGGCGCGTTTCCGATGGGCTGTAGGAAGACTGTGCAGAAGGTTATTCCCGTCGATGAGGACGGGCATCTTCAGTGCATCTGCCGCGCTCGCCGCAGCACGCGCTGCAGTTCGCGCGAACCTGCGAGGTCTGCGTACAAACGGTTGGCGGCATCGTTGTCGGGGTCGGCCGCCAAAGCCCGTTCGAGGGACTTCCGTTGCCGTTCCTTATGGTTGCGGCGGCGCCAGAAGTCGGCCAGTTCGAGCCACGAATCGACATGCTTGGGGTTCGCCTCGATGGCCCTCCGCAAACAGGCGAGGGCACGATTGGCCCACAGCGGGTTTCTCTGCAGGATCCGCGAAAGCTTGAGGAGTTCATCCGGCCGCGGGTCGAGGGCACAGGCTCGCTCGAGAAGCTGGATCGCGAGATAGAGCTCGTTGTCCCTGATCAGTTCATCGGCACGTTTCAGGTTGGCCTCGACGAGCGTCTTGCGGGCCTGCGGATCCACGAGCCCCCGTGTTGGGTTCTCGATCCGGCTGCTTTCGGCCTCGATGGTCTTCAAAATTCCGTCGTAACGCTCCCGCCCCTTGTGAGAGGAGAGGACCTCATAGGCGGCTCGGCCGCGTTCGACTATTTGTTCCAGGTGCCCAACCATGTCCTTGAGGTGGGGCCCGTTGGCTGCCTCCGGCGCATATCGCTCCCTGATCTTCTTCCATCCGTCTTTGATTTCCGCCGGGTTGGATTCCTGCGAAAGCCCAAGGGCCTTGTAGTGATCGACTTTTGTCACCGCTTCCGAGAGCTTGCGGATGTACTTGCGCTCTTCGATCTGGCTCTCGCTGAAATCTCCGTGTTCGGCCACCGGCTCCTCGGCTGGCGCCACGCCTTCGATCGTTGGTTCGAGCTCCGGTTCCGGGCCCGGGGCCGTCTCGCTCTCCACGACGACCGTTCCGGAGAGCAACAACGTGTAAAGCGTGGTGTAGAGCTGAGCCTCGGGGAGCGACGAAAGCCGCACCAACTCGCCAATGTTCTTCGCCGCATCGAGACGGCTCAGCAAGAAACCTTCTGTGGGATTCAGCTCCACGTCTTCGATCACGGTTTTGAAAGACGGTGAAAGGACCACCCGCCCTGCCGGCGGGCCGATGATCTTCCGAATAGCGTCGATGTCCGAATATTCACGGGCCGCCAGAAGGATGATCTGCGAGGTGACGACGTTGGGCAGTGTGTCGAGCTGACCCTCTCCACCGCCGTCGATAAACTCACAAGTGGTCCGCGGCGCCGCCGAAGCGCGCCGAATGATGGTGAGAGCTAGCTTCTGAAGCTCAAGTTCGAGGTCTTCGGCTGAGATATAGCCTCTCGCCACGAGAATATGTCCGAACGGCGGCGAAGCGCCACCACCCTGGCCGAGAAGGATCAGCGCCCGATCATCCTCGCTGATCTTGCTGTGGTCCACCAGCCACATCCCGAGCTTCTCTTCTTCCAGGTGCGACCGCGCCGCTCGGATCTCGCCGTTGGTGAAGAGAATCTCGCGCCCGCTGGATCCCGCCACCGCCTTCAGAGAGCCGGTGGCGCGGGCTGCCGCGAGTTCGGTCATCAGGGTCGGCAGGGGCCGAAACGCAGCACTTGCACCCATTGACTCAACCACCCGGCGGCGCGGAGGGCATGGCCTCGTCGCCCGTGAGCTCGATGGGATGAGGTTCAAAACCTTCGCGTTGCAGCGCTGCGGGAACATCCCTGACGGCAGCGCCGGCTGCGGCGCGACTCGAGAAGTTGCCCCACACCAACTGCCAACAGTCATCGCGGCCGTTCGACTCGGCCGCCACGGGGCGCACCTCGTCGGGGTGTTGATCGGCTTTCTTGAGGACCCGCTGCAGATCCTGCGGTTCGCAACCCATGTCAACCACCAACGACCAGTGCTGGCCTGTCGCCAGCGCGCCATCGTTGCCGACTGCGTCGGTAGCGCCATTGTCACCGGATCGACTCACCAGCCAGGCGATCGTCAGCAGCACGATCAAGAGCAGCGCTGCGCTGCCGACAATCCAGCTCACCGGGATGCGTCGTCGCGATGACTCGGAATACTCGTCGGCCGGCAGGAGGTCCACCTCAGAATCTACAACCAGCGAAGGCTCCGGCTCCAAAATGCCCGTGACAACAAGCGCCGCCAGCAGCCGGGAAACCTCATCGACGGAGTGCTCTGAACGATCCGCGACCTGGTGTGCCGTTCGTTCGCCGCTGATCTTGGAAACGATCAGGTCGGCCTCTTCAGACAGCCGCAGCGGCGAGTACAACTCGAGAAAATTCGGCGATCTGCTCAGAAAAACATCGAGGTCCGGCAGGATGACCGAGGCCGTTGCACCCGTGGTATCGGAAAGCACCAGTTCGACAAGAGTATGCGTGATCGATACCGTCGCACCATCCGCCGGGTTGGGTTCGCCCTCAACGATTTCGAGCTCTCGCCCCGGGTCGAGAAGCCACTGTCTGAGATGCTGCTGCAAGAGCTCCTTTGCGGCGCCCATTGCATAGGTCTCAGCAATCTGACCGGTCGCGGCGAGTTCGCGTGCTTCCTCGAGCAGATCAATTCGACCGACCGGCTCACAGCTCAAACGATGACTGAGTGCCTCGGTGTCAATACCCTCGACAAACCTGATGCGGCCGTTATAAACCCGCAAAATCAACTCGCCATCGGCCCACCGCAGTTGCGCAGCGCCGCCCTCCTGTCGGGCGATCCACTGTCCGAGTTGCCAGATTTCGTGAGGGTCGGTCATGGCCAAAGAATATTGCATCCGAGGCTCCATTGTAAAGCGGCGAGACCTTTGTAGAGCTCCTCAAGGACCGGGCGCGGCCCGCCTCCGATCGGCATGCCATGACGACTTTCTCAACGATTCAGTTCTGAGGATTGTCACCCATCTCCGAGGCTTGACACACGAAGTGTTGCCCTCTACCATGACCTTCCCAACGGTTATCCGATTGGGAGGTTAGCTCAGCTGGTTAGAGCACCTGCCTTACACGCAGGGGGTCGTGGGTTCAAGTCCCCCACCTCCCACCACCTCTGGGCCACCCTATGCGGGGTCGTAGTTCAGTCGGTTAGAACGCCGGCCTGTCACGCCGGAGGTCGCGAGTTCGAGTCTCGTCGGCCCCGCCATGTCAATTTCATTGCCGCCCTCTCGGGCGGCATTTTTTGACCATTTGGAGCCTCGTGGCACCGTTGCCTGTGGTCGTTCGGGTGCCAATTCCTAATTCCTGATTCCTAAAAATGGTCACCACTACACCACGACGATGCAGTCTGTGCTGCCGTGGGAGTTGGGTTCGTAACGGTCAGCAGCTTCCTCGTTGAACCACTCACCAGCGCCACTTTGATATCGGAAACGATAGGTGTGACCCTGTTGGAGCGATACGACAGCGCTGGCGGTCCCGTTGCTCCGCCTGACAAAGATGTCCACATCCGGGTTCCAGCCGTTGAAATCACCAACCACCGATGCCGGCAGCCGGGTATCTTTTTGATCGAGGACGAAACTCACTTTGATCTCGTCCGAACCCTTTACGAAGCGTCGTTTGAGCATGATGATCTCCTCACCCACTATAAAGAATGTGCGTCGCCCACCGGCGATTGGCGAGTTGGCGGCGCTGGAAACCCTTCGGATCCAGGTCACCGCTCCTCCATCGTGTAAACTGCGACGGAGAATCAGTCAAATGGCGACACCCCTCATCCGCCCGACCTTCGAGATCGCGGTCGACCTCGACCCGGAGACGGTGATGGAGAACCTGCGTCGGCGGTTGCCGCAATGCCCGCGGTGCACCGGAATGTCGTTGGGGCCGCATGCCGAACTCTTTGTTCCGGAGTCGGAACGACGAGTGTGGTCGCCCTGGTTGAGTGTCACAGCTCGCGAAAGCGATCACGGCACCACGGTGCGCGGCCGCTTTGCACCACACCCAAGTGTCTGGACTCTTTATCTCTTTCTCGCCTTCGGTCTCGGGTTCGCTCTTCTTGTAGGTCTGACATGGGGCTATGCACAGTGGGCGATGGATACAGTTCCCTGGGCTCTCGGGAGTGCACCACTCGTACTGGCGCTGGCATTGGCGTTGTATGGAATCAGCTTGATCGGGCAACGGCTCAGCGCCTCGCAGATGGTGCAATTGCGCTCCGCCCTCGACGAGCTCCTCCTCTAGGAGTGTGGATCTCATCGCCACGACGCTTCGACCGATGACACTCGACGGCTAATCGAGATAACCGAGAGCTCGCAGCTTCTCGACGGTCTCCGCATCGAGCTTCTGAGTCACCAGACGATCGCGAGCACCAAGTCCTTCGGAGACCTCCCCCAGACACGAGAGAAGATCATTGGAAGGCTGCGATTGAGCCGGCGCGAGGTTTTTGAGCTCTTTCGGATCCTCTGTCAAATCGAAGAGCAAGTGCCCCTTTTGAGCCACGCCCAGGATTTCTTTTTGATCGTCGACGATGATCCCAACTGACAGGAGCCCCTTCGACCGCTTCTTTTCGTTGTCGTGCGTCCCGCCATGAACAGCGCCTCGATGTGCCTGATAGCACGTCACGCCTCCGGGAGCCTCGGCTTGGCCTCCACGCGCGGCCCGAGCCCAACTGGTACCGGGCAGTTCTTCCGGCCTCTCGATGCCAACAAGATCGAGGAGGGTCGGAGCGATATCCAGAAGAGTGGCTTGAAACGACAATTTCCGGGGGAGGATCTCGCCTTTCCAATACATTCCGAAAGGAATGCGGAGTGACGGCTCATAGAGGTTTCGACCATGACCCCAATAATTGTGCTCGCCCAGGCTCTCGCCGTGATCGGCCGTGACAACCACGATGAGATTCTGTTCATCGACCATCTGCCGGACACCCTCGAGCAGACGCCCAATGGAGCTGTCCACCAAAGCGATTTCGGTATCGTATCGATCCTTCTTGCTCAATTGGTCGTCGTTGACGCCAAGCCGAGCCGCATACTCCCCTTGAAAGCGATAGGGGGCGTGCGGTTCAATGTAGTGGACCCAGAGGAAGAACGGATTTCCAGCCTCAACTGAAGAGTCCTCCTCCAGCCATTCGAGAGCATCGTCGGTGACATCCTCGCAGGTGGCCTCCGAGTTGAGCAGTCCGAACCAGCGCCTCCGCTCGAGACGTTCTCCATAGCTGTCAAAGTGTTCGCCCAGGAGGGTGAGGTTGTCCTTCAGGGTCCAGGTACCGATAACTGCCCCTGTCGCATAGTTGTTTCGCGCAAGAATCTTCGGCAGCGAGTCGAGCCCCGTTTGCATCCGAAGCCCGTTGCGCGAGGCCCCGTGCTGATGCGGATGAAGCCCGGTCACCATCGAGCACATGGCCGGTCCGGTGAGAGGCTCCGGGGTCCAGGCCCGTTCGAATTGGAGCCCGCCCTCGATCAGCACATCCATATTGGGTGAGGTGTCCCTCTCGTATCCGTAGGAACCGAGATGATCGGCGCGCAGGGCATCAACCGTAATCACCAGAATTGAAGGAGGTGTTTCAGCTGCCTCGAGAGGAACTGCTGAAAGCGCCACGCATCCGACACATGACATCCAAACTGCCTTACGGACGATCCAATTCATACTCAGTTCTTGCACGGAAAAACCCTCTCCAGATCTCGGTCGGCTGCGTATTGTACCCGACCCCGCTCTCCGCTACGGAAACATCTTCTGTGTCACACGCCGTGTGGCAGCGTGGCCGGTGAGGCGCCTATGCCGCGGTGACGACGGTCAGAAAACCGTGGGGCCAATCCTGATCACCGGTCACCGAAGAGTCCCTCGGTACGAAAGGGCGAGTTGTTCATGTCATGAAACACATCGTATCGACCTGAAACAGGTCAACGCTCACCAGATCCTGCGATTCGCGCATTTCCGCTGGCATAATTCTTGCGGAATGGAGACTCCGGAGGAGAAATTGGGCATTCCGGACCTCACCGAGGCGTTCAGCCTTGGAAACATTAACATCCAGCGGCGCGGTTTTACATTCCTCGAGGCGTTGGTGACGATCGCCGTGATCAGCGTCATCGGCGGCGTGGTCATCCCTTCAGTATTCGCGGAATACCAACAGGCGCATCTGTCGAACTGTGTTGCCCAACTCGAACAGATGAAGGCTGTGGCCCACGATCTCGGCGTCAGTGGGTCCGTCCCGAACCCGACTGAGTTCTGGGCCGAGGGCTTCCCCGACGCAGAGGACGGCGAGTATTACTACATCGTTGATGAACAGGATGCCAACAAGGGCCACGGCAACGATCTCGACGGTTGCGACGAGGACAATCCGGGCACCTCGCCACCGTGCGCCGGGACTGACATCACGTTCGTCGTTCTCTGCAACCACGACCACGGGCAATTCGGATCCTATATCTATGCCACGGACCAGGTCTCGCCGACCGTTGTCGAGGTTGACGGCGACGATCCCGGCTACAAGGGATGGCTCGCCATCGCCAATACCAACGGCACCAGGAAAGAGGGCAAAGAGCCCACCAAACCCGGCAAGGGCAGAAATAACAGTCCCCATCTTTGATGAATTGACAGGCGTGGAACACCCTCCCACGACCTCTCGAGACGGCCCGCGATTGGCGCGGGCCGTTTCCTTTCTCAGCCGACGACCGCGGGCATTCGTCGTCGGAGGGCAGGGGGGGGGGTGGCAAACCCGAAATCCAAAATCCAAAATCACGTTTTTGCACCCTGTACACTTGGACCGGAATGGATTCCTTCGACCGCAACTGGCGCGGGCTCCAGCTCGAAACCCTGGTCGATCTTTCGCTGACCATAGGCGGGGTTTTGTCCGAGGAAGAACTGGTTGAGGAGTTGCTGCAGAGGGCGGTGGGCACTCTCGACGCGGGCTCAGGCTTTGTCTGCACCCTCCACCCCGGTGGTCAGGAGGCCATCGTCCACTCCGAACGATTGCCGCAAAACGTCGAGGTCGTACGTTCGTATTTCGACTCTCATCTGCTCGAGGATCTGGCTGCCGGTGAAGTGGCGAGGGCTCAGCGCGCCGTCGACGAGCCACCGTTCGAGCTGCTGGCCGCACCCATACTGTGGCAGCAGCGATTGATGGGCCTGGTGGTCCTGGCGGACAAGGAGACTCGTGATGGTCGGGCGCAATTCACCGACGGTGACGCCCGGTTTTTGCTCTCGATGGCGAGCATGGTGGCTACCGCGGTCGCCACCGCACGGAGAGTCGACGCCATCGAACGCGAACGCCAGCGCCTCGCCGACGAAAACCGCGCGCTGCGCGGCGTCGCACGACGCGAAGGATTTGTGGGTGAATCGCCGCAGATTCACGAAATGTTGGAGTTGGTACGTAGGGCCGCCCCCACCGGTGTCAACGTCCTTCTCCGGGGCGAATCGGGTGTCGGCAAAGAACGGGTCGCGCAGCTGCTTCACTCGTTCTCGGAACGCTCAACCGGTCCATTTGTCCCACTCAACTGTGCGGCCCTGCCGGAAACGCTGCTCGAGTCGGAACTCTTCGGTATCGAAGAAGGCGTCGCCACCGGTGTTCAACGCCGGCACGGCAAGATCGAACTGGCCGACGGCGGCACACTTTTTCTCGACGAGATCGGCGACCTTTCGCTCGCCCTCCAGGCCAAGCTTCTGCGGGTCGTCCAGGAGCGGGAGTTCGAGCGTCTCGGTGGTCGCGAACGCATCCCGGTGGACATTCACCTCGTGACCGCCACCAATCGCGACCTCGAAGCCATGGTGGAAGACGGAGAATTCCGCCGCGACCTCTACTACCGTTTGAAGGTGGTTGTCGTGGAGGTCCCGCCGTTACGCGATCGACGATCCGACATCCCACTGCTGGCGCGCCACTTTCTCGAGATGTACGGAGATCGCTTTAACCGCCCCGGGTTGCCGCTTTCCCGGGACGCCCTCGCTGCTCTCATCGATCATCCGTTTCCCGGAAACGTCCGGGAACTGGAGAATGCCATCCAGGCCGCGGTCGCCCTGGCGCCGGGCGACACGATCTCGTTGGACGATCTGCGGCTGGAAGTCGAGGGCCGCCCGCCCGCGAAGCCGGGCGGGCTGATGTCCCTGGAGGAAATCGAGCGTTGCCATATTGAACAGGTCCTGGCAGCGGTCGATGGCAATCGGCAGCAGGCCGCCCGGATTCTCGGCATCGATCGAACCACGCTCTATCGAAAAATGCAGCGTTTTGCATCAATAGATGCAAAACGCAACACATGATATAAAAATTAAAAACAAAGAGCTTAAGGAAATCATTCGTTATTTTCAAAGAAAAATGATGCAAAATCCGACATTTCAATTGACGAAAATCAGCCTCCGGTGCTGGCATGCATATTGCCATGTAAATGTCCGGAGGTTGTTTGATGAGGTCACTGGCAATCCAGAGATACTCGGCCGCGTTTGCGATCGCGGGGTTCAGTGCGGCTGCTCTTCAGGCATTCTTCCTCGGTCTTGACTTTCCCGTCCAACAGCTGAAGCTGGCGTGGACGCTCACACGAGTTCTGCTACAGTTGTAGGCTCATCATGGAGGTGGTGCTGCACCTTCCGGTGGTGCCCAACGTGGAACTGGTGGCGGCGAAGGCGGTTGAAACCCTCGGCGTGGCTCTCGGAATGCACCAGACACGCGTCGAGGCTGCCAGCGTGGCCATGGTTGAGGCCTGCCTCAACGCCATGGAACACGGTGGTGGTCCGGTCACGGTTCGGCTGCGAAGCGAGAACCACGACGTGAAGCCCTGTCTGGTCATCGAGGTCGAGGACCACGGAGATGGCTTCAATCCAGACAGGGCGCCAAAGAACAGTCCATCACGGGTCCTCGGTTGCGCCTCGAAGCGGGGCTGGGGTCTGACGCTGATTCGGGAGTTGAT
>RCNG010001572.1_pt1 | contig 11355 bp, 13 predicted proteins | sample 2041371 | NCBI WGS metagenome assembly RCNG01 (sample SAMN09708227, study PRJNA481090) | Marine sediment metagenome, whole genome shotgun sequencing project. | biome: marine sediment; feature: ocean; material: sediment; isolation source: Sewage treatment plant 1 marine sediment (STP1) ... | reverse complement strand
CCTGAGAATCAGTGAATCTGAATGTCAACAAATACAGCAATTTTCCCAACTCGTGAGTAAACTGTCCTTAAAGGAGGTTTTTATGCCGGTGACCCGCAACCCGGTGTATCTTGCCGCCCAGCAGTCGGGTTGCCATGCCTCCTGCCCTATTCCGACGGCCGTGCTCAAAGCCGCTGAAGTTGCCATGGAGATGGCGTTGCCACGTGACGTATCCATACGATTCGAGCAATGCAAAGGTGAAAAGGATTGAATTATAGCTGACGGAAAACCAAAAATGAATCTTGACAAATTCAGTCGGGAATGATCAACTAACAAATTAAACTTTTTCCGCGATGCACTTGGAGAAAGTAGCCCCTGAAGGGCTGTTTCTGATCTAATTAGTGTTCGTACGGTAATTTGAAAACGTATTATTAACAGAAAATTATGGATTTTTTTAGCAATTGAAGATTTTAGCTTTGAGTAATGAGTTGTGAGTATTGAAGGCATATCCCAACATTTCCAGCTCTACGAACCCTCATCACTCATCACTCAAAACTCACATTACCCAAACTTCATTTGGAATTGTTGTTTTAACGTCTTGTAAATACGCTATTATTAACTTTTCGTTCAGGCACTAATTACCCAACTATCTGTTAACAGGCACGGAAAGGAGGTGACGGGAAAGCACATTGACCCAAGGTATCTTAGAAATTTGACTTGAAATTTTAAAAAAGAGGAGATTTCCAATGGCCAAACAAATGTTGATCGATGCCTATCGGGGGAAGAGAACGGCAAAAGCCCCATGGGTGCCATACGCAGGGGTTCACTGCGCTTTTTTGATCAATGAACCTGCTGACAAAATGCTACAGGATCCCGAACTTTTGGCGAAAGGAGTCGTTGAAACCGCCAAGAGATACAAAGCGGACGGAATTCCGCTAGTATTCGATCTTTCGGTCGAAGCCAATTCCATCGGTTGTGACCTGAAATGGTGGCCCGACAATGTACCTTCCGTAACGAATCATCCCTGTTCCGATAAGACTCCCAAAGATGCCGGGCTCGAATTGCCCACTAAAGACTCCGGTCGCTGGCCGGTGCTTTATGAAGCCGCCAGAATTGCCAAACCCCAGCTAGATGAACTCGATTGCGTCATGATGGGGCTTTTTTGCGGTCCTTTGACCCTGGCTTCCCATCTGGCCGGTGTGCGCATCTTTACCGATGTTTACAAACATCCGGAATTTGCTGCCGAGGTTGTCAAATTTGCCGGTGAAGTAGGCGCCCGCGCCGCGGAATTTTATGCGGAAATGGGTTGTGAAATTATCGCCATCGTCGATCCGGTGGCCTCTCAGATTAAATCCGAGACCTTCCAGAAATTTGTAACCCCCAATTGCCAACCGGCTATTAAAGCGATTCATGATGCCGAAAAGACCTCATCATTTTTCATTTGTGGTGACTGCACCAGAGTAATGGAAGATGTCTGTAAGATCGGCACCCACGGCTTTGCCATTGATGAACAGCTCAACCTGGTGTTTGTTCGCGATCTGGCGCGCAAACACGGGGTAGGCTTTGGTGGCAATTTGAAGCTGACGCTGGCCCTGAGCCTTGGGTTGTTGTCTCCCAGAGAGGATGCGATTGTAAGCTTGGCAGCAGGTGGGCAAGAAGGTTATACCTTCGCCCCCGGCTGAGATATGCCCTACGATGTTCCGGTGGAACATATAGACCAAGCATTGGAAGCCAAAGAATGGTACGAACAATACTATGCCAAGTATCCGGAATCTTGGTAAAATAACGGAAGGAGGCTTCGGATCATGGCAGACGAAAAAATACAAATAGATGTGTTGACCTTGGACAGCATACAATGCGCCGCTTGCGGCTACATGATGGAATCCATCGCCGCATTGCCGGGCGATGTACAAGATATGATCGAATACACCGAGTGGTCCATCAAAAGCAAAGATGGTGTCGGCAAGTTCCTTGAACTCAAGGGCAAAGTGCTACCAACCATCTGCATTGAAAAAGACCTGGTATTTGAAAGTATCATTCCGCAGTATGAGGAACTCATTGATGAGATGGCCAAGCGTGCCCCTACGGATGGTATGCGGGAACGCATATTATCTCTCCGCGGCCAAGGATTTGAATTTGACAAAATTCAGGAAAACCTGGCAAAGGCGGGATCGGGCCAAGCGACTCGCATAGATTCAAAAATCGAGTAAAAGCATGTGATGATTTATCGCCGGGTCCTTTAGAGGACCCGGCCATTTTTTAATCATTGGGAGCTCCGCTTATTGTGAAAAATCATGGGGCAGTCGATCAGTTAAAACTCTTTATAATCAATCATGACCTCCCTGAAACGGATTTGACTCTGTTTAATGTCAAAGGAATTTTTGCATGAAGATAGAAATACTAGGCACCGGTTGTAAACGCTGTGATCAACTCTATGAAAATACGTTGAGCGCGGCATCAAAGGTTGATCCATTATCGGAAATCAATGTAGAAAAAATTGGGGATGTGAACTACTTCACTAAAATGGGTGTCTTCATGACCCCGGGGCTTGTGATTGACGGCCAGGTGATTTCAACCGGCAAAGTACCAAGCGCCAACGAAATTATGAAAATAATCGTGGAGAAGTTATAAATTATGTCCGAAAGAACCGGGGTATATCTGATTACCGGCTTTTTAGGTTCCGGCAAAACGACGTTTCTCAATCGAATTATCGACATTTTCCCGAAGGATAAAAAACTGACCCTTCTGGTTAACGAATTTGGCGAAATCGGCGTGGACGGGACACTTGTTGAAGGCGAAGACATCGACATGATGGAAATCAGCAAAGGTTCCATCTTTTGTGTTTGCGTTAAAACAGATTTCATTAAGGGTCTCTATGAACTAAACAGTAAAGTAAAACCTGATGTTCTGCTGATAGAATCCACTGGGGTTGCCAACCCTTCAGACCTGAAGAAAGATTTAACGCTGCCCATATTCAACGATCGGTTTCATTTTATGGAACAATTTTGTGTGATCGATGCGGTGCATTTCATAGATGCTTACAATGTTTATGCATCCCTGGAAAAGCAGATCGCCTCTTCCACGGTCTTTATCATAAATAAGATCGACCTTGCGCCACCGCAAACAATTGAAAATACCAAAAATGTCATTCGTCAATTTCACCCGGACCCATCATTTTTTGAAACGACCTATGGCGATATCCCCCTGGAATCATTTTTTGATTTAACGGGACCGGCATCTACCGAATCGGGGACGCCCCAACCGCAACAAGCAAACGCCACGCTGCTGTCGGATGAAGAGCTTGAGCAATTCATCGATGATCTCCTGGACAGCCCCGATCTCGAGATCACACCACCGGACACCCTCATGTCGGTTGCCTACCACTGGCAGGGAGACAAACTGGAACAGATCGGCGCCATGGCCCAGGCCCTGCCCGCTTCTGTCGTGCGGGCCAAAGGATTCGTTGAAGAAAATGACTGCATGTATTTATTTAATTACGTGATGGGCACCTGGACGTTGGAAGAAACCGCTGTGCCTAAAAATCGTATCAACCACAGAAATATTGTTATTTTTATCGGCCCCCCTGAATCCATGGAAGGTATTGAACAGGCTTCCAGGACCGGCAACTGGTCCGGTAAAGGTGTTTTTCAGCCTTACTCTATACCTGGTTGAATAGTTTACTGTTTGAATTGTTGATTAGGTAAATTATAGTCATAATTTTATACTGCTACACCACTTACAGATACAAAATAGTTTAATCCGTTATTTTTATCAGGCTTTGTGTATTTGCTTTCCCTGTTTTAAGCATTTAAACATTGGAATTTGATATTTGTTTCGCATTTCGATTTTCGAATTTCGTATTTATCATGGCCTCACTGCCTTCAACCCGGGTCGTTAGACCTTTAGGGTCCACCAATAGAAATCGTGATTTAAGATTGGATTTAAAGCTATACCGCACACAACCCATGAAATGCTTCCATTTATAGGACGAAAAGTATGTCTGAGAACAGATATGATTTGATGATTTTGGGGTCGGGTCCGGCAGGATTGACGGCCGCTTTATTCGCTCAACGGCTGGGTTTGAAGGTCATCGTATTCGGCGACATACCGGGCGGCAGCACATATATGATCCAACATTTGGCGAATTTCCCCGGATTCATGGAAGAAATTTCCGGCACCCAATTTGGTACGATGACGTTTCAGCAAGCTCAGCGTGAGGGTGCTTTTTTTACAATGACACGCATGGAAAGACTTCGCCATGACGGTGACACTTTTGTCGGTGTTGACGTCGATGGTCAACAATACAGCGCCTCTTGCACCTTGGTGGCCACCGGCCGGGTACCTAAAAGGCTAGCGGTAGCCAACGCCAACGTTCCAGGCGTTCATTTTTGTTCGATCTGTGATGGCCCCCTCTACAGAGATAAAAACGCAACCCTGGCCGTCGTGGGCAGTGACAATATTGCTGCCCAGCACACCGTCACCTTAGCTCGGATTGCCGCTAAGGTTCTGCTGATATCACGCAGCGACAAGCTTGCCATGGATGCAGCCCATAAAAATTTGATTGAAAAGCAAAAAAATATTGAATTGCTGTTGAATACCGAAATCACAGGTTATAAGGGAACTGACGATATTGAAGGCGTTGAGGTGTCCTCAAATTCCGGCAAGGACAGACAACTGCCAATAGACGGAATCTTTCTGGCCATCGGATGGCGGCCGAAGACGAAAATGCTGGATATCCAGGTCGAAAAAACATCAGCAGGCTATCTGAAAGCGGATCAAAAACTGATGACGTCTTTTCCCGGTCTCTTCGCAGCCGGTGATGTTCGTGAAACCGACATGTGGCAGGTGCTCACCGCCTGCGCTGACGGCGCAAGGGCCGCGAAGTACGCCGCCGAGTTTATCGAAAAAAATCAAATTTTTTGATCACGAATTCCCGAATAAACAGCCTTGCAGATTCCTGAAACACCGCCTTTTATACCTTCAGGATTTTTAAATCCATCGCTAGATTTTAAGCTTTCAGCATATCCCTCAGCATTCAATCCGGATTGATTGGACTCCGTCAAACCACCATCGGGTTTTATTCTAAACAGCCACCCTTTCCCATAGGGGTCTTTGATAGCAAGAGACAGGTTTTGTTTTACTTCCGGGTTAAAAAAAATCGTTCCGGTCAGGGGTGTATCGATATATAAAATTCTGCCCGTAATCACGAAGACAACATCCTGGCCTTGCTTAACCGATGCTTCTGCACTGACGAGCCAGTCCAGATCATTGACCCCGCCGGCTAAAACCAGGGCCGGCTCGGTGAAACCAAAGACCATATCGTCACCGTCCAACTTGGCCCAAAGCCCCTGTTTTACGTAATATTTTCTGTCCTCTGGGATTTCGACACGCTGACCTAAAAATTTTTCGATAACCGCCATCTTTTCTCCTATCCCTTTTTTAAATTCCTTTTAAATTGTGTATATCGTCAAATTCACCGCTTGACAAGCTTTTCATAGTAAATAGCTTCTGCCGGTCTAAAAATCGACTTCAGGATGATTGACGGATGAGATCTTAAATATTATACAATATCTTAATCGAACGATGGGCGCGCAGACCGTCTAAACATGAACGTTACCCTGAAATGAGCAGGAGGCGACCATATGAGCACCCCCAGGAAGCTAGCCGTAAAAAAGCCGGTGAAGTTAATATTTTCCGGTGGATTTTTAGGTGCAGAGAAAACCACCGCTTTAGCATCACTCGAAAAACGGTTAATCCAAAGAGAAATACGCGAAAGTATGGGTAGCTTCTCAGCCCTGCTCTGGTGATTGAAGGTGTCGTGATCGCCCAGGGAGAGGTATACAAACCGGAATGAATTGCCGGCCTTCTTAAGGGATGAGGAATAGTGGAGAAAAAACAGTCTTCGGGTTTTAGTGACAAAGAGTGGTATGAAGAAGGCCGCCGCCTTACACGCAACGGCAGTCACAGGGAAGCTATTGAAGCCCTTGACCTGGCCATTGACCGAAATCCCCTCTATGCCGAAGCATATTTTGTAAGGGGTGCTTGCCACTATACACTGGGCAGCTACCGCCAGGCCGGCGATGATTTGGATGCAGCAGCGCTATTAGGCTGCCGGGATGCCCAATTCTGGAGTAAATACGCAGTCTATCCTTTAGAAAAGGATGTTGAGAATAGTAAAGAATCATAGCCCGTGGGTCCAGCTTTGATGAGAATCCTGGAAGGTGATAATTTATTGTTGAACATGCTTCGAATTTACAAATGCCTAATTTCAAGGGCACATCATAAATTCTCTGTCCTGGCCCAGAGGATCAGGTGTTAAGGGACAAAAACAATTTATATTCGTTCAAGACCGGTAATCACCCCATGACACCGGCAGGCCGTGCTCAATACTATGGGCCCCAGGACCTGTTTCACGTTCTCCATCAATTCAAAAAGCTGTTCGGGACGATACCCCCCGATACCTGGTCCGAGCTGATGACTTCGAATGTTTAGCGGTTGAAACGGTTCGATATCTAAATTTCCCAGCCATTCAAACATGTCCTGCTTTCTCATTTTCCGGGTAACCGTGCAAACCTCCCGGGGTTCGTCACAATCGGCAGGACACTGGAAATCAGCATGACTCAGGTAGAGGTTTCCTTCGGGGCCGCGGATGGGATTGGGAGCCAGCACATCGAGTTCGGCCGGCAGCGGTATCCGTCTTAGCCTTGTCGGCCCCAGATGCAACAGAACCCACTCGGCAGCCAGATGTACGGGCAGCGCCGGTATGATCCAATCCGGTTGACGGCCCTTTTTTAAATGCTTTTCACAAAATGCCAAGCCATCCGAGACTTCGAGCGTGGCAGTTGAGCTCTTACACCTGAGAAGGTGTTCCGCGACAGGGTCGACCAGGACAAAATGCCGGTCTTTGAGGGTTTTCGACAATCTTTGGAATGCAATAAATCCAAAATGGCCTACCCCAATGATCCATATCTCTTTCATGATGACTAAGCTAATACCAGATTAGGCTAGTTGCCTTCGTTTACATCCTTTATTCGTTATCCTTTTGGATGGTGATAAATCGCCCCCCGCAGTCTTGGCACTCACGCAAATAACCTTTTTCTTCTTCATCACCAATCCGGCATGAAACATTAAATGTGACTTTAAAACCGGTTCGTTTTCCGCAATGAGGGCAAAATTTGGTTGGCAAGAAAGCACTCCGTTTTCAATCCGGACGCTGAATGGCAGCATAAAACCTTCGATACATTGCAGCGCCAGGTGAACATGGGAAGATAAGCTAGCAGGGAGAGAAAAGTGCGGTCCAGCACCAATGGCGCCTCAAGTTCTTTCCAATAGATAGCAAAACAAGCAAAATCGTGATCGAATTTACGAATAGATAGAGACTAAGTGCTCCTATTCATAATTACGGTAACATATTAGCCGAAATATTTTTCCCCCACAAGCACACTGGGTATTGAATGGATTCGATCTTTAATTTCTTTTTTTTGACAGGATTTACAGGATTAATGGGATTTTTTTCGCCTGCGGCGAGATGCTCTTAGGCCGAAGGCCCTTCTATCCAGATTATCCTGTAAATCCTGTCTGATATTTAGATTAAATAGAATCCATTCCTCTGATTTTACGTTACTGTATTTATAGATCTATATACTAAGGGAGCGGCATTGCCGTCTCCCTTAGACATCTAAATCCGGCGTTTAGAGTACCGTCCGCGTCCGGTGCGCAGGAATTTTGATCCACAAGGATTTAGCTCAATCTACCCACTGCCGGGCTCGGTTTGCGTCCGTATTCCCTGGCTGTCTCGACGATGGCACGCATGTTTTCCTCTTTGATGTCCGGCCACAGATCGCAACCGGGCCAGACCGCATCTACCCCGCCGTCGATATTGGCTTTAATGCCTTCGACAGCCTCCTCCACAGTGGTCTCTTCCTTGCAAGGCAGTGCAAAAACGTCGAAATTTCCAAACAGGAGGGTATCATCGCCTATTTTTTTGCGGGATTCGACCAGAGTGTTCTTGATGTCAACGCTGAGGGCATCGGCCCCGCACTCATTCATCATTTCGATGATCATATCGGTGGCACCGCAAATATGCAGAACTTTGGGGGACTCCCAGGCCGCAAGAATGCGTTTTACCCGCGGCATAATCAGGGTCTTCCAGGTTTTGGGGCTGATGAGATCCGTGCCCGTACCCATCTCCCGCAGCGTGATAAAGTCCGCCCCGGCAGCCTGCTGAGCCTGGCCGATTTTAATGATCATGTCACTGATTTTATCCATGGCGGCTTCCACCAGCTCTTTTTGTTTGAAGACACCCTTGAGCATGATGCCCAATTCCAAAAGCTGTCCGGCCATGGTGAAGGGGCCCAGCTGCCAGGCGCCGATGGCATACTCGGGCGCTTCCTTTTTGGCCAGTTTAATGGCCTCGAGGATCATGGGCATCCGGCCCAGTTCCAGAATGTTGTCCGGAATTTCGACTTCATCCAGGCCTTTCCAGACCTTGTCGGGAATGGTCGGATAGAGGATATCCTCGGAATCCTCATAGAGACTGATTTCATTTCCCAGCGCTTGGGACTCACAGGTCATATCAAAAGGTACTACGACCGAGTCGAAACCAAACATGCGGCTTGATTCAATCGCCGCTTGAACCATCATGTTGGCGTCGGTGTGCACCTTCGAGAATCGATACCCCAGTTTGGCGATGGCCGGCATGACCACCATCCCATAACCACTGAAAAAGGGCATCGTATCGACGGGTTCTTTGCGGAAAACTCTCATTACTCTCTCTTTGGGGGTTAGCTCTGTCATGAAACTTACTCTCCTTTCGCGATATTGAAATTAATTTACCTGCAGGTCATTGACCCTTGGGTTGTTCACAGACCATCGATGTCTCTACCATCTTGCGCTACTTAATTAGATCTAGCCGACACAAAAATGGCGTAACTATCAATTGGCTAATCAACCATGTACAGCCAATTCTGTCAATCGTCTTTTCGACGATTTTCATGGCGTTAAGGGGTGAATTTTATTCGATACCTTAATCCGGCGGGCCTGCTTGTAATAGCTGATACTCGTCTGCTCCGGTCGTCAAGCATCATCCAAAGTAGAAACTCAAAAGGCGCCTTAATTAAGACCGGGCGCCCTTTGGATGTTCTAAATCGTTGAGCTCGTTTATTGAACGAGCCCTTAAATGCCAAGGCAGGCCGCTATATCTTTCTCCGGCGTACTGATGGGTTGAATGTTGAAGTTTTCGACCAGCACTTTCTGGACATTGGGAGTAAGGAAGACCGGCATCGAAGGGCCCAGCCTGATACCTTTGAACCCCAAATGGAAAAGTGTCAAAAGAATGGCAACAGCCTTTTGCTCATACCAGGAAAGAATCAATGACAAAGGCAGATCGCTAATTTCTTTTCCGAGGGCATCTGACAAAGCCGAGGCTATTGTAATAGCCGAAAATGCATCGTTGCACTGGCCGACATCGATCAGCCTGGGAACCCCGTCGATTGCCCCAAGATCACGGTCGAAGAAACGGAATTTACCACAGGCCAAGGTGAGAACCACTGTGTCCTGCGGCGCCATATCGACGAAATCGCTATAATAGTTACGGCCTGGCTTAGCCCCGTCACAGCCGCCAACCAGGAAGAAATGCTTAATTGTTCCTGCCTTGACGTAATCGACCAGGGTGTCAATGACGCGTCCCATCGGATGATCCTTGAGGACCGTATTACGGGCGTAACCCACCCAGACGTCGCCGGCAGATACGTCATCGGTAAAACCGGGCATCTGCATTGCATGTTCGATCACTGGGCCAAAATTGTCATTTTCAACGTGAGTGATTCCAGGCCATGCTACCAGGCCGGTGGTGAAGACCTTGTTTTCATAGCTTGGCGCCGGTTCCTGAATGCAGTTGGTCGTGAACAGGACAGGACCCGGGAAATCCGGTAGCTCCTTTTGCTGGTTTTGCCAGGCGGTACCGAAGTGACCGGCCAGGTGGGCATATTTTTTTAGTTCAGGGTAGGCATGGCTCGGCAGCATCTCACCGTGGGTGTAAATGTCAATATTTTTACCTTCTGTCTGTTTCAAAAGATTTTCGAGATCCTTGAGATCGTGTCCCGTTACTAATATAGCTTTACCGGCCTTATGGCCAAGGCTTACCGGGGAGGGTTCGGGATGACCGAAATGGCTCGTATTGCCGGCATCCAGCAATTCCATGGCTCTTAAATTCGTTTTGCCGGTATCCAGGGCAATATCGATCCAATCCTGCAAGGTGAGATTTTTGTCGGTAATTTTTGATAGTTTCTCCTGCAGGGAAACATAGACCTCATCGTCCTCCTGCCCAAGGATCGCCGCATGATCAGCATACGCCGCCGCCCCGCGAATGCCATACAGCGTTGTTTCCTGCAAGCTTCGAATATCCGCATCTCTTTGCCAATCCACGGGCAAACGGACCTCCTCTCCCTGTTTAACCAGGCCGGCTATATCTGCGGCGGGTTGAAAACTTGCGGCCGGGTCATCAAATTGGCAGTTGCCGCTTGCCGCTGTGATATTGCGCCTGAGTGCTTCCCGTTTTTCAACGGTTTCTTTAATCAGGCTCTGAAGACGAAGCGGATCAAAGTTCACATTGGTCAGAGTTGAAAATATTGCTTTCAAGGTAAATCGGTTAACATCAGCATCGTTCACCCCCGCGTTGCGTCCGGCAACGGCAACCTGACTGAGACCGCGGACGGCAAAAGTCAGGAGGTCTTGGAGAGAGGCTGTTTCATGGTCTTTGCCACACACACCTGCTTTGGTGCATCCGCTGCCTTGAATAGTTTGCTCACATTGATTGCAAAACATAATTTTTCCCTCCTTTAAGAAAAGAACGAACATCATGGAGATCTAATAAGCGTTGGGCAGCGGCCGTGGGAGCAGTGTCGCCTTTTTCAACCGCTTTAACTATTTCAGCCAAAGATTTTTCAACATCCGGATTTCTATAAAATCGCTCTCTTAATCCCTCTTCCACTAAAGCCCATAGCCAGTCAAGGGCCTGCTTTCGGCGTTTCTCCAGCAATTCACCGGAGGTCTCGAAGTAAACGTTTATCCAGTTTTTGTTCGTCCAGGGCAGGTTTTAAATCAATGGTTAATTCAACTTTATTATTGTTGTGCAACTCGTTGACTATCATTCTACTTAAAGTTAGAATAATAGGTCCAGATAATCCAAAATGAGTGAAAAGCAATTCACCAAAATCCTCACCACCCTTTTTGTCATTCACCCAAACAATAGCTTTAACATTTTTCAAGTTTAGACCCTGTAGTTTTTGGGCGAGGTCACCTTCTGTTTCCAGTGGTACCATTAATCTGACCTGCAAAGTACAGATTATCTAATCTCTTTGTCTCAAGTGTATGTTT
>RCNG010001571.1_pt1 | contig 11355 bp, 6 predicted proteins | sample 2041371 | NCBI WGS metagenome assembly RCNG01 (sample SAMN09708227, study PRJNA481090) | Marine sediment metagenome, whole genome shotgun sequencing project. | biome: marine sediment; feature: ocean; material: sediment; isolation source: Sewage treatment plant 1 marine sediment (STP1) ... | reverse complement strand
CGATCAGGGCAGCGGCCCGGCTCCGGCTGGAGGTCCCCCCTCCTCCCCTTTCACCCTCACTTTCACTCTCACTTCCACCCTCACTTCGCCTTGGGATAGGCGGCGATCTTGAGGTGGCGGATAGCCTCCACGGTCTCCTCAGGGAATTCGCTCCCGTAATGTTGGAGCCCTTCGAGGCCGGCGTACAGCGGGCACCAGGCGATCGCGCGGGCGCCGCCATAGCTCTTTTCAACCGCGGCATTCACCACCTCTTCCATCACCGGGCTGATATCGAGTCCGATGCCGTCTCCGCGGAGCGTACCGATGATCGGCCGATCGCCGATGATGAGTCTGCCGTCAATTGATTCGATGAGATCGCCCTCGGGGATCTTCACTTCCTTGAATTCGACCACGGGATGCCTCCTGATTTCGAGAATCGGTCGTGCGACCGCGGCAGTATGATACGCAAGATGCCGCAATGTGTCTACATCGCAAGTTATGAGTTTTGAGTTCCCAACCATCCGCTCCATCACCGTGCATGCGCCCAGCATGCGCGGTGATGGGTTGGAAAACTAAGAACTCAAAACTAAGAACTCAAAACTGTGCCCTGTGCCCTAGTAGAGTGGACGTGTGAGGAACAGGAGTCGGATTCAAATAGGGGCGGCTTTGACCGTGCTTGCGTTAACTGCGTGCGCTGGTCCGCCGCGCCACACCGGTGACGTGGACTCGATCCGGGAAGCCGGCGAGCTGCGGGTTGCGGTCCGGCCCGGTTTTTTCGATTCGTCGGACTCCGTGATCGGCGAGCTCGACGAAACTGGGTTGCTGACCCAGCTGGCGTCTCGCCTCGGGGTCCGGTTGCGGTGGGTGGAGTGTTTCCGGCACGACCAGGTCCTGGAAAAGCTCCAAGCCGGAGCTGCAGACATCGGGGTCTCGCGGTTTTCTCCTGCCTCGCTCCTCGGTCGGGATCTACGCCCGACGACTGCTGTTGACTGGGTGGAGGATGTCCTGGTCTGCGCACGCGACTCCACCTTCAATGGTATCGAGTCGGTTCGAGGTTCGGTTGTTCACATGCACCGGTCCGACATCGATGACGTGTCCCGCTCATTTCTGATCAAGCAAGGACTACGGGTGGAGGAAGTCCCTGAAGAGGTACCGATCGAAGAGATATTGAGGCGCGTGCGGCTTGGCCGCTACTCACTGACCGTGGTGGACACGGGGATCCTGCACGGCGCCCGCAACTCGGGAAGGCTACGGATACTGGCGAGGATATCTGAGCGCCGTGGCCTGGTGTGGGCGGTGCGAAAGCGGAATCCCGAGCTGGCCCTTGCGATCGACCACTTTCTCTTTGCAGAGCGAGTCCTGGCGCGCACCAGCAAAAGATCGGCCTGTCGCGATCTAAGGGAGATTCGTCAGGCCGGGGTCCTCCGCCTCGTGACCAGAAACTCGGCCACGACATGCACGGTGGAACTCGGCGGTCTCCAGGGCTTTGAGTACGACCTCGCATTAGAATTTGCACGCGCTCTCGGTGTTCGGCTCGAGCTCTCGATCCCGCCGCCGGGCGTTGATCCGATGGATTGGCTCGAGCTTGGGCACGGCGACCTCGCAGCTCTCCACCAGCCGGTGGTACCGTGGGGGCTGGGATCGTTCCTGGTCACCGCGCCGTACCGGAAAGTGGATCTGGTGAGCGTGGTTTCAGTGAGGGCGAACCCACCGGCATCGGTTGAGGACCTGGCGGGTGTGAGGGTCGCGGCTTCCTATCCAGTTGCAGAACTTTGTCGGTTGCTTCCACTGCTGGCGCCGATGAGGGCCTCGGCTCCTGTGACTGGTGCGGACGGTTTCAACGCGATGCTCGAGGTCGCCCGCGGCACCGTGCCGGTGGCGGTGGTGGACGAGGATGCGGCCAAGCTGGAGATCGCCAATCGAAGCGATCTCATGGTTGGTGTGGTTGTCATACCCGATGCGGAACTGGTCTGGATCGTCAACTCTTCCTCCCCGCGTCTCTTCCATTCCGCGGACCGCTACCTGAGAGTAGCGCGAAGGTCGGGCCTGGTGCAGCAACTCGTGCACAATGAGTTTGGATCGTGGAAGAGGCCTCGGCGGCGCAGTCTTTTGCCAATACCGGACGGGGCTCTCAGCCCTTATGACGAGCTCTTGCAATGGGCCGGCCGCCAATACGACATCGACTGGCGGCTGTTGGCGTCTCTCATGTACGAGGAATCGCGCTTCGATCCCGATGCGGTGGGCCCGGGCGGATCGGCGGGGCTGTTCCAGTTCATGCCCTTTACCTGGCGTGACCTCGGTGTTGAAGACCCGCATGATCCGGTGGAGGCGGCGGAGGCCGCAGGTCGCTACCTGCGGCGACTGATGGACGGGTTTGGGGACCTGGAGCTGCCGGATCGGGTGGCGATGGGGCTCGCTGCGTATAACGTGGGGCCTCGCCATGTCTTCGACGCTCGTCGTCTGGCGAAGGAAATGGGTCTCGATCCGAAACAATGGCTGGGGTCGGTCGAGACCGCAATGTTGCTTATGGAAGATCCCGAGGTGGCGCGGCGCTTTCCAGCCGGGGTCTGCCGGTGTCGGCGAGCCGTCGGCTACACCCGCCGCATCTTACGCCGCTACGCCGCCTACACCGAGCAATTCCCGCCGGCATGACCACCAAGGTGGGTGGGAACCTCGTTCACCGGAGGTGCCTGGCATCCCGATTCGCCGCGAATCGGCGTGCCTGGCATCCTCTCGGGAAGCGCGATGAGAAACGGGTCGCCTCGAAAAAGGGAGCGCCCCGCCGGGACGCACGATCGATGAGTGAAAATTCCGAATTCCGAATTCCGAATTCGTTAAATCCCATTCGCCTTGAACATGTCCCTCATCGACAGCAGAGTCTTGGCGAAGTTTGTGTCCTTGAGGAATTCCTCCATCTCCATGCGGTTGGCCCCGGCCTTCATCTTGTTCTCGACCTCTCCTGTGATCTCGTAAAAGACTGACAGCGACTGTAGACCCAGACGCGAAAAATTGACCTCGTACCAGTCGCTGGCAGTCACCTGATCCCACACCATGGGTGCAGGGGTGACGTCGTTAGACCACACGCCCTCGGCGATTGCGGTGACCTCGCGGTAGAGCTGGCGGAGGACGGTTTGGTGATCGTTCGTTTCCAAGGCTGCGAGGAGCTTGTTGGGGCTCGTCGTGTTCGATCTATCGCCGGTGTTTTCCTCTGCACGGCCGTCTTCCTTGTCGCCGTCCCCCTCGTCGTCATGAGGGCTGTCGTCTTCAGGTTCGGACTCACCGGAAGCGTCCCCCTCCATAGAGTATTCCTTGGTCGGGATGTGATCTACCGCCATCGTATCGCTCTGTGACCCATCGGGGTCCGGACGGATCTCTGGGTCGGTGCTGGTCTGGACCGGGCGCCGGGGCGGGCTCGTCTTCTCGGGTTCCGGTACGGTGGGCGGCTCTGTTACAACCTGGTCACCATCCTCGACTGGATCTTCGGTTGCGGCCTCGGGCGTATCGGAACCCTCCAGCCGCTCACCGGCCGGTGGCGCGATGTCCTTGCCCGGCTCAGCTTGGCGCGCATCGTCAGCGGCCTTGCGAAATCTCACATGAAACGTGCCGAGAAACGAGAGCTCAGTTTCGCTGATCGGGCGCGCGCGTCCCAGCTTCGCTCGCATCACGTCGAGCTCGAGAAACCGTGCCTGAAGGAGGGCGGCGCTCGGTGCCAGGTTGACGATCTCAGGAAAGTTGTCGGAGTTCGTCTCGATGATCGCGATGAGATCGAGGAATGTCGCATAATCCATGATCTGTTGGTATTGCCCTTCGTACCAGTCAATGGATTGTTCCCGCTCCTTGGCCGCGACGAGCCGATCGAACACCTCTTCCGGCAGGCCCGTGCGATACCACTTATCGCCATACACGCTCTCCAGAACCTCGCGAATGGTGGTGCGCAACTCACCGAGGATTTTGGAGATGATGCGGTACGCATCGATGTTCTGTTCCAACCAGTCCATTCTTGGATTCTCCCGATTGCGAGTCTTGCCTGTGGGAGTCGAGATTACCACGGGATATCTTCGGTTGTGTGTTTCAGGCTGTTTGCCGGTGGTTTCTGCCTTCAGTCGGCCTCGAGCGCATATGCGAAATCAGGAAGCTCGGGGCTGTCCTCGACGAGGAAGACATGGCAAGTCTCACAGTCCATCGGGATCGTGTGCTCGCCGTCGGATGTCGACATTTCGTCGTCGTGGCACCGCATGCAGCCCGGGAAATCGTCGTGGCCGATGTTGTTGGGATGGGTTTCCCAATTGGTGTCCATGGCGGGGAACACGATCTTGCCGTAGGCCTGAGCGGCCCACTCGGCGCCCCGCGCCACGAGTTCTGGATCTCCGGCCGCGAGCTCGGGGTACTCGGTCGCGTAGAAATCGGCAACAATCGTCTCAACGGCCGCCATGCCTGCCGCGTGGGAATCGTACTCGCCTTTGATGGCCGCGACGGCCTGGCGTTTGTAGAAGGGCAAGTCGACGAGATCCGGATGGGTGTCGATGATCCAATCCATCGCCTTGGCCGGAGGATGGAAGGTGTGCGTCGGCCTGTTATGGCAATCAATGCAGTCCATGATGCGGGCCGCGTTCCTCGTCTCCTGTGGCGGCAGCTCGTCGCCGTCGCGGGAGTAGACGCGGGTTTCGCCGTCTGCGGTCGTGAGTTCGACCCAGACGATTTCCTCGCGGCTCTCGTCGGAGGAGACAAACCGAATGCGGTTATCTGAGTAAATGTGCCACCAGTGGATCCCACCGGCGCGTCCAATATCGAGGCTGCCGCCTCCAGTGCGCAGAAGCATCGCCGTGTACGAGGGGGTGTTCTTCTCGTCGCTGCGGTATCTCGAGAAAATCCGCAGCTTGTCACCGTGGTGCTTGTTGGGCCAGTGGCACTGCTCGCAGGTTTCACGTGCCGGGCGCAGGGTATGGAGCGGGGTCGTAATTGGATGCTCATACGTGCCGAGAGCGGTGTGCCAGACCTGGCGCAACCCGTCGAGCTTTGATTTCACGAACCACGATGCGCCCGGTCCGATGTGGCAGTCGACGCACGCCACACGCGAGTGTGGCGAGTTCTGGTAGGCGGTGAACTCGGGCTGCATGACCGTGTGGCAGGTCTCGCCGCAGAAACTAACGGTCTCCATCTCCTCGACGGCGAAGAATGAGGCCGCGCCGAGGATGACGGTGTTGAGTGCGGTCATGGTGATGACGATGGTCGCGAAGCGGCGCATATTGGGATCGTTGAAATCGAGCTTCGGAAAGGCCGTGAGCTCTTCCTCGGTGGCCCCTTCCTTGATGAGCTTGCGCCGCCGCCGCCACATCCCGATAGGAATCTCGATCAGACCGAGGACGAAGATTGCGGGAAGAACGACGTAAGCGAAGAGCCCGATGTAGGGGTTGTCCAAACCCCCAAAAAGCTGAGCGAGGAGGAAGACGATGATCAGGAGCCCCGACATCGTCGTGAGCACGATACCGGCGATGGTGAGGCCGTTGTTTGCGTAGTTGAAAAGCCTCCCGAAGAACCTCCTGCGATCACCTTTTGTCGCTGCCATGTCTTCCGTCCCCCTTCAATTCGGATCGTGCCGGAAATCCGACTCGTAAATCGCGCGGATCCTATCATTCGATCGGTGTATGCACAACTCTTCAAATGACGTGGGTGTGATAGGTGGGCTTGGTGAATGTCGAGTGTTTATTATGAAGATCTGTCTCAATTTCAGGGAATACACTGAAACTTGAATATTTCGTTACACAGAGATACATTGCATCGGCACGTGCGGAGACGCCTGGTATCTGGAGGGCACATGCAGCGTGGCCGAGCGTTTGTGGGGACTGGAGGACCGCGGTGGTTGACGATCTCGGTCGCCGTGATGATGGCCATCACCCTCCAGATCAGCGATGCCGGCGCCCAGAGTAACGACGATTGCCTGATGTGCCACGAGGACCCGGAGCTCGTAGGCGAGCGGGACGACATCGAGGTTTCGGTCTTCGTCGATCCCGAGCTCTTCTCCTCATCGGTGCACGCAGATTTTGGATGTATCGACTGCCACATGGACCTCGACGGTGTCGAGCTGCCGCACGAGGAAGAGCTCGATGCGGTCGACTGCGCGATGTGCCATGACGATGTGGCGGAGGAGCTCGAAGCCGGTCCCCACGGCGCGTGGGCGGAAGATTCGGCCTCGCAGGCCGCCAAGTGCATCATCTGTCACGGCACCCACGATGTGTTGTCGCCCGATGACCCGAATGCGGCGGCGAGCGACGCGCGTTCATCCGACCTTTGCGGCCGCTGCCACGCGCGGGAGCTGCGCCAGGTTGGGAAGAGCCCTCACGCGCGGACCGCGGACAACGGACCGGCCGCGAGCTGTGTGAGCTGTCACGCGGGGCACGCCATGACACCGCCGCAGGGCGAGCAGGAGGAAGTTGCGATCTGCGGAACCTGCCACGTGCAGCAGGCGGCCGAGCACCAGCGCAGCCTTCACGGTCGGGCGGCCGCCGCGGGAGACGAGCTGGCGCCGAGCTGTGTGACCTGCCATGAGCACCATGCGATCCTGCCACGCACGAACCCGGCCTCGCCGACATCTACCATGAACGTTCCCAATCTCTGTGGGCGCTGCCACCACGAGGGAACGGAAGTATCAGAAACCCACGACATACCCCAGGACCGGATCCTCGAGAACTACTCGCTCTCGATTCATGGTGAGGGCTTGTTCAAGAAAGGGCTGTCGGTCACCGCGGTCTGCACCTCGTGCCACACCTCGCACGACATCCTCGAGCACACCGATCCGGGATCGAGCATTCACCGTGACAACGTCGCCGCCACCTGCACGGTCTGCCACTCGCGGATCGAGGAAGTGCACGTCAAGGTGGTGGAGGGGCGGCTGTGGGAAGAGCAGCCGCACCAGATCCCGTCCTGCGTCGAGTGCCACCAGCCGCACAAGATCCGCCGCGAAGCGCTGACGGCCCTGGGCGCCGCGAACCGTAACTGCATGCGCTGCCACGCCGATCCCGAGCTCGAGATGGAGCGCGACGGCGAGGTGGTCTCACTGTTCGTTGACGAGACGGCGTACGACATCGCCTCCCATGCCGGAACGGCGTGCGCCCAGTGTCACTCGCAAGTGACCCCATCGCACGAGCGGGCCTGCGACACGATCACCCAATCGGTGGACTGCAGCACCTGTCACGCGGAAGTCGTCCAGAAGTACAGCCTCAGCATCCACGGTTCTCTAACCACGGCGGGCGACCCCGATGCGCCGGTGTGCCTTGACTGCCACGAAAAACACGCGACCCAGAGCAAGCGCCTGCCGACCTCTCCGACCTATCCCCGGAACGTTCCTGAGCTGTGCGGTAGGTGCCATCGCCAGGGGGAGAAGGCCGCGACGAGGATCGAGTCGGAGATCCCAGACATCGTCGGCAGCTACGAGATGAGCATCCACGGCAGGGGGCTGATCGAGGCCGGTCTGGTGGTTTCCGCCACCTGCACCAACTGCCACACCGCGCACAGTGAGCGTCCTGCCGACGACCCCGAGTCGTCGGTCAACAGCGGCAACATCGCCGCCACCTGTGGCACCTGCCACCACGGCATCGAGGAGACCTTCCGTACCAGCGTCCACTGGCCGGGCAATGCCGAGACTGACCGCGAGCTGCCGACCTGCGAGAGCTGTCACACCTCGCACACCATTTCGCGTACCGATGCGACCGGCTTCCGCATGGCAATGATGAACCAATGCGGGCGCTGCCATGAGGACGAGGCGGAGACCTTCTTCGATACCTACCACGGCAAGGTCTCGCGGCTGGGCTCCGAAGGCGCGGCCAAGTGTTATGACTGCCATGGCACCCACAACATCCTCCCCCCGATCGATCCCAACTCAACCTTGAGCCATGACAACGTGGTGGACACGTGCGCCACCTGTCATCCGGGGGCGCACCGTAAGTTCGCCGGTTACCTCACCCACGCCACCCACCACGATCCCGACAAGTATCCTTTCCTCTTCTACTCTTTCTGGTTCATGACCATCCTGCTGACGAGCACCATGACCTTCGCCATCCTCCACACCCTGGCCTGGCTGTGGCGGCTGCTGCGCACCCGCGACAAGTGGGTGATGCACAAGGAGGCGCCGCAGGAGCGACTCTACGAGAGGTTTTCCCTCACCCATCGGCTGATGCACCTGACGATGCTGCTGTCCTTCTTTACGCTGGCGCTGACCGGGATGTCACTGAAATTCTCGTACATGGGCTGGGCGGTGGTTCTGTCGCGACTCCTCGGCGGCTTTGACACCATGGGGACTCTCCACCGCATCGCCGCCGTCGCGCTGCTGGCGCTCTTCGCCTTCCACCTGCGGCAGGTCTGGAAGGGTCACGCGGTGTCCGGGAAGTCCTGGTTCGCCTATATCTTCGGAAAGAACTCGCTGATGTTCAACCTGACCGATATCCGCCAGGTCTGGGAGTCGATCAAGTGGTTCTTCGGGCGCGGTCCGCGGCCGCATTACGGCCGCTTCACGTACTGGGAGAAGTTCGACTACTTCGCGGTCTTCTGGGGTGTTTTTATCATCGGGTCCACGGGGCTGCTCCTCTGGTTCCCGGTCTTTTTCACCCGGCTCCTGCCGGGGTGGGCGGTCAACGTCGCGACCATCATCCACTCCGACGAGGCCCTGCTGGCGGTGGCGTTCATCTTCACGATCCACTTCTTCAACACCCACTTCCGGCCCGACAAGTTCCCCATGGATCCGGTGATCTTCACCGGTCGCGTGCCGTTGGAGGAACTCAAGCACGACAAACCCGGCGAGTACGAGGAGCTCATGGCGAGCGGCACCATCGCTGAGGTCGAGGAGCAGTTGGTTGACGCCTTCCCGAAGCGGCTCGAAAAGGCGTTCAAAACGTTCGGCTTCATCGCCCTCGGCATCGGGCTGACCTTGATAGCGCTCATCGTCTACGCGATGCTGTTCGGATACCGATAGCGGCAATTTCCATTTGGGTTCTTTGATGGTGGCGGGAACGTCTGTCGTAAAGCCGAGATGTGCCAGCAATTCTCAGTTCTCAATTCTCAATTTTGAATTGCGCTTCACTACCGCCAGAGATTCTGGGGGCCGGAATTGAGAATTTAAAATTAAGAATTGAGAATTCAGGTCCGCGTCAGCCTGCCAGCAGCTCCCGGATGGTCGTGATGAGCTCTTCCTCGGTGAAGGGCTTGTCGAGATACCCGTTGGCGTTGAGGTGGCGGTCGCGGAGCACGAGACGAAGCTCTGGGCGGCCGCTGACGATGCAGATCTTGAGGTCGTTGAGCGTCTCGTCGCCCTTGAGCTCGCCGAGAAGCTCCATCACATCCATCCCCGGCATGTTGATGTCGAGGGTCATGGCGTGCGGGAGCTCGGATCGGACGAGAGAGAGTGCCTCGGTGCCGTTGTGAGCGACGATGACCGTCGCACCGTTGTCTTCGAGCACTGTTGTGATGAAGTCGAGTTGATCGGGTTCGTCTTCGGCGACCAGGATCTTGCGTCCGTTCAGTGGCATATCGGGCTCCTCGAGTTCTTTTCGTGATCCGGTTCGATCACGATGTAGCCATACGCTATCACAGGGAATTTCCTGCAACAAGGCGTGAAGGGCGAAGCGTCAGGCGTCCTCGTCCACATCGACCAGCGACTGAACGAGGCCGGCGTAGCGGCGCTCGACTGTGAAACCCATGCGGTAGAAGAACTGAGGCCGGAAGAAGCCGGTAGTCAGCGACCGGCAGCCGGCCGTCCGCAGCCGGTTCCGCAGCTCCTCGATCAATGCGCTGGCGATACCGCGGCCTTTGAAGCCCTGGGCGACCACGATCTTGTCCATGTGCGCCGAGCCGGCGTCGGGCTGCTCCTCGTATAAGAGGCCACCGATGAGATCGCCGCGTTCGCTGATCGCGACGAGAAATCGGTGCTCGGGCCGGAACTGGACCTGGAGCTTGGCGGCGAGGAAGAGCCGGTGGAGCCGCCCGACCTCCTTGGCGCTGAGGGCATGGCGAATCCGATAGGGGTTGCCGTCTCCGTCCTCGACGGTGACCACCATCTCACTCTGCCGGGTGCCGCCGGTGGCCGCCGCCACGAACTGGACGTCGTCCTCGGGCCGCAAATAGGGGTAGGAGAGACGGGCGAGGAAGTAATCCTCATCGGTTCCGAGGGACAGGTGGGCGCGAAGATCGGCGACCGCCGCACTGAGCTCGTCGGGCGCGAGCTCGCCGCTCCGCAGCCGGGAGATAACACTCTCGAGGCCATCTGCCAACACATCCGAAGCATCTCTGAACACCGTTTCGCGGAAGAAACGCGCCCGTGCTTCCGGATATGCCGCCCGTAGCTCGCCGACATCGTAGGTCTCGAAGATCTCGTGCAGCGTCCGCGCGCGCGCCGACAGAGTCGCATCCGGATTGAGCCGGTCCCAGCGCCGGAATCGCTTGGCAGCGAAGAACAATCGCCGCGGCAGGAATCCCCGCCGGCCGACTGATTCAAGAAAAATTTCGAGCCTCTCCACCATCTCCCGCTCCTGGGAGGAGGCGCTCTCGAGGACCGCGCGCAGCTGCGCCGCGCCCTCCTGTTCGCCGATGATCTCGAGAACGGATGAGAACAGGATGTCCCATCCGGCAAGCCCGGCGAGCTCGGGATGCTCGGCCTCGACAGGTTCGACGAAGATTTGACGGAAGCTCCGCAGTAACGTCGGCAGCGAGTCGAACGGCGCCCGCGACGAAATCGAAACCAGGCGGGCCCCGGTGTGATAGTCGTGCATCGGGACGATCACGTTGGCCGGCGTCGGATCCGCTACTACCAGTCGGCGACCGGTGCGGTTCCAAAAATCAACGTAGGCGCTCAGCGCCGCCCATGCGGCGAACGGCCACCAGCCGGTGACGCGCTCAGGGTCCTCGTTGCGGCGGGCGAGACGATTGACGGCATGGTCGAGAGTTTCTCCGGGGATGAACTCCTCGGTCCACAGCTCGTGTTCCGGCCAGGATCCGCCGAAGACCTCGACCAGCGGGCCCAGCCCCCGCCCCTCGCTGCACACGATGAGCCAGTTGATCTCCTCCTGAGCATCCTCTGCGGGTAGCTCCCGGTTGAGGTTGAGCGCGAGATCGAGCTGCTCCCGCAATCGCGTCCGGATCGCAATCCGAAAAACCGACTTGCCGTGCGACGTGCCGAGGTGGCGGATCCACACCCCGCCGGGAAGGATGTCATCGAGATGGACGACCTTTGGCGTGCCGCCGAACAAAAAGGAGGCCTCACGGATGATGGGGGTCGTACGGAGCGCCTCGAGGAGGCGCTGTCGAGTCTCCTCATCCACCTCGGCGGAGAATTCAACCAGGTCCCCCCACCTGTTCTCGAGGCCGCTCTCGGGGTCAACCGCGCCTCTG
>RCNG010003729.1_pt1 | contig 11365 bp, 9 predicted proteins | sample 2041371 | NCBI WGS metagenome assembly RCNG01 (sample SAMN09708227, study PRJNA481090) | Marine sediment metagenome, whole genome shotgun sequencing project. | biome: marine sediment; feature: ocean; material: sediment; isolation source: Sewage treatment plant 1 marine sediment (STP1) ... | reverse complement strand
GGTGATTTCAGGAGCCATGTCGTCGATGGTGGAGTTGATAAGCCCCCGAGTGGATCCGGGTCGTGAGACGAACGCTTTTCGGAAGCCTCGAACACCTGGCGCCGCCGGCTCTGCTGCGATTGGTGTCGGCGACCTCACCGAGTGGTGTGCTCGAGATCGAGACCGCCGAAGGTCTGCTCCGGCTCGAGGTGGAAAGAGGCCGCGTCGCTATGCCAACGAAATTGGACCTCGAAAACGCGGCGGAGATACTCGGCTGCCGGCGTGGGGAATTTCGGTTCACTCCCGGGGAAGTTCAGCACTTCGAAGGTGAGGTGATGAGCCTGACCGCCTTTGCGGAGGCTGCCGGCGCGGCGGCATCCAATCTGCAGATGGAGCTCCTGCTGGAGGATGAATTCCTCGATTCATCGAACCCGCTACCGCGGGCCAATATCCATGTTCTGCCGACCCAGCCGCTGCAAAACCCGCTCGATGAGCTGCTTTCGGATCTCGAGGCGGAAGCCCCAGGTGAACTGCTCTTCGCCAAAGTTGGCGTGGTGACACAGGATCCCCGGTGGTGGCGCGGGGCTCTCGAGATGGATTGGCATCGTCGCGGTTGGCAGATCCAAGAGCTGGAGTTTTCGGTTCATATCGATTTCGAGGGTCTGGATCTGTTGGTCGTCCACCACCAGCAGGGGTCCGCCCGCTTCGGTTCAGAGCAAAAATGGCTGGAGCTTATCCGCCGCGCCGGCGACTTTCAGCCACCGCTGCCGGTGGTGTGGGTGGCGCCGCTCGGAGATCCAGCGTGGACCCATCAGCTGATTGAAGCAGGGGTGTCCTTCCTCATGCCGGCGCCGCATGGCGAGGCGGGAGAGGCGACGATCCGATTTGCTGAATCTCTATCGCGGGTGGTGGACCGACAGATACAGGCGCAGCAACGCGAGGGACGCGCTCCGCTGCCGACCGGCGTTTCGGAGCTGGTGGGCGCTCTGCTGTCGGAGAGTGATCCTGACCGGGGCATCAGCTCGCTGCTGCAATTGGCTGCCGAACACTTCACTCGCGGTGCGGTAATGATGGCTGAAGTGAACGCGATTCGCTGCCGCGCCGGGTTCGGCTATTCACTCGAGCGTTCGACGGCGGTTCTCCCCCGGGGTATCGGTCTCATCGAACGGGTGATTCGCTCGGGAGAGGCCTTTACGACGATCGAACCCGGCGCCAGCGGAAGCAACCGTCTGGCGGACGTTCTGGGTGTTTCCGAGCTGCCGTCCGCGACGGCCCTGATACCACTCGGGCGTTGCGGCGCGGTGGTGGGCGTTCTGGTTGCGGATCGGGAGGGCGAAGACCTCCCTGATGTGGCGGACCTCGTGCTGCTCGTCGGCCGGCTCGGCGGAGTTGTGGGTTCCTGATCCAATTGCGAAATATACCGAAAGAGGCTTTCAATCAAAAACTGTACTTTTGATTGACACCTGCGGATCGGGGACTTAAGCTTTCGGTGAGTCTCATTCGTATGTTGATCAAAAAGAGAAGGGTGCCCGGAACGGCCGCAACAGAAGAACATTCTCGATTTGTTGTCGGCAACGGGGCGGTCCGCGGCGAATGAGACCGGAGGGCAGATGCTGACATTGGCGATTGACTCGGGAGACGGTTCCGAGCTTCGGTACGATCTCTCCAAAGAGGTCGTGTCGATCGGTGCATCGAGCAACAACGATGTGGTCTTGCGAAGTCCGGGAGTTGCCCCGGTCCATTTCGTAATTCGCCGTACCGGCGAGTCCGTCACCTTCTTGGGCCAGCCACGACAAATTGTCCTGCTCAATGGCGAAAGGCGGTCGCGGGGAGTACTCACCGAGGGTGATCGGTTGAGGATCGGAACTGCGACGGTGGTGATTCTCGGCACAACTGAAGAGGTGATAGCACTCGAAGGAAGAGAGGCCGGGAGTCCTGCGGGGCAAGAACCGCCGATTGCGCCCGAATCAGAAGCCGTTGAGGAAGTGAAGATCCGGGCCGAGGTGGTCCTCTACAACGAGCCGCAGCGGCTTGCAGAGGCCCGCCGCCAGATGCTCGAGGTCTTCCAGATCGGACCCCATTCGGATCTGGTGTCATCCCTCCAGGAATTGCTTGGGACGGTCTTCGAGGGACGGCGGGCATTGTTGGCATGGCTCGACCAACAGGGTGTTTTACAGCCCATCGTGTCGAACTGGACAGGAGCTGTGCCGCAGCTTCCTGCTCGGACGTTCGCCGAGCTGGCGCGCGGTGACCGGGTCGCGATGCTCCGTGGCAGCGGCCGCGAGGCGCTGATCTACCCGGTTGTCGTTGGTGGATCCGATTCCAGGATCTATTTACTGGCCGAAACCGATAACGAGAGCCGAGAGGAAGATCGGACACTTCTCGCCGAGCTCGCAGCCATGATCGCCGTCCACTGGGCCAGCGTCGAAGGATCGAGCGAGCTCCTCGGTGAATGGGAGGCGGATGCTCGAGCGAAACTCGAGTCAAGGCTGCCTGGAACCTCTCCGGCCGTGCGAGATCTCAGAGAACGGGTGTTATCAGCTTCTCGATCCTCCGATCCGGCCCTCATCTCCGGTCGCGTTGGCTCGGGCAGGGCATATCTCGCGTCGTTGATTGCCTCGTTACGGCCGACCGGAAAGCCATGGATCCGTGTACTGCAGGCGCGAGGCGGGGACGAATCCGCCCTCCGTGTCGAGCTCTTTGGTTCTGGCACAACCATCGGCGCGCGAGAGCTGGCTGCTCGCGCCGGTGGCGGAGTTGTCGTTGTGCGCTCGATCGAAAGGATGTCGATCCCGCTCCAGGCCGAGCTTTCGGTCGTGATCGGGAAAGACCAGGGCTCGGGCTACGGCTCCAAGGTGAGGTGGATCCTGACCGCCGCCGAAAACTGCGAAGCGCTGATGGCAGACGGCTCTATCGATCAGGAACTTTTCGATTATGCGGCACGCAACCTGATTCGTGTGCCGACCCTGGAGGAGCGTCGCGAGGACCTTTCACTGGTGATTGTGCGAATGCTCGAGACTATCGGAGACGAGCAGGGCAAGGAGATCCGCGGAATCGCGCTCGAGACCCTCGATTCACTGCTTGGCTACTCCTTTGAGGGCCAGATGTCTGAGCTCCTGAGCGAGCTTCGGAGGTTGGTGTCGGCAACGCCGGAGGGCGAAATGGTGCGCGGTTCGGTCCGCCGGGCCTTGATCGGGTCCAGCGACTCGGCTGGCGAGAAGATCGAAGGCATCGATGCGGCTGCGGTGCTTGGCGAGGACGACCTCAAGGTGGTGATACCCGCGGTCGAACGACTCCTGATCGATCGCGTCTTGCGGCGCTCCCTCGGCAATCAGAGCAAGGCGGCTCGCGAGCTTAACCTGTCGCGCGGGGCTCTGATCGCCAAGATCAAAGAGTACGATATCCAAGACTATCGGTCGCTTCGCAGGAGCAGAAGGTAGATTTTTGGGCGGGGGTTACCCCCGCGCCTAAGGTTCTCTTTGTCGTTGTGGGGGAGGGGCTTATCCCATCCCTTGCTTATTTTTCTTCTTGCCGGGTTTCTCAGCTTCCAGCTGCTGAATTCCCAGCATCTTCATGACCACATCCCAATTGAAGCCCAACCAGATCAGGAACGGGAATGAGAAACGGCCCGGTAGATCGGTGAAGTAGCGGCCGAATCCAAATATATTTCGGGCGAGATCTGAATAGTGGTACTGGCTCCACTCACCGAGGCCCATCGAGTACAAGGTCTTGACGTGGAATAGAAGATTGATGGACTGAGAGAGGCAGAGCACACACAAGCCCATGAACAGGCGCTCGAGTTGTCGAAAAGGGATGGGGCAGAGCCAGGTAGAGCGCCAGCAGCACGATTGTGTTGAAGGTGACCTCGGTCATCGAAACACTTGGCACCTTCGAGTCGGTGCGGAGATCAGTGCGTCGCATCTGGGCACGATCGTCGTCAATGACCAGGCGGGTCACTCGCGGATATTCGAAGGAACGGACCAAGGTCTGCGCAAGTCCGGCCACCGCCGTGTTGATGGCCGGTCGCAGGAGGAGCCAGATGACTACGGCCGCGATCAGTGTGACCGGCAAGCGTCGTAGAAATACCTGGGTCGCATTTTTCACGACAATTCCTGAGGGAGCGCGAATTTGTGTGCCCACACGATCCACAGCGAGATTCCGGCGATGATGACCAACGACTGCCAGACGAAGATGTGGGCATCGTTGAAGTGTTGCGGCAGGAAAACGCCGATGTAGAAGAGCGATACGATGCGCACCAGATTGATGAGCTGAATCGTGAGAAGGCCGCCAATAACGCCGATGAGTTTGGCAGAGATTTTGGCCGGAAAAGCGAGCACCCCGGATATGAATATCAAGCTGGTTATCAGTCCATTACATCCGTTGTAGATGGTGACCGCAAAACGTGGAGATGAAACGACACAGCCGGATACGACCGCCTTTTCACCGAAGAGGCGGAGGACGAATCCGGACATCCGAGCGATGATGGCCGTATAGGGCGTGACGAAGGCGTCGTTGACCTGCCGCAAGGCAACAACGGTGAAGCTCACACCGAGGATTGCAAGGAACAAGATGAGGAATCGAGCCTCAGGCTTTCGCCACAGTTCGCGTACGTTCATGCGTCCCGGTCTGCATTCGGATCGATCTGGGATGTCAGCGGCATAGAATCTCCAGGTCGGCGCACAGCTCACCGGTGTTTGCGTAGCGGTCTTCGGGGGCCTTTTCAAGGCAGTGCAGGATGATCCTCGAGAGCTCGGGGTTGAGGTCGGGCACCAGGTCGAGTGGATCCGGGGGAAGCGTGTTGAGGTGGGCGTCGATGACGTTCCCGGTGTGGAACGGCGGCCGCCCGGTTGCGAGGTGGAACGCTGTTGCACCGAATGCATAGATGTCGGTGGCCGGCGTTGGTGGCAGGCCCTGGATCTGTTCAGGCGCCATATAGAAGGGGGTCCCGGAAATGGACACGTTTTCCCCGTCCCCGCGATCGAGACGGGCGGCTATGCCGAAATCGAGAATCTTCACCTCGTGGTCCGGGGTGAGGAGGATGTTGCCCGGTTTGAGATCCCGGTGAATCACGTGGCGACTGTGAGCGTATGTAATTGCATCGGCAAGCCGAAGGAGGAGGGGAGCCAAGCGGCTACGGATTCGCTCTGGGTCGTCCTTCAGGAGGTCTTCCATGGACTCACCCGGAACGAATTCCATGGCGATGAAGTAGCCGTCGAATCCAGCCTCGAAATCGTGAATCGTGACAATTCCCGGATGGTTGAGGGTCGCCGCCGCCTTTGCCTCCTGACCGAGCCGAGCTGCCTCTTCGCTCGAAGTCGTGCGCAATACCTTGATCGCGACGTCGCGCTCGAGTCGTGTGTCGCGTGCTTTGTAAACGACTCCCATTCCGCCCCGCCCGAGCTTTGTAAGAATCTCATATCGCTGAAGTGCCGCGAGCTCCGCTTTTGAATCATCGCCGAGCGCAACCGCTTTCCTTTCCGCGCTCGAGTCTTCAGTGGTGCGGTCGGCGTCGATCAACGCGCGGAGCTTTCGGGCGGGTTCGCAGGAATAATCAAAGGCGAGGACGCGCTCGATCTGGGCGAGGGCTGGGGCCCGTTCTCCGACCTGGTAGAGCTCGTGGGCGAGGGCGACCGCCGGTCCAAGCCTGCCCGGTTGTAAAGCAACACCGATGACCGCACGTTGCAGACAGGCAATCGATGTTTCGGCGGAGAGGTTTTCGCGCGCCCACTTCGCCATATCGAGCATCACGTGAGGAATATCCGGGACCGGTCCAGGGTGGTTTTGGAGGACCTCACATGCTTCTTGCATCAGGCCCCCGCGGTGGAGCTCCGCTAATGCGTCCTGAAGATAGCCGAGGCGGGCCATACAGTTGGCGGTACCGACCGGGATTCCGAGGCCCCGGTACAGCTCGAGGGCCCGTTCATCCTCCCCGGCCTTCTCGGCACACCGCGCTGCGGCTTCGACATCACCCGCGAGCTCGTAGATGTCACTTGCCTCGCCCCAGCGGTTGAGTTGTTCGAGCAATGGTGCCGCGATCCGCCACTGGTGGGCGTTGATTGCGAACTCGGCAGCCTCCGCCTCCTCGCCCTGATCAAGCAGCGTTTGGACCGCGTCCTCCGCGCGCCCAGAGGCGCGGATCAGTTCGAGCATCTCGCCGCGCATGCCGAGCTCAACGAGGATCGGGATCAGAGAGGTTTCCTCTCGCTCGATTTGCTGATTGAGGTTCTCGATCTCCTCTGGATCGGCTCCGCTTCGGGTCTGTTTTGCTGCCAGGTTTTCTCGGAGTTTATCGAGCTGCCGGAGCCTCAGTTGGGCGGCTTCTCGATGATGGCCTGCCGCGGATTCGGACACTGCCGCGTCGTGTATCAGACCGGCCTTGCGGAAGATCTCCGCAGCCAGGCCGTGCTCGCCTGCCGACCGCCACGCGTGGGCGGCGGCCTGCCAGTTGCCCTCCAATTCGTGCAGTCGCGCCAACGACCGTTGGTCACCGACCTGTTCCACCGCCCGCCGGGCAGCCGGGAGGGCGGTGTGCGAAGAGCTGAACTTGCCCTCGTCGAGGGCGAGGACGGCTGCACCGGCGGCTCGCTTCGGCTCGCCGGCTCGCGTCCACGCCTCGACGGCTTCGTCGTAACGGCCACGGTTGGTGAGCCATTCGGCGAGACCACGATCACAGCGCTGGGCGGCGGCGATATCCCCGGCGCGGCGGAACAGGCGGGCTGCCTCACCGAGATGATGGCCGCCCGTCCTCCTCAGCATCTCTGCTGCCTCTGCCACTCGCCCCAGTTCGAGAGCGATTCGCGCCGCCTCGTTCCACTCCTTGCCCTTTCGATAGAGTGCCAGAGCCCCCCGTTTGTCACCCTTTTTGGCTCGCATCTGTGCAGCGCCGACGAAGTCGCCGCGGCTCATCAGGGTTCGCTCCAACCGCTGCTGTGGGCTGCCACCAAGCAGAAGCTGGGCCAGCGACCAGACGATGACCCCGCCCGAGATGAGGTTGACGACCACCATCACGCTTGGGTTGGAGAAGACCTGCAGAATCGGGAATTCCGATACCTCTGCAATTTTCAGGCGTTCGGCAAGCCATGGGAAGTTGATCGCGGCTGACGTTGCGAGGCCGATGACGAGCAGGACAGCCGCGCGTCGAGTCCGTGATGGTACGAAGGCGACCAGGATCAACGGGACAGCTGACAGCGCTTCCATGCCTTTCATTCTACGGTACGATGGCGCGCTCTGACGGTGCGGTTGATATTTTATGGAAACTCGCTCATATTTCTTTTATCCGACCGTTGTCGGGAGGAATTGTGCCAGCTGAATACTACAAGGTGCTCGGGATTGACCGCTCTGCGAGTGCGGCCGAGATAAAAAAGGCTTACCGAAAGCTCGCGAGGAAGTACCATCCCGACGTCAATCCAGACAACGCGGAGGCGGAGCAGAGGTTCAGGGAGATTCAGGAAGCCTATGCTGTCTTGTCGGATACGGACAAACGCAAGCAGTACGATACCTACGGTCGCGTCGATGGAATCCCTGACACGGGCTTCGATCCTTTCCGCCAGGCCAGCTCATCGTGGCGTGATGCGGGCGGTGTCCAGGTGGAGTTCGGCGATTTTGCCCGGGGTCAGGGTGGATTCCAGGATCTCGGCGACATCTTTGGCGAGCTCTTTGGTCGTGGTCGGACATCGAAGACGCGTCAACAGCCTCGCCGCGGTGCTGATCAAGAAATCGAGGTCGAAATCGCCTTTGCCGACGCTGTGCGCGGCACCGCGGTCACAATCCCAATCCAGCGGCAAGTGGTGTGCACATCATGCAACCGCAGCGGCGCCGTGGATGGGAGATCCTGCCCGAGTTGTCACGGTGCGGGGGTGTTGATCTCGACAGAGAGACTTCGGGTCAAGATTCCCGAGGGGGTAGCCGATGGACAGAGGGTGCGGGTCGCCGGAAAGGGAGCGGAGGGTGGTGCGGGTGGCAAGGCAGGCAATCTCTTCGTGAAGGCTCGCGTGAGCCAGGACGGTTTCTTCGAACGCGACGGTGACAACATTCGCACCACCGTTCCGGTTACTTTCTCTGAGGCTTACCGGGGTGGTGAGATCGAGGTTGGGACAGTGCACGGACCGGTGCGGGCCAAGGTTCCACCGGGGACCAACTCCGGGCGCACGTTCCGTCTCCGCGGCAAGGGTGTGCGTAACACCAAGACCCGCGCATACGGTGATCATCTCTATACCGTGCAGATCGTGGTTCCCAGGGTTGTGTCACCGGCCGGCGAGGAAGCCGCACGTGGCGTCGCCGATCTCTACCAATCCAACCCCCGCAAGGACCTTCCCACCGGCATTTGAATTTCGGATTTCGGATTTCGGATTTTCCGTCGCGTATTCTGACGGCCCTCATAGGCGGGCGACATTCCGAATTCCGAACTCCGAATTCCGAATTCGTTACGCGGTCGCTGACCACACCCCCAGGCGTCTCATCTTTGCGACGCGCCGAAGGAAGAGGCGCCTCTTCATCCCCCGGAGATGATGCACAAGGAGGACACCATCGAGGTGGTCCACTTCGTGGCAGACAGCTTGTGCCAGCAAGCCCTCGGCCTCGAGATCCCGCCACTCGCCATGCACATCCTGGGCGCGGACGGTCAGTGCCGACGGTCGAGCGAGATTCGTGAACAGGCCTGGAAACGAGAGACAGCCCTCCTCGAGACTCGTCGTCCCCTGGCGGTGGACGATTGTCGGGTTGGCGAGGACGATCCTGGAGTCAGGGTCCTTGCCGACTGAAAGGTCGATAACCGCGAGCCTCAAGTTGATACCAATCTGGGGTGCTGCGAGGCCGAGCCCGGGCGCTTTCCACCCGGTCTCGAAGAGGTCTTCGACAAGGGCACTCAGCTCTTCGTCAAACAGCTCGACCGGCCTATTCGTCGACTCGAGGCGTGGGTCGCCGTAGACGAGAATGGGGCGCACCGTCATTCGTCGGTGGTGGCTGTGCCTGATCCGATGGTGTGGGAATCGGTCCCTGGGCCTGGCGGATCGGTTTCGCGAATTCGCTTGATCACAGCCTCGACGGTGTCTTTCGCCCGCCGCTCGTAGAAGTCCTCGAGCACCTTCCGCACTTCGGGGTGACCCTCGGCGATGCGGTCAAGGCTCACGCGGTCGAGTTCGATAGCCGTGATCTCTGTGCTGGCGGTGATGGTAGCGGTTCGGGGCCTTCCAGTGAGAAGGGATACCTCGCCGAAAAAGTCTCCCGGTCCGAGTTCTGCGAGCGGCACGTTGCCACCGTCCTCGGTGCGAGTGAAGACCTTGACCGTACCACCGACGACCAGAAACAGGCTCGAGCCCGCCTCGCCCTCGGTGACGATGATATCGCCCTCGTCATAGGATCGAAGTTCTGTGGATGTGATGATCTCGACCAGGGCCTCGCGTTCGAATGATGAAAAAAGAGTCGAGGCCTGTAGCTCCTTGAGTTCCTGGTCGTTTGTCGATACCCCCTCATCGGGGGCGCTGGTGAGCTCGCGGCGCTCTTGGCTGGCCATCTTGGTGCGTTGGTCCTCCTCGATCAGTCGGGCCATTTCCGAGTGCACGTTTTGCTCGGGGTCGAGCTTGAGGATCTTCTTGTAGGCAGCAATCGCTCGGGCGTAGAAACCATCTCTCGCCTGCGTCTCGGCGATGTCTCTGTAAATGAAGATCGCTTTGTGGCGCTTTCCCTGAAGATCGAGAATCTCAGCCTGGCGTAGTCTCAGATTGAGCTGATTCGGATTCTTTACCAGCTGTTTCTTGATCGCTTCGAGCGCCTTGTCATACTCTTTCTTCGCGAAATAGCGGTCGAGGTGATCAATCGCTACGGGTGATGAACCGATCTTCATTGCATTTCCTCCATTCTCCGCCTCGTTGCCTTCCAGGCCTCGTCAATGCGATGCCGTAGGGCCTTTTCGTCAACGTCTATCAGCTTGCCGTCGACGACAAGGGGCTGCCCGGCCACGACGACGTGGCGAACCATATGCGGACCGCCTCCAAACACGATCCGCGATGCCGGATCGCCGCCTGGCAAGGCCGACCACTCATCAAGCTCAACCACGACGACATCACCAGCCTTCCCAACCTCGAGCGTCCCGACTTCCTCTCCCATGTCGAGAGCGACGGCAGCATCCCGAGTGGCCATCCCCAACACCGCCCAGGGGTCGAGGGCCGTCGGGCCGTGACGTAGACCGTGGATTGTCGCCGCGAGGCTCATTTCGTGGAAGATCGATAGTCGATTGTTGCACGGCGGACCGTCCGCGCCGAGCACCACCGGGACCCCGGATTGAAGCAGGCCAGGTACATCGGCAATTCCTGAACCGAGCTTGAGGTTGGCACCGGGACAGTGACAGATAGTGGTCCGGGTTTCGGCCAGGCGTTGAATGTCGGCCTCATCGAGGTAGATGCCGTGCGCCAGGATCACGTCCTCGCCCACCAAACCATAGCTGTCGAGGAATTCGATATTGCCCAAGCCACTCAGAGCGCGGACCTCTGCAACCTCGTCACTGTTCTCGGCTGCGTGGGTTTGCAGCAACCATCCGTGTGAACGGGCGAGATCGGCGCAGCCGCGCAAGAGGCCTGGTGAGCACGAGAGGGCAAATCGAGGGGCGACTGCGTAACGCAGTCTCCCACCGGCGGCACCATGCCAGCGTTGTCCGAGTTCGGCGGCGTCGGAAAGCGAGCGCTCAGGGTCCTCGAGGAGGGCCGACGGTGCACCGGCACCGACGTCCATATGGGTTTTGCCGGAAACGAATCGAATGCCGAGTCTTTCGGCGGCGCAAAAGACTCGATTGTGGTCGTGCGTAGTGCCAAAATCGAGCACGGTGGTTGTGCCGCCGCAGAGGAGTTCGACGATCCCGAGTTCGGCCGCCGCTTCGACCGCGTCACCGTCGAGGGCCGCCTCGTAGGGCCAGGTACGAAGCCGAAGCCAGTCGAGGAGTTCGAGGCCGTCAGCCTGATGCCGGAGCAGCGATTGTACGACGTGGACGTGGCCCTGGATGAAACCCGGAAGTACTGCCGCATTGCTGGCGTCGAGGACGCGGGCGGCACTGCAATCATCGCTCGTGTCATCGGGCGCGGCCGTGATGCGGCCGTCGCGGATCGCGATATCTCCCCGGAAATAGTCTCCGTCCGAAACCATCGGTAGGACCAGGCCATCCCGGATTACGAGATCCGGCGCACCGGGCGAGTCACTCACGATTCCCCCTCCAGCGATTCCGCGGACTGCTCCTGGAATTCATGCAGGGTGTGGAGGATGATCTCCACCGCCTCGTCGACCGTGTCGACCTGGATCGGCAGGCGGGGGTCGTCCTCCTCGAGATAGCCCTTGGCGAGGGCCTCGTCCTCGATCCAACGAAGCAGTCCACGCCAATGGCTGCCGTAGAGGAGGAATG
>RCNG010005733.1_pt1 | contig 11366 bp, 9 predicted proteins | sample 2041371 | NCBI WGS metagenome assembly RCNG01 (sample SAMN09708227, study PRJNA481090) | Marine sediment metagenome, whole genome shotgun sequencing project. | biome: marine sediment; feature: ocean; material: sediment; isolation source: Sewage treatment plant 1 marine sediment (STP1) ... | reverse complement strand
CGACATTCTGGCTTCTTTCGTCATTGGGTATTTCGTCATTCGTCATTGTTCACTCCATTCGAATGGGGGCTTATCTTAGCGGCATTCAGGACCGACCCGTTTTGCACACGTTTTGCACGCATCACATGCGCCCGACGGAGGAGGGCGTCTTGTGCATGCTCGGGTTCTGCTTTTTCCCTATCCCTGAGTCTTGGCGATCAACTCCCGCACTCTTGGCACGAGTTCGTTGGGGATTTCCATCAATGTCTGCGTGGAATCCTCAGAGGCGGCCTCGTCCTCCGCGACCGCTTCCTCTTCGGTTTGGATTTCGTAGCGTGCCAGGACTTCGCGGACGCGGTTCTCGTCCCATCCTTTGGGAAATGTGCTCTGTTTCATTGTTTTCCTTTTCGCCTTCGGCGGCGTCGATATGCAATCCGTGGCTTGCCGGTTACCTCATAGGCTGTGATCACAAACACACTATTGGGTTCTGGATCAGGTACGTAGATGACCCGAAGAAATCTCCCCGCTTCTGTCTGCCCGATGGCGACGCGAGAGCCTTCCACGCCTGGGCGGTCTTCACCCGGGGACAATAGGACGCGCTCGATCTCTGATTCTGTGACATCGTGCTGGTAGATGTGGGGCAACTTTGTGTCTGCATCAATATAGTAGCGGATCTGCAAAGTCTTTTCCAGTTATTGAAAAGCAGAACGTCAGCATGAGGCGCGGGCGAACGAGGTTGCTGAGCGCAGCGAACATGCCGCTTTGCTCCCGACGCCTCCATGCAATGGTTCGGTGTACTCCGTTGATCTGTTCCCGTATTCTCCGCGATCCGCGAACCGGAAGCCAGCCCGAACGGGCTGAAGGTTGGTAGCCCCGGGCAAGCTTGCCCGGCACCGTGTTCGCCGGAGGCGAACTCTGGTGCTGGGCGCAGCGCCGCCCGGGGTTAGCGGATGGAGAAAAATCTGAGCGCGAGGAGAGCGAGATGAGATGTTCCATCTGCATTTCGCTCTCATCGCGCTCTGGTTCATTTTCGGTCCTGTTCCGGGGGTGGCGCTCCGCTTACCCCCGGCTACCCATGGGGCAGGCCTACGGCCTGGTTGCAGCACGAACCCCTGGTCGCCAATCAGTTTCAGCGAGAAAGAGTTCCCCTCTCGAAGCAGCAACGCTCTGTTCGGATTGAGAGACTAACTGGGGCGCAATTCCGGAATGGGAGAGAAGCTTCCTGATTCCCCCACTCAGGTTTCAGGTTTCCCACTCAAACTCCTCTTCAATATCTGAGCACCACCGACCCCCAGGTCAGGCCGGCGCCGAAGGCCACCAGCACCACCAGGTCCCCGGGCTTGATCTTGCCCAGGTCCACCGCTTCCTTCATGCAGATCGGAATAGTGGCCGCTGTGGTGTTGCCATACTTTTGGATGTTGTTGTGCATCTTCTCCGGCGGCAGGCCAAGGACCTTGACCACCGCCTCGTTGATCCGCAGGTTTGCCTGGTGGGGTATCACCATATCGACGTCGTCGAGGGTCAGGCCGTTCGCCGCCAACCCCTCAAGAATGACCTCCGGCAACCGCGTCACCGCATGCTTGAAGACCTTGCGCCCTTCCATCTGGGCATGGAGCGCGCCACTGGCTACCTCCTCTGCCGTGATCCGCGGAAAGCTCTTCCAGCCGGGCCGCTCCAGCCAGAGGATTTCCGCGTCGGTCCCATCGGAGTAAAGATGCGACGACAGGATCCCCCGGCCCTCGTCATCCGAAACACCCACCACCGCCGCGCCTGCACCATCCCCAAACAGCGGCGAGATGTGGCGCCCCTCGTCTGACAGGTTCATACCGCGCGACTGGACCTCGCTACCCACCACCAACACCGTCCGGTACATCCCCGAGCGGATAAAGTTGTCCGCCATCGACATCCCGTAGATGAATCCGCTGCACTGCTGGCGGATATCGATGGCCGGCGTCGGCTTCGTCCCTAGCGAGCGTTGCAGGTAGACCCCGTTTCCCGGAAACTCTACGTCCGGCGAAAGGGTGGCATAGATGATCAAATCGATTCCGTCCGCCGTCACCCCCGCCGCAGCCATCGCTTCCTTCGATGCCTCCGCCCCCAACTCCGATCCCAACTGACCGTCCGCCACCCACCGGCGCTCTTCAATGCCGGTCCGCTCCACGATCCATTCGTGGCTCGTGTCCATCCATTGCGTGAGGTCCGTATTGGTGACTACCCGGTCGGGCACGCTCATTCCCAGACCGAGGATTCGACTTCGCTGAAGCGTCATAGTAATTGCCGTTCTTGAAAGGAAAAACCGAGTCTACGACATCCCCACGGAAAAAAAAGATGAAAACCCGCCCCCGGGCAAAAAAGAACAAAAGGAAACGCTACGCGGACTGGCCCCGGCTACGTTTAGTTTTGAACAAAAGAAAACGAAGATTACGGAGGGCAATCTCCTTCGTGACCTTCGTTTTCTTCTGTTTAAATCCAATTGTGATTCGTGTTCACAGAGGAGATGTCAGGATCGGTCACTCCACCGGGCGCAGCCGCGACCCATCGACCGCATACCGCTGGTCGACCATCAAGTCCGGGTGGCCCCATACGTCGACATGCTCGGTGATCCACAGCACCGCCGCTTCCCGCTTCCTCGCCAACCGGACTTCCTCCAACAGAGCCGGCAAGCGCTCCGTGGACACCCCCTGCATGGGCCGCTCCAAAAGGATCAGCTCCGGGCCTGCCGCAAAAGTGCGCACCCACTGTGCCAGGCGTAGCGATTCCGGGTCCGCCCCCTCCCCGCTCTTCGGCAGCGCATCCAACCCAATCCGCTTCATCAACGGCTCCAGCCCGCCAAACTTACGGCGATGCCGCCACGAATGGCGCTTCGCCCGCTCCTGGATGTCCTTTTCAATATCGGCCGGCTCGTCCGCCGACCCCGCCTCGTACATCCGGCCGATATAGCTGCCCGACCGCCCCTTCTCCCGTCCGGACATCTTGCTCCACTCCAGCAGGTAAAACAGGACCTCGCCCCGCGTGGGAGCGATCGCCCCCTGCGCTGCATCCGCAATCGCCGTGCGACCCGATCCCGGTACAACATGCACCAGCATCAGCTCGCCCTCACGGAGGGTGAAGTTGATCTTTTCGTATCCGCCGGCATACGCCGTACCCGGATCAAAACTAGCAAAACGAAACTCGAGCACGGATTCCCCTGAAACGGACCTCATTGTCTGAACATTCTGACTCATCTCCCGAATGCAAAATTCATATCATTTGCACCCCGACACCGCAAACCCCGAAATCCTCTTACTCCTCCTCTTTCTCTTCCTCCAGATTTGTGGAGGAAGAGGAAGCCTTGCTGGATCGTTGCGTCGTGACGAGCTTTTTGCGCAGGCCGGCTGCGGCGTCACTACAAACAGCCTGTTGCAGGCCGACGGGTGTTTGTAGTGTGTCCGCAGCCCGTGGGAAAAGGGGGAGGCGGGCAAGGGCATGGGTGGTATGGCCCTGACCCCCACCATTCCCCAAGAACCGACCTTTTGATACAGCCCCCCACGATCTGACATCCGGCTCGGGACACAACAACCGTGGCACAGGCGTCCCGCCTGTGATCCTGGAGCCTTCCCCCAAAACACAGCGCGACCCCCAAGACCATATGGGTCCGGGGGCCGCGCGCTGTTAAAGGTTGGAATTCGGCGGGCCTTAGATCGCCACCCCGAAGCTGATGTAGAAATCTTCGTCCACCACCAGCACGTCATCGTCCGTCTCCACCACGTAGTTAAGCGTGAGCGTACCGATGTCGTAGGCAGCACCCACCGACAGGGTCAGGTGCGAGAATCCATTCTCCACAAAGTTGTCGCCGGCTTCATAGCCGAGCGCCGCGCCCGCATTCAGGGTCACGCCCGCATCCTCCAGCTCATAGTCGTAGCCACCGCTCAGCTCGAGGTAGATCCCCTCGTCCAGGAATGGCCCTTCCAAGCCAAACCCAACAAACAGGGAAGGCGAGAACAGGGTGTCCACCCCAAGCGTCAGACCGATTTCGCGATCGGCCTCCGTCCCCACATTCACCGTGGCGCCTTCCGCCGCACCGGCGCGGGTATCGGGAACCGCCGTCACCGCGGTGGGAAAGGTATACTCGGTGTAACCCAGGCCCAAACTGACCGGGGAGTCCTCCGCCAGCGGGATTTCATAGCTGACGTAGTAATCGATTTCGTCAAATTGCTCGGTGTCGGTGTTCAAGTTCCCCCAGGTGCCGAACGTGACACCGTAGGCTGTCGCCTCGATGAACGGGGTCACGTTCACTTCATCGTTCACCGTGCCGCCACGGAAAATGTAGGCCGAGTTAATATCGACCCCTACCGCGCCCGTCACATCTTCAGCATTTACGCCCATCACCATCACCGACGCCAGCAGGGCGCCACTCAACATTGTCAGTTTCTCTCTCATCGTCTGAATCCTTTTCTTTGCGTCCAGCTGGACGCGTCTTGGTTCTCCCTTGATTTCACCGACGGACGCCACGAGCGCTCGACGCGACACAGCGGTTTCGCTGCATGCCGGAGCCTTTAGCATCACGGATGCCAACCCCATCGCCACAAAACGACCTCTTTGCCTAACAGCTTTCCCATCAACGCCTTACAAAAGTAACAAATTTCACACTTCCGTTACATGCCTGTCTTTAGGCAACGTTTTTGTATTAAAGAAACACTTCAATAACATTTATGTAGCCTTGATTCGGCGGGAACAAGCCCTGATCGTCAAGGCGGAGACCATGGGGACACGGCGCGGAGCACCGTGCCACGGGATTCCGCTGACGTGGAACGGTCCTCCCGGGCCGTTTCAATCCACCAGGCTCAGCACCGTCATGACCTCTCCCACTTCGAGGCCCATGGTTGTTGGCTAGGCAGTAGGCAAAAAATGTTTGAGGAGGGCTTGCAGGGCGCGGTGCGCCTGCTCGTCGGTCAGCCGATCCAGTTTGGCTCGCACGTCCCCCAGAATGTGCTCCGCGTCATCCTTATCCGGGTCCGCACCGACCAGGCGGTGGGCCCGATATACCTGGTAGATCCCGGTCAACCCGGACGCAAACAGGAAGATGGCGGCCGGAATGGGAGCCACCTCGCCCAGCACGATCAGCAACCCGTTTAAAATGGCCTTGGCGTGCGGCCCCGCCTCGGGGTTCTTCTGCGCCTTCGCGGCCAACTGCTGAATACGCTCATTGTCGGTAAGCTGCTTCCCATCTGTCCTCTTACAGGCTTCCGCCACGAGGGTGCGGTGATCCCGCGCAGCGCGAGGCTTCTCGTCACCTGCTTCCTGAATCTCCATCCGGCCCATCACCGACTCGATTCTATATCGGGACGGATCGTCGCTTAAACCGGTGTAGTGATACTCTGGCTTTTTGCTCCGGCGGTCAGCCGAGTAGACGCCGCATAAGATCTCGGTGTCCTCCCGCTCCCGGTTCAGGGTCACGCAGGGCAGCACCATGTAGTAGGTGGGGGTCAGCGGTTGGCGATCCTGCACATCCAGCATCACCCGCCGCGCCTGGAGGCGTGCACTCACCAGTGCGGCATACAGCGCTCGCAACCCGGGTTCCACCTGCTCCGGATCCAGCACCGTCGCAAGTCGATCGTTGCCCTCGGACAAGAAGGCCTCCCGGGCACGCTCCAGCGCAGGCAACCCGGATTCTCCGGCCAACAGACTGTTCAGTAACCCACAACAGGGCGATTCGCTCTGGTACCGCTGCATCTGGCCGTATCGGTCCCCTTCCCGCTCAGAGACTACCGCCACGTGGGCGTTCAGTTTGATCACCATGACCTTGAAGGAATCTGCCGAAGGGGGTATGGCAAAATGTTGCTCGGCGAGCGCCATCGCTCCCCACTCATACTGCCCACCCAGGTTGGCCGTCCGGAACGCCGCCTTCTTGCTGAACTTGAGGCTGGGCAGGAGCGGATTCACCAGGTCCCGCTGAAAGGCGTCGGCGCACTCGGTCTCCGATTCGTCAGAGCAGGTAAGCAGGGCCGCCCCCACCACCGGGGCACGCAGACTCTGGACTTCTCCACGAATGGTACGCGCCACTTCGTGCAGCGAGCGCTCAGATCCAATGATGCGATAGAGGCTGTCCATGGGATCCTCGGTTTCGAATCGAATCTCAAATCTCAAATCTCAAATCTCAAATCTCAAATCTCAAATCTCAAATCTCAAATCTCAAATCTCAAATCTCAAATCTCACTAATTTGGATTCACCACAAAAGATCACAAAGAAAACAAAGGAAATTCAGCTTAATCCCTCTGCTTTCTTTGTGTTCTTTCGTGGTGAAAAACCGACGCCTCGCTCTTAAAACTCGAAGCTCAGGACTTCACCCTTTGACCGCGCCGGACGCGAGGCCCTTGACGAACAGGCGCATGGTGAACAGGAAGATGAGGACCAGCGGAATACTGGCGATAGTAAAGCCGGACATCAGCGCGCCCCAGTCCTTGACGTACTCACTGTCGAGCCGCACCAGGCCGACCGCCATGGTGAGCATGGCGTCGTCGCGCATCACGATCAGCGGCAGGATGTAGTCGTTCCACAGCCCGATGAATTGCAGGATGCCGAGGGTCGACAGGATGCTGCCGGACATGGGCAATACGATGTTGTAGACCTGGCTCAACGCAGAGGCCCCGTCCACTTCCGCGGCATCAAACAGGTCCTGCGGAATGTCTTCGATGAAGTTGCGCAGGATGTAAATCTGCACCACCTGTCCGCCGGTGATGTACACCACGATTAGCGCCCAAAACGTGTTGAGCAGGTTCAGATTCTTCAACAGCATGAACAGCGGCACCAGGTTCGCCACCCCGGGCATCAACATCAGGATCAAAAAGAAGTACCACAGGAACCGGTGGCCGGGCATCCGGTAGCGGGCAAAGAAATATGCGGCGTTCAGGGACAAGACAAAGGTCAGGAACACCGACGTCACGCAGATGAAAATGGTGTTGAAAATGTAGCCGGACACCATCGACCAGGCCGTCGCGTAGTTCTCCAAGTGGAACGGGAAAGTCATGCTCATCGGATGGGCGACGAACTGCGCACCGTCTTTCCCGCTGATCGCGAGCATGATGTAGAGCGGGAAAAATGCGGACGCGAGCACGAACAAAATGAACAGGTGCTTGCCGAATTCCGAGAACATGGCTTGTTGCTTCAAACTCATGTTATTTCTCCACCCTCACGAATCGATTGTTCAGCTCGGTGAGCACCAGGATAAACACGAAGATGATGAGCCCGATGCAACAGGCGTAACCCGCATACCCTTCCTGGAACGCGCTGCGGAACATGTACAGCCCGGGCACCATCAACTTGCCGTTAGGACCGCCCTCAATCCCGAACAGGATCAGGATGAAGGCATACATTTGCAGGGTGCCGATGATCATCAGCACCAGATTGATCCGGACTTGGGTAAGGATGAGCGGAAATTCGATGTGCAGGAACTTCTGGAAGGCGGTCACCCCGTCGAGGTCGGCCGCTTCGTAGACCGATTCGCCGATGCCCTGCAAGCCGGCCAGATAGATCAGCACCCCGACCACGCCCACCCAGGGGAAGCCCCATAGAATCAGCGCCGGCAGGACCAGATTGGTGTCGTTCAGCCAGATGGGGTTGGTTCCTTCCATAAAAATCCCACCCCAGCCCAACCAGAGGTCGAGCTTGATCAGCACGGCCATAATCCCGGTCTTTTGCAACAGGATATTGAACACGCTTTCCGGTTCAAAAAAGAATTTCCAGACCAGCAGATAGACCATGCCGGGGATGATCATCGGTATCACGAACAGGACGCGGTACCAGTAGTTGGCAGCGTCGCTCTTCAGCCGGTGAATCACCACCGCGGTGGCGATCGAAGGGATCATCTTGACGATGTTGGCGACCACCAGGATGGAGATGACCGCGAATCCGCTCCACAGCGTTCGGTCGCCGCCGGTATGCAACGCCAGCGCCCAGAACACGACGCCCATCGCCACCAGCGCCTGCAAGCCGCGCAAGGCGGGCTTGTGCGGGATGCGGTTCGCGATGGCCGGAATCCACAGCAGCACGCCCACCACCAGCAGCGCCAACGCCCATGCCGCGACCGAAGTCAGGCCAACCGTCGTCAGCACGCTGGCCAGCGCCATCGTACCCAGGACCACCAGCATGGACGGTCGCGAATCACTCTCGCGGTCGATGACCAGCGCTGTCAGCCCGAACAGGACGGCCCAGACAATGGGCGCGACCCAACTCACCTCGCCGATGGCTTTGATTCCATCCAGTTTGAACAGTAACCCCAGCGTAATCACCATGGACACCAGCCCACCCACCACCTTGGTCGCCACCGCCACCGGTCCCTGCTTCTTGCTGAACGCAATGACCGCCACCAGCGCGGCGAGCGCAATCAACCAATAGGTCGGCGTACCGAGCGCGCGGCGAAAGTGGCCGAAGCCGACAAAGTTGTTGATGTAGTCGCCGTTCCACCGGTAGAAGGCGTGGTACATCGCACTGCCCGCCGGGAAATAGGCAAACACCGCCACCAGCAACGCGCTGGGAAGGACAAAGAAATACATCGGCCAGTAGGTGGCGACGCGTTTGAGCGTGATTTCCTTGGCCATGGTTACTCCTGCATCTCCCGGTCGTATTGCGTGTAAAAGTCCTTGGAAAATTCCGTTTCCGACCCTGTTTCCCGAGCCAGGTCGAGCTGCCGCCGCATCCGCGGCTGACCCAGCTCGTAGTTCACGAGGGTGTCCCACGACCGCAACAACTTGAGCTCGTCGCGAATCCCTTTCTGGGGGTCCGCGCTGAGTGTCGAGGAAGCCAGGTAGGCCGCGCGCCGTGCACGTCGATTAGGCACCGCTTCCTTCTGCTCATGGTACAGCCGGCTGTAGTCGATGGCCGACTCGGCGGGCAAGTCCAGCATCACCCGCCGGGAGAACTCTGCGTAATCAATCTCCCCGGAGATGTAGGGCCAGAACAACTGCGTCTGAAGCAGCAGGCCGCGGGGACCTGTGTTGAAATTCATAATCCCCCAGTACCCGGTAAAGTCCGGCTCGAACGCGCGCAGCAGCTCGGAGGTCTCCGCCCCGCGCACCGCGGGAATCCACCCTGCGATCTCGTTGACTACGGTGTTGTTCTCCGGCGAGGTGCAGAATTGCAGAAACTCCGTACAGAGGTCGACCTGCTTGGAATTGCGGGTGATCCCGAACGCGAACCCGGTGCCGGTGTTGGCCTCGGACACCCGCCCATCGAAATACTGTCCGTACTCCGGGTGGGTTTCATCAATGAGCGGCACCTTGAAAATCCCCACGTCGAACCGCTGGTCCTCCGGCTGGTCCTCGATATTCTTGAAGAAACTCTTGGCGTCCCACGAGCCCGAGGTGATCATCGCCGAGTTGCCCTGCACGAACGAGAACCCGGCATCCATGCGCCCGAGCGACATGAAACCGCGTGGGAATTGCTGGGTCAGCTCCAACAGCAGCTCGCTGCCCGCCTTGTGCTGGGGATCGGCGGGTGACCATTTTCCGGCCAACATCGCGATGGTGATTTCGTCGGGCACACACCAGGCGTCCATGCTCAGGTCGAGGTCGCGGAACAGGTCCGAGGTGACCGAGGCCATGAAGTTGTTCTGAAAGATGCCCATCTGGTATTTGGACGACGCGATGGGGGCGATTTCCCGGCCGTTTGCTTCCCCGTAGGCCCGAATCTTCTCCCCGAATTCGAGGAGCTCCTGGTAGGTGCGTGGCGGACGATCATGCCCCAGCGCCGCACGGAACAGGTCTTTGTTGTAGAACATTCGAATCGTGAACTGGCTGAAGCCGACCCCGAAGTACTCTTGCACTTCCTCGTTGTACTGACTGTTCAGCCCGTCGGTAAACGTGTCCTTCCAGGGGAGCGACACCAGCTTGCGTGTCGGCTCCAGCCATTGGGCCGCCGTCTCCCCGCCGATCCCCTCCAGCTCAGCCACCCGTTCCGCAATGTACGGATTCGGCAGCTGCAACACTTCGGAAAGCGGGAGAAAATACCGGCCCAGAAACTCCCGGGGAAACTTGTCGCCCACCTGGATCATGTCCGGCGCCGTCTGCCCGATCATCTGGGTGGTGACGTACTGCTGGTAGGCATTCTCCGGCATCGGAATCTGAATGATCTTGACCTCCACACCCTCGGCCGCCTTCTTCGCCTCAAACTGCGTGATCATTTCGGCCAGCCCGTCACGCACCCCCAGTTCAAGCTGCCAGTGCACGATCCGGATCACCGCAGCGTCCGCCTGTTCCTGCTTCATGCGGAACACGTTGAAAAGCGCGGCGACATAGCACAGGGCCAGGATGGAGAACCCGATCAGGTTCACCCACGGAAATGCATTGCCTGACTTCTTGGCCGCCATGCCTAGTTTTTTCCCTTTGCCATGATCTGGTCAATGCGCTCCGCAGTCAGGCCGTTGAGGTCCATCCCCTCAATCTCCGCCCGCGACAACGTCCCGTACCCGACCGCCTGCTCGATCGCATAATAAGAGCGAACATCGGTGGGCAGCTCCAGCACCAGCTGCCGGTAATACCTGCCCGCGGTCTTCGGGTCGTCGAGAAACTTCTCCGAGATGCGCGCGATCTGCATGATCATATTTCCGCGAACGACCGGACTGGTCGTGTCCAACGAACCGATTTCTACCGCGCGGACGAGACATTCGCGCGCCTCCGCATACTCGCCACGCCAGAAATGAAGCGACGAGAGCATATTGTCGATGGTGGGAAACAGCCCCGGACGCTCGACCGTGGGCGGAGTCAATTCCGCACGCCGCGCCTCGGCGTAGGTAATGGCATTCTGCGTCTGCTCCGAAGTCAGGTCGCCGACATGAGCAACCGTCCGGCGCAGCAGCGCATCCTGGGCCACGATGTGGTCGGAATGGCTGGTGATGACATTGTGCCAAAGCTCGTCCGCCTCCTCGGACTCGCCGGTCTCCCACAGCGCCTCCGCCAGCAGGGATTCCGCCAGCAAGGCGACATTCGCGGCGGGCTCTTTCGCGAGAAGTGAACGATAGATTTCGACCGCTTTTTCCGGAGCCGGGTTCTTCTCGCGAAACTGAAGGGTCATCGCCTGGCCAATCAACGCCTCGTCGCCCTCGGCCTTCTCAAACAAAACCTCGGCCTCGTCGAACATCTGGAACTGGAACTCGGTCCAGCCACGCTCCAGAGCGGTCGGCTCTTCCGCAAGGCAGACAACGGCCCCCCAAGTCAGAATCGCCCCCGCGGCTATAGCCAGAAATCTCGTCATGCTCGAACGCTCTACTCGCGAAAGAAGGGTCGTAACACAAATCGATCCGGGAACGCAATACATGGTTCAAAGTGGCGCGGAAATCCGTTCCGCGCCCCGGGAAGGAACACGGATCGGATATCCGTGCTACGGGATGCGGCAACTGGGCACGAGCTCCCCC
>RCNG010003577.1_pt1 | contig 11371 bp, 10 predicted proteins | sample 2041371 | NCBI WGS metagenome assembly RCNG01 (sample SAMN09708227, study PRJNA481090) | Marine sediment metagenome, whole genome shotgun sequencing project. | biome: marine sediment; feature: ocean; material: sediment; isolation source: Sewage treatment plant 1 marine sediment (STP1) ... | reverse complement strand
CGACGACGAGGTAATGGGTTTCCAAGCAGCGGGCGACTGGACCTGGTGCGTTGCCAACAGTGGCGCCGAGGGATGGGTACCGAATCGGGCGCTCAGCCGCGCACCGTAGCCTTCAGACGGAGGTCGAGCGCCGCCGACTGAGCACCGCCCCAGCTCCAACTACCGCTGTTCCGAATGCGATCGGGACCCACACCCAAGACAAGTCGGCAGGGCCCTCACTGCAGCGGTCGATCAAATCGAAACGGACCAGGCGATAGCTGGATGTCGCAGCGTCGATTTCGGCGTTGGTCATCCTCTTCGGATTGAGACCAGACGCTCTCGCAGCGAAACCCGAGTCGACGAGGACGCGCCGGAAGAGGTCACACGATCCCGCCTCACCCGTCACATCGGTGGCGCCCGCCGTCCAACGACCGTCCGGGAGCCACAGCACGGACCGTCCTGCGGCGAGCACGTTGCGGTACCAGTCGGTTTTCGACCCGAAGCCGGCCAGGCAGTATCTGCTGTTGCCGTCGGCGGCGAAGTTGAGCGGCGTGAGGTAGCGAGCTCCGCTTTTGCGCCCACGATGCTCGACAACGAGGATCCGACCGGCTGCGGACGGCCAGGCGTCGGCCCACCGTCCTAGACCCAGTCTCCACATGAACACCATCCCTCTGTTCATCGTGCGGAACGTCATCCTGAGACGCCGCATGACGAGAGGGCTGAGAACTCGTTCGTAGCGAGGTGCGACCGTTGGTTTGGGTTCCACGGTTCCGGTCTACACGATGCCAAGAGCGCTGACCAGAGTCGAAAGGTACGAACCGAGCGATCACAACACACAGCCGACATCCAGGAGCCAGAGACTCGAGGGGGAGGAGAGCGAGCGGTGTTCCCAGGAGAGCGACGCATGGCGCTCGGAGGTGTTCCGGAGCCATCTCGAGAATGATGTTCGCGTAGCCAAGTCGGAGTCCGCTCATGGTTGCACCGACAAGGACGAACGTCAGATAGAGAGGTATCGGCCCTGCGACGAACGATGGCAACACTGTGTTGATGCTCGAGAGGGCCTCGGAGAGTTGGACGCAGCACTAGCGTCAAGGTCGTGGAGACGCGCGAAACACCCAAGACCGGCCCCGCCAAGGACACGCTCCTCGCAATGCTGGACAACAATCGGGCAATCATGGTGTGGAAACTCGAGGGACTTACCAGAGAAGAAGTGACTCGCCCCGTCGTGGCTTCCGGCACGAGCCTGCTCGGATTGGTGAAGCATCTGGCCTTCGTCGAGCGATGGTGGTTCGATGACTTCTTCGCAGGGGGTGATGTCGAATACCCGTGGACCGAAGAGGATCCGGATGCCGACTTCCGGATCGAGGACGACGAGACGGTTGACGACATCGTCAATCTCTATACAGGTGCCATCTCTCGCTCCAACGAGATCACGGCCGAAGCTCAGATGGACGACCTCTCGACTCGCTCACGCAACGGAGTGGCCTGCGCTGGATCGTTGCCCACATGATCGAGGAGACGGCGCGCCATGCCGGCCATGCCGACATCGCTCGAGAGCTGATCGACGAGAAGACCGGCTACTACCCCAAGTAGGTTCGCCGACCTTCAGCCCGCCCCTGATCCCAGCGGCGAACCTGCCGGTAGCCTGCCGCAATGCCCCTCACGAGTCGAACGAACCGCGCGATCGCCATCGGCTCGCTCGCTCTCCTCGCCGTTGCCTGGGGAGCGATTCCGCTCTTCGTCCGCGCCGAAGTTCCGCCGACCCATCTGGTCGCCATGCGCGTCACGCTTGGTGGGGCAGTGCTCGTGCTGTTCTCGATGGCAACCAAACGGTTCACGATCCCGCGACACCGGTGGCGGGGCGTCGCCATGCTCGGGGCTGTTCTCGCCGCCCACTGGCTCTCGTTCTTCGTGGCCCTGAACCTGACCACTGTTGCTGTGACGCTCGCGATCCTCTACATCGGGCCGGTGCTCGCCGCGGTGCTTTCAGGGCCGGTGCTCCACGAGCGAGTCAGTTGGCACGCCTACGTCGGCCTCGTTGTGGCAGTCGTAGGAACGCTGCTCGTCATCCGACCGGGTTCGGGCGCCACGGTGGCGGGGGTGGCCGTGGCGGCGATCTCCGGGGTGCTTCTGGCAGTCATCATGCTCCTGGGCAAGCCGCTTGCCGCTGATCTCGGGGGCCTTGTCGTGGCAACCTGGGAGCTCGTTGTCGCTTCCATCGTATTGGCACCGTTTACGATCCAGGCGGTCCGAGATTCCGGTGAGTTCTGGCCACAGTTCGTCGTCCTTGGGGTGGTCTTCACGGGCCTTGCGGGGGTTGTCTATTGGACGTCGATGCGCCAACTACCCGTGGCAGTGGTCTCCGTGATCATGTACCTCGAACCGGCATCGGCGGTGGTCTGGGCAGCCCTCTTCCTCGGAGAGCAGCCGGACGTGCTGACATGGCTCGGAGTGGTTCTCGTGGTCGTCGCGGGTACGATCGCAACGCGAGGAGTGCCCGACGAGGAGGTCGTTGGTGTCACAGAGACTCTTTGAAGTCGAGGGACTCCGGATCGCCATCAACGATCAGGGTGCAGCGGTTCGTGGGGACCGGGAGCCACCGACGAGTGTCCACGGGGAGAAACTCCCGTTCGGCTGGGTCGAAGCCATCCCAGGGGTGTCGTTCGGCGTCGACGCCGCCGAGACGCTCGCGATCATCGGCGAGTCTTCGTCGGGGAAGTCGCTCATGCTTCTCGGAGCGTTCGGCTTGCTACCGAGCGGAACAAGGGTGCTCGGCGGGACTGCTACCTACCGGGATACGACGTCCGAGCCGGCCGGACTTCGCGACGAGACAACACAACCGATTAGCCGTAAGGAGAGGAAGCGTTTCCGATGGGCCGGGACGGTGATGGACGACGCTGATCCAGAGTGGGCGCACCTCGTCGCGACGGAGGTGGGGTTCCTCTTCCAGAATCCGATCTCTGCATGGACTCCCATCATCGAGATCGGCCCGCAAGCAGGGGAAGTGCTCGACGTGTACACCGATCTCTCCCGAGAGGAGATAGAGAAGCGCGTCATGGATGCTCTGGGTGAAGTTCATCTCCCGAAGTCGAAGCGGCTCTTCGGGGCCTTCAGTTCCGAACTCAGCCGCGGGATGGGACAGAGAGCCATGCTCGCGGCGGCGCTTGTCAAGGCACCTCAACTCCTCATTGCTGACGAACCGCTCTCCGGTCTCGACGTTTCGGTTGCCGCGGCCATCCTGGACCTCCTCAAAGACCTCAAGAGGCGTCGCAACATGGCGATGATCATCGTCACCCATGACCTGGCTGCCGTGTCCCGCATCGCCGACCGTGTTGCGGTCGTCTATGCGGGTCGGGTCATCGAGGAGGGGGCTGTCGGGTCCATGTTCAGGCATCCGATGCACCCGTACACCTCCGGTCTCATTGGTTCACTCCCCGCCCTGACAGCCGGGCGGCTCAGACCCATCCCAGGCGAGCAGCCGCTCCTTGCTGCCGTCCCGTCCGGGCGTTGCGTCTTTGCCGACCGTTGCCGGTTCGTCGACGCTGTCTGTCTGGAATCGGAACCCCGGTTGCAGCTGACGGGCCCTGGCACGGTGGCGTGCCATCGCGCCGCCGATCTAGATCTCCCCGGCATCGGCTGAACGCCCCAAGAGAGGCGTGTAGCCTGCGATGGGTCCGGAGGCAAGGGGACTCGATAGATGAAGCTCGGGACATATATAGGTCTCGTTGCTCGCCGCGTGTGGGCAAAGAAGGGGATCCTTATCGGATCCCTCCTTGGGGCGACACTGGTGATCGCCCTTCTTGTCGTTGTGCCTCTCTACGAGTCGTCCGTGCAAGCCGTAGACCTGCGTTTCAGCGTCCGGAGCGCCGTCGCCGACGAGGTCGACATGACCGCGTTCTCGACGATGAACGACTACTCGAGAGTGGTCGGAACCTCCAACCGGGTGATCGTCAACGATGCACACGAGCAGTGGCTGTTCCCATGGTTCCCGACCATCGAAGAGCGTTCACAAACGCGGGAGTACGCCGTCATCCCCAGCGGTCAAGGGTCGGATGACGGTTGGATCGCTCAGGCCGAGACGTGGCAGGAAACGATCGAGGCGTTGGTCATCGAAGGCGCTCCCGAAGACGAGTGGCCGTCGCCGCCGTACCCACGACCACCTCCGGAAGCCCTGCAGGTTCGGATCTTCACGACACCGGATCTTGAGAGCCGTTTGGTCGTCGTTGACGGTGGGCTCCCGCCACCCCTACTGGGCGCACCGGTTCCGGATGATGCTCCGCTGCCGATAGCGATCGGGGAACGTGTCGCAGAGTTGACGGGCTCGGGAGTGGGTGACTCGTTCTTCCTGAGACCGTTCAGCGGCCTCCCGGGCGTCTTCGAGTACGTGCAAGTAGCAGCGATCGTCGTGCCCGCCGACCCGGACGCCACGATCTGGGGAGTCGATGACCCTTCCACCATGGTCTACCTCGACCAGGCCACCTTCGACATCTGGACGGGTCAGATCCCGGTCGATCCAGAGAACGAACCGTGGAATCGGACCGTACGCGGGTTCGCCGGCCCCACCGTCACGCAGAGATGGCGGATGCCGCTCGACGTTGACACCGTCGTCCTCGAGGACCTCGATGAGATCGAGAGCAGGATCAACCAGTTCAAGGCTCAAGTGGCGAAGGAAGCAGGAGGGACAATTCCGACCAACACCTTCCTGCCGCTCCTCATCGACGAGTTCTCCATCCGCTCAGTGGTGATCGGGGGTCCAATCCTTGCGATGCTCGCCCTCGTGGTCGGCGGCGCCATCTACTTCCTCGTGTACACGTCGGCGCTGACCGTCGAACGCGAGGGAGCCGATCTGGCGCTGCTCAAGAGCCGGGGCGCTTCGACGTGGCAGACGGTCGGGATCCACCTCGGTCAATCGCTGTTCGTTGCTGCTGTGGCTGCGGCGATCGCCCCGTTCGTGGCCAGGTTCCTCGTCGGTGTCACGGGTCGAATCCCCCCGCTGTCCGATCTCACGGGTGGCGAGCCACTGGACGTCACTCAGGTGAATCCGGTGACCGGCTGGCTCCTTGTAGGCGCTGTCATCACGTTCCTGGCCATGGGCGTAGCGATCGTTCCGTACGTGCGGCGAGGGATCCTGGAACTCCGGTCACTCGCCGCACGCCCCGGCACGAAGTCGGTGTGGCAGCGGTACAACCTCGATCTGTTCGCGATCGCTCTCTCACTCGTTGTGCTGTTCCAACTGAGCCAGCGCGGGTTCGTCAACACTTCTGGAGACGAGGCCACGCTCGATCCCTTGGCGATCGTCTTCCCCGTGCTTCTTCTTTTCAGCGGTGCCTTGATCCTCCTCCGGCTCTTCCCGATGTTGCTCAGAGCCGTCGGCTGGGCGATGACGAAGTCGAGATCACTTTCGCTCTCACTTCCAGGGTGGCATCTGGGCCGGAATCCCATCCCCTACGGTCGGCTGGCCCTGCTCGTATGGCTCACCACCGGCCTCGGGGCGTTCGCCCTCACCTATGCGGCCACGCTGGAGCAATCGTTCGTCGATCGAGCGGCGTACACGGCCGGCGCCGACGTCCGTGTCGTGGCCGACCAAGCCGGATACCTCGATGATCCGGACGGCGCCGTCGGCTCTCCGGTGCTCCGGACCGACGGGGCGCCTCGACAGAGCGGCCGGCGCGCTGAAGTGCTGGCAATCGATCCGGCATCATTCTCCGAGGTCGTGACGTGGCGTCCTGATTTCGGTGCGGAGGATCCCGCCGATCTCTTCCCATTGCTCCGTCCGGATGGCACGGCGCCGGACGTCGGCGTGGAACTGCCGCCCGGGTCGACGGAGCTGCGGGTCGATGCCCTGGTCGTACCGATGAGCCTCGCAGCAGAAGCCGAGGCCGGAACCGTCGAGGACGACTACCAGCTCCTGGTCAAGGTCATCGATGGGAAGACAAGGGTCTGGACGATGGTGTCCGATGCGGAGATCACTTCAGACGGGTGGGGGACCGTCTCGATCGACCTCACCACCGGGGAGAACGACTTCTCGACGCCACCGGAACCGCCGCTGTCCCTGCACACGATGTGGATCGAGAGGCGTGCGGTTGGCGGGCTCGCCGTCAACGGGGACTCCGTGCTCATTGCCGACGTGGTTGTCGTTGCGGACGGCAATCGAATGAGCCTCGATCTTGACGAGATGTCACCGCTCAACGACTTGACTATTCGAAGGAACGTAGCGGGCGATACTGCGGTTCGGGCCAGATATGCACAGCTTCCCGAAGGCTCGGACGAACCTACGGAAGAGGAGTTGAGAAACTCGCCGTTGTATCGGGCCGGAGACGTATCGATGTGGACGGTGCCGAAGCGATCGCGTGCCAGCACCAACGTGCCCGAACTCAGGCGCATCCCGGACGACATCTTCGTGCTCCTCGATCGCGAGGCTGCGGCGATCGCGAGCCTGGACGTCGGGGATACGTCGTCGTACTCGGTCGGATCGGACGTGATGACCGGAACGCTCGTCGGCTTCGTCGAGGCTGTTCCGACGATGACCGACAGGAGGAAGCAGGGAGCGATGGTGGTGGACCTCGATGCCATCAGCGCCTGGACCAACGGATCAGCAACCTGGAGCCTCATCGGGGGACTCTCGCGGCCTGAAGCACCGCAGGAATATTGGATGGAGACGGACAACGTCGATACGACGGTTCGACGCATCACAGCGCAACTCGGAGAGGAACCCGACAAGGTGTGGACGATCCGCGGCGTCGCTGCCTCGTTCTCGAGTCGTCCCATTCAGGTCGGTCTCGTTGCCATTCTCTTCGTCGGCGCAGCCGTTGCTGTGGTCCTCGCTCTCGCAGGAGTGACCGGATATGTGCTCCTCGCGGTCACCCGCCGCGCGAAAGAGATGGGCGTGCTCAGGGCACTCGGGTTCGGACGACGTGGTGTCGCCACGACATTCGCCGTGGAGCAACTGGTTGTCGTTGGTCTCGGGGCCATCATCGGCGTGCTGGGTGGGATAGCGCTCGTTGTCGTCATGCTCCCCTTCCTCCAGTTGGGTGAGACGGCTGAAGAGATCGTCCCGGCGATACTCATCGATATTCCGGTGAGCGCCCTTGCCGCGTTTTCGGCGGTGCTTGGATTGATGCTCATCGTGTCGGTCGTCTGGGCGACCAGGCGGGTATCAGCAGGCAAGATGAGCGAAGTGCTCCGTGAGGTGGATCGCTGATGCCTCCCGTGATCCAGACCGAGAACCTCATCAAGATCCACAAGCAAGGGAACCTCGAAGTCGTTGCGCTCCAAGGCCTCGACTTCACGATGGACGATGGAGAATTCATTTCCGTTGTCGGCAAGTCGGGTTCGGGCAAGTCGACACTGCTGACGATCCTCGCCGGATTCGATCGACCTTCGGCCGGCCGGGTGATGGTCGCGGAGCGAGATCTGACCGATCTGGCACCGAAGGATCTGACGCGCTTCTACCGTCGCGATGTCGGATTCGTGTGGCAGGACTTCACCCGGAACCTCGTTCCGTATCTGAAGGCGAGAGCGAACGTCGAGTTGCCGATGCTGCTCGCCGGTGTCGGTGGTCGGAAGCGGAAGAAGCGGGCGCTTGCACTGCTCGAGGCGGTCGGTTTGCGCAACAGCGCCTACACCGAAGTCCAGACCATGTCCGGAGGGGAGCAACAGCGCCTTGCACTCTGTGTGGCGCTGGCTCTTGGTCCGAAACTCCTCCTTGCAGACGAACCGACGGGCGAACTCGATACCGAAACGAGTCTCGAGATCTACGAACTCCTGCGCGGGCTGTCTCACGAGGGTGGCTTGAGCGTGCTCGTGGTCACACATGACGTAGCCCTTGCGCAGCGCACGGATCGGATCGTGCGCATCGCAGACGGTCGGATCGCCACGCAAGGGAGGAAGGGCCAAGAAGAGCTGATCGCAGTGGATCAGCGTGGCATGGTGCAACTCCCCCGAGACATGTTGATCGAAGGCGGGATCGGAGACCACGTTCTTGTCAAGCTGGTCGATGATGGGATCCTCTTGCAACCCGAGGAGCGTCCAGAATGAGCCTCGAGCTGCGCAATGTCTCCAAGAAGTATCCGAACGGCGCGGTCGGCGCGCTCGACGTCGATCTCGCCGTGAAGCGGGGGTCGTTCGTGGCGCTCTTTGGCCCGTCGGGGTCGGGAAAGACCTCGCAACTGCACATGGTTGGGCTCCTCCAACGGCCCGATTCCGGAGAGGTGATGATTGATGGCGATCGAGTCGATCAGATCAGTGAGCACGACGCTGCAGTGATCCGTCGAACGAAGCTCGGGTTCGTCTTCCAGTCGGCCAGTCTCCTGAACCTCCTGTCTGCCTACGAGAACGTCGACGTGTCGTTGCGGCTTCTCGGTGTTCGCGGCAAGAAGGCGAGAGATGCAGTGAATGCAGCGCTCGAGGCCGTTGAAATGGACGCCCGAGCCGATCATCGGCCGGACGAGATGTCGGGCGGCGAGCAGCAGCGGGTAGCGATCGCCCGCGCCCTCGTTCACGAGCCGGGCTACGTCCTCGCGGATGAGCCAACTGGCGAACTGGACACTGCAACGGGGGCGTCGATGCTCGGATTGTTCCGTCAGATCGCTGATTCGGGGACCACGGTGGTGATCGCCACCCACGACCCGGGTGCTCTTGCCTACGTGGACGAGGCCTACTTCGTCGAATCCGGGCGTCTCCACAAACCACAGCGAGACGAGTTGAGCCTGTGGCTCACGGATGGCACAGCATTCAACGGCCGGTAACTGGCCGCATGGAATCCGTCGCGACTACTCGGTCTTCGTGATGCAGAACTCGTTGCCCTCGGGATCAGCGCAGACGGTCCAGTGAAATCCGGCGATGTCGTGATCGTGAAGTCGTTCTCCGCCAAGGTCCTCGACGTGCGAGATCAGCGCCTCCGGGTCAGCCGTGCTGAGATCGAGATGGAGACGATTCTTTGCGGCCTTCTTCTCCGTGACTTGTTGGAAGGCGAGCGCAGGACCACCGCGTGAGATGCGGGTCATCCACACGTAGCCGGGGAAGCGGTTCTTCTCCTTGACTTGCAGGATCTCTCCCCAGAACGACACCATCCCATCGAGGTCGTTGCAGTCGAGCATGATCGACGCAACGCGCGCCACTGCCGGTCTAGCCATCGTCTCTCCCTTGGAAATCCCTGTGCATCCGGCTCGCTGTGGGGCCGGTCTGTCCCTGGTACTTGGATCCGAGTGCCGCCGAACCGTACGGGTGCTCGGCTGCTGTGGTCATCTGGTAGAAGCTGATCTGACCGATCTTCATCTCGGGGTAGATGGCGATCGGAAGATTCGCAACGTTGGAGAGTTCGAGGGTCACCTGACCGCTGAATCCGGGGTCAATGAAGCCTGCGGTCGAGTGGATGAGGAGGCCGAGTCGACCGAGCGATGACTTGCCCTCGAGGCGAGCGACGACGTCGTTTCCGAGACGGATCGTCTCGAGCGTGGTCCCGAGCACGAATTCGCCGGGATGGAGGATGAACGGATGATCAGTACTCGCTTCGACCTCGCTCGTGAGGTCGGATTGCCGCGCTTTCGGGTCGATCAGCGAATAGCGGTGGTTCTCGAAGACGCGGAATCGATAATCGCAACGAATATCGACACTCGACGGTTGCACGAGGGCGCGATCGAACGGATCGATGGAGACGCGACCGGCTTCGATGGCTTCGATGATCGTTCGATCGGAGAAGATCATGTTTGAGGATGCTAGTTGGAGTCGGCGTACAGCCACCGAACGCACATCTCGGATGGCAGTGTTCGCTACTTCGTTCGCGAATCGATGAACCGCAGCCAGTTGCGGAGTTCGACTTCTCGGATCTGCGGGTCGATGATGTCGTCGCCGACACCGAGCTCCTCCCGCAATTCGGCCGAATCGGGGTTGGCCGCGAGCTTCATCATCTTGGCTGCGTATGCTGCGACGGCCGCTTCGTCGGGGAAGTGACCTTCCTTCACCAGCGCAGGGCCCCGCGCCGCGATGAGACGTCCCATCTCATGCAGGTTGTACTCGGGGTGGTACTGCGTGCTCCAGAATGCGGCATCCCCGTCTTCGATGACGGCGGCCTGGATGTGCGTGTGGGCGTTGGTGGCGAGCAGCGGCGTGCCGTCCGGCAGTCGCGTAACTTCGTCGAGATGCATGATGAAACCGTCGAACTTCGCCGGCTTCCCTTCCAGCATCGGTGACGTTCGACCAGCGTCGGTCAATTCGATGTTGCGGGCGATGCCCCATTCGCGGCCGGCGGGGTTCACAGCGACGTCGCCGCCGCTCACGAGCGACGCCAGTTGGATGCCCCAACAGCTTCCCCAGCTTGCCGCTCCCGACTGCATGAGGGCTCCAGCGAAGAAGATCTGCATGACAACGCGGGGATCCTCCGCGTGATAGACCGTGAGGTCAGATCCCGTCCAGATGTACGCGTCGAAGTCCTCGATGGACGTGCCGTCTGGAAGAGAGAAATCGGGGTCGGCGACGTAGACGATCTCGGTGGTCGCATTGGGGGCCTCCCGCCGGAGGAAGTCCTTGAACATGTCATGGGGGTGGCCCACATCGGATCGGTCGAAGTTGTCGCGGCTTGCGGCCGGGTAGCAGTTGACGATGCAGAATCGGTGCGGTGCCTGGGTCGTGGGTGAAGGCGTCATCGTGCTCCTCGTTGCGGGAAGTCGGTGATGAGGCCCGTGATACCGATCTCGACGAGCCGGGCGATAGTTCCGTACTCGTTGACAGTGTAGGGGTTGAGCCTGATTCCCATGGCGAGCTGGGCCTCGATCTGTTCGGTCGAGAGGCGTGTGATACGGGGATTGAACGTATCGAAGAAGTGATCGCTGAAGTCGATCGGATCTTCGGGGAAGAGGCCCAATATGGCTTGAACTTGGAAGTCCGGTCTGCGCTGTTTCAGGGTTCTCAACCATTCGTGCTGAGCCGAGGAGAACAGGAGATGATCGGGCCCGATCCCCACGTCCTCCGCCAGTGCGAGGACCGCGCTCACGACGTCGAAGGAGTCCTTCGGTGGGGGCTGGGTCTTGAGTTCGAGGTTGACGAACCAGTCCAACTCGTGCGTCAACTCGAAAGCCTCTCGCAGCGTGGGGACCTTCGTGCCCGCGTATGCATCGAGTTCAGCGCGTGACACGGCGTCGCCGGCGATCTGTCCGAAGGGATCGTCACGCTCGAACCAGGAACCGGCGTCCAGTGTTCGGATTTCGGCCAGGGTGTATGCGGAGAAAGGAGTCGGGACACGGTCGGGGAACTTGTTGGCGACATCAGTTGTCCGCGTCATCGCATCGTCGTGCATCAAGACCAACTGATCGTCGGCGGTGACGGCGACGTCTGTTTCCCACATGTCGGCGCCGACGGCATGCGCCTTCCAAGCCGCGACAAGGGTGTTCTCCGG
>RCNG010001566.1_pt1 | contig 11382 bp, 6 predicted proteins | sample 2041371 | NCBI WGS metagenome assembly RCNG01 (sample SAMN09708227, study PRJNA481090) | Marine sediment metagenome, whole genome shotgun sequencing project. | biome: marine sediment; feature: ocean; material: sediment; isolation source: Sewage treatment plant 1 marine sediment (STP1) ... | reverse complement strand
CGAGGTCGACGGCTCCGACGAGAGCTTGCTCTCGGAGGAGACGTTGGCCGAGGCCGCGTGGCCGCGGTCAACGACGGCGGGCGGTAACGGTGACAGAATGATCAATCGGCGTTGTCTGGGTCGGGGGCTGGCGGAACCGGATCGTGGCCACCCGGATGGAATGGGTGGCATTTGCCGATTCTTTTGATCGCCAGCCACACACCTCGGAGGCCGTGGGTTTCGATCGCTTCCGCCGCGTACACGGAGCACGTTGGCTCGAAGCGGCATGCCGGCGGCAGGAACGGCGAGATGAACCGCTTGTAGAGGCGGGCGGGGAGGGCAACAACATGCCAGACGCTTTTCACGACCAGCTATTCTACCGTGACGTCATAGGAGGACACCAATGAGCATCGAACGCACGATCATCGCCACCGAAGAGGCACCTGGCGCGGTCGGACCCTACTCGCAGGGCATTGCCGCCGACGGGTTCGTCTTCACCGCCGGTCAGGTTCCTATCAACCCCGCCTCGGGCAGGGTCGAGGCCGAGACCATCGAGGACCAGACCCGGCAGGTTCTCACCAACGTCGACGCCGTGCTGCGAGCCGCCGGCAGCGGTCTCGACCGGGTGGTCAAGATGACAGTCTTTATGACCGACCTGGCCGATTTCCAGGCCATGAACGCGGTGTACACCGAGTTCTTCCCCTCCAACCCGCCGGCGCGCTCGGCGGTGCAGGTCGTCGCCCTACCGCTCGGAGTGCAGATCGAGATGGAAGCGGTTGCGTTGACACGCTGATTTCGGATTTCGGATTTCGGATTTCGAATTTTCGGAACAGAGCCACCGGGGTGCTTCAACGTTGGGACGAGGAGAGGATGCCGGGCAACTCCGGTCATCGCGCCCAAGCGCGGACGACCGGCCTCAAGCCACTCAAACGACCCGCGCGCCGATAAATTCGAAATCCGAAATCCGAAATCCGAAATTTCTGACCCCGAAGTTCCGCCCTCCCCTTCCTCCTTCCTGCTATCATCGCTCGGCCTCGCGGATACCGCTGACGAGGCCGCGAGGGGGTGCCGTGCCGGACGCCATCGACTACTCCGAGGTCGGCCTCAGGGTCGGACTCGAGGTCCATCAGCAACTGCTCACCGCCAAGAAGATGTTCTGCAACTGTCCGGCGGGGGTCTACACCCGCGAGCACGATGGTTCGGTCCTGCGTCATATGCGGCCGACACTGTCCGAGCTCGGCGAGTACGACGGCACCGCCCTGATGGAGTTCAAGACCCGAAAGAACATCGTCTATCTGCTCCACACCTCGAACGTGTGCACCTACGAGATGGATGACACCCCTCCCTTCCTGATGAACCCCCAGGCGCTGGACATCGCGATCGAACAGTGCCTGATGCTGGGCTGCGACATCATCGACGAGGTCCACATCGCCCGCAAGCAGTACCTCGACGGTTCTATCCCAACCGGATTCCAACGCACCGCGATCGTCGGTGTCGAGGGACGGTTGCCCTTCCGCAGCCGCGAGATCACCATCACCCAGGTCAGCGTAGAGGAGGACTCGTGCCGCGAGGTCTCGGACCGGGGGCACCTCATCGTCTGGCGCACGGACCGCCTGGGGATGCCGTTGATCGAGACCGTCACGGGGCCCGACCTCCGCACCCCCGAAGAGGTCGAGGAGGCGATCCTCCTCGTCGGCCGTGTCTGCAGATCCACGGGACACGTTCGGGTCGGGCTCGGAGCCAGCCGACAGGACATCAATGTCTCGGTGCGTGGCGGTCGCAGGGTCGAGATCAAGGGGGTGCCGAGGGCTGGTTGGGCGCCGGGCCTCGTCCACTGCGAGGCGGTGCGCCAGGTCAACCTCCTAAACCTCCGCGACGAGCTCCTCGGTCGCGGCTTCCGCGATTCCGACGATCTTGTGATCGAGCATCGCGACGTGACCGAGCTCGTCGCCGACTCAACGATAGACCAGCTCCGCGCAGGCTCGTGGGAGCGCTACCTGACCGAAGGTGACCAGCGTTCGGATCTCGAACGCGGCTCTGGCCCTTTCTGCGTGCGTGCCGTGCGCCTCCCCGGTCTCGGCGGCATGCTCTCGTGGCCCACGCAACCGAATCGGGTGTTTGCCGACGAGCTCCGCGGCCGCATGCGAGTGATAGCCGGTCTCGACCAGCCGCCGATCCTCCTCCACTCTGAGGACTGGCCTCGGGGGGCGGCCGCTTCGGACGAGCTGGATCGACTGCGCCGGACGCTCGGGTGCTCGTCGGAGGACGGGCTGGTGGTGGTGTGGGGCGCCGAAGAGGACACCCTCACCGCCGCCGAGGAAATCCGCCTGCGCTTCCTCGACGCCATACACGGTGTGCCCAACGAGACCAGACAACCGTTTGCGGACGGCAGCACCGACTTTGAACGCATCCTGCCGGGACCGGACCGAATGTACCCGGACACCGACAGCCCCCCGCAGCGTGTCGCCCGCGAACGAGTGGAAGGGTTGCGGGCATCCCTCCCCGAGCTGCCGTGGTCCCGCGAGGCGAGGTACACCGAAGTCGGAGTGCCGACGCCGGTGATCCACTACCTCATCCGCCGTGGCGGCGCACGCCTCGTGGATGCGGTCGTGGAACTCTCCGGCGCTGATCTCCGCCGGGCGTGTTTCTTCTTCGGCGAACGGCTCAAGGGGCTTCGGCGAGCAGGGGTCGCCGTAGATGAGATCTCGGATGAGCGATGGTGCGAGCTCTTCGCCGTGTTCGCCAGCCACCCGGTGGTGTGGGAGGCATGGCGGAGCCTGGTGGAACGGCTCGTCGACCGTCCCGACATCGATCTCCAGAACCTGGTCGAGGAGATGGGGCTCGGACGTGCGCCCGACGGGTGGCGAGAGCGAGTGGCCGGGCTTGCGGCCGAGCTGCGTCCGGATCAATCGCACGGCTCCGAGGACCAAATGAAGCGGTTTCTCATGGGGCGGGCGATGGGCGAGCTGCGTGGTCGTGTTCCCTCGACGGAGGTGGATGCCGAGATCAGAAACAGGATAGGAGCAGAGCATGAGTGAAGCAACCAGTGATCCTCTCAAGGGATACAAGGGCCTCGCCAGGGCTCGTCTTCAGGAGTTGGGTATCCGGGTGTGGTCGGATGTGCGCATGGTCAACTCCGCGGGCAGCGTCTTCGAGGGTGTCATCTTGCCGCGATCGAAGAGTTTCGACGATCTCCACATCGTCCTCAAGCTCAAGAACGGATACAACGTCGGTATCCACGCGGATCGTGTGGCCTCGGTCGAGGAGATCGGCTACAAGGAGGCGGTTTACAAGATCCCGGAGCAGGAGTTTCCGTCACGGCCTGACCTTCCCAATGTGACTCTGTTGGGAACCGGTGGCACCATCGCCTCCCGCCTCGACTACCGCACCGGGGCGGTGATCCCGGCCTTCACGCCCGGGGAGCTCTACGGTGCGGTTCCGGAGCTGGCAGACATCTGTAATCTCACCGCCAAGAAGCTCTTCGGGGTCTTTTCCGAGAACATGGGGTGGCCCGAGTACGTGACCCTGGCCGAGAATATCGAGCGCGAGATCGCCGACGGCGCGGACGGTATCGTCATCGGTCACGGCACCGACACGATGGGCCACACCGCGGCGGTGCTCAGCTTCATGGTCCAGGACTCACCGGTGCCGATCGTGGTGGTGGGTAGCCAGCGTTCATCGGACCGTCCCTCTTCGGACGCTGCTCTCAACCTCATTCACGCCATGCGGACCGCCGCCTATGGGAACATTGCCGAGGTCCAGATCTGCATGTTCGGGCCTACCTCGGATCGCTACGGACTGCTCCACCGGGGAACAAGGTGCCGCAAGATGCACTCCTCGTACCGCAGCGCCTTTCGCACCGTCGGCGACATCCCATTGTGCATCGTCAGCCGCGACGGCTTCTCCAGCCTCACCGACGACCACCTGTACCGGGACTCGTCGCGCCGGGTCCGCATCGACACCGCCTATGACGACCGCGTCACTATCCTCTACTGCTACCCGGGAATGAAGCCCGACCTCGTTGATGCCCTGGTGGAAAAGGGATACCGCGGCATCGTCATCGCAGGCACCGGCCTCGGCCACGTCAACACACCGCTCTACCCCGCTCTCGAACGTGCGATCGACGCTGGAGTGCACGTTGTGATGACGGTGCAGACCCTGTGGGGATTCACCCAGATGTTTGTCTACGAGACCGGTCGCGATCTGCTCGATATCGGCGTCGTTCCGCTCGACAACATGCTCCCTGAGACGGCCCTGATGAAGCTCGGCTGGGTGCTCGGCCACACCGATGACCACGAGAAGGTGCTCGAGATGATGCGAACGCCGGTCAACCACGAGATCACCGAGCGCGAGCCCCACAACGGATACCTGATCCTTCAGGGTGGGCTACCCGAGACGGAGGAGTTCGTTTCCAGCCACTGGAAGTGAGCACGGCGGGACGCAGCGATTCGCCGTCCGTAGTAGACACCCGGTGAGAAGTGCGGGTTAGCGCCCGTAGACCCTGCCCACGTCCTGCGGTCGGACGACGGAACCCGCAAAGGCCTCGAGAACAAAACCGTCGTGAACGAGGGCCAGGGTCGACGGCTGGTAGAGGGGAAGATAGATCTCGATCGCTCCCACCATCGCGAGCGTCTGCTGGAGGCGTTCGAGCCGGACCTCCGACCTCGGCTCGTGGGCGACTTCGTCGATCATGGCATCGAACTCAGGATCCGAGAATCCCGCACCGTTAAAGGTCCCCAAGCCCCGATCCGGATCGCGGCTGTGAACGATGGTGTCCAGGAACGGTGACGCATCCGCGACCCCAAAGGTCCAGGAAAAGAGGAAGAGCTGATTCGTTCCTTCGCGGAAACCGCGGTAGAAGTCGTCGATCGAGACGACTCTCATCTCGATTTCCAGACCTACCGCGATCAGGGAGTCGGCGATCGCCTCGGCGACCTCGGTGTACCGTTCGACATAAAAGAAGTGCAGGATCGTCCCTGCCGGCAGTCCGACCTCGGCCAGGATCTCTCGGGCGCGCGCGGGATCAGCGTTGTGGTTCCGGTGGTTAGGGCTGTAGCCGAAGATCTCCGGGGGCACCAGCGACCGCGCCGCGCGTGCGGTACCCTCCGGAAAGATGTCCGCCACCAATTGCCGGCGGTCGACGGCGAGATTGATCGCCTTGCGGACTCTGAGATCTTCGAGCGGCTCTTGGGTCGCGTTGAGACCGAGATACGTGGTGGTGACCGCCGGGCTGGCCACCAGTCGCCATTCGGCCTGAGGTTCGTGATCCCGGACATAGCTCACCGTCACCGACGCGACCACGTCGAGCTTCTTCCCGTGGAGGAGCTCTTCCAGCTCCTCCTGGATACTCACAAAGAGGATGTTCACCTCCTTGAAGTCCGGCGCTCCCCGCCAGTAGCCATCCCACCGCTGCAACCGGATCGGCCCCTGGATCGATCCGTTCAGCCACCGGTAGGGGCCGGTGCCGACCGGATCGGCGGGATTGAAACCGCGGGGGACGATCGGCACCCTCTCGAGGCGCGTGAGGAGCAGCGGCGCCGGGTGGGCAGTCGTGATCTCGATTGTCCCTGCAACATCATCGAGCACCCGCACCCGATCGATTTCATCCAGCTGATGGCCCATGATCTTGCTCGCACGGGCGCGTTTGATCGAGGCGACCACGTCTGCCGGTTCCATCATCGACCCATCGTGGAATCGAACGCCTTCGCGAATGTGGAGCGTCCATGTGGAGTCATCCGGGGTCGTCCAACTGTCGGCCAGCCACGGCCGCACCGGCAGCCCCGGTTCGAAGTGGACCAATCCCTCGTAGACCGCTCCCAGCACTGCATCGGTGACCATGTCGACGTGTGCGTGGGGGTCCATGGTCACCATCTCGTATGGATAGGCGATACGCAGCGAGGCCGGCGGCGGCGGGTTGAGCCCACAACCGGCTGCAAGCACTGTCGCCAGCACAAGTCCCGTCAACGTCCGCATGGCTTCCCTACCCTACCCATCCGCCGGCTGGAGGCCTGTCAGACGCTCGCTCATCCGCCACAATCTTCGAGCCGATTCGGGATCGCAGGCGGCCCGCGACGGTGTGGCGATCCGATGTTTTTCGTAGTATCCGCCACTCGCCCCGTCCACCTCCGGTGAGGACGCAAGCCAGATGGCGGTGTCGGCGCCGCGCTCCGGCGTCAAGAGAAAGATACTGGCGGCCTTGAAGAAGAACCGGATGAGCGCCGGTCCCTGACTGCCGAAACCGGTCCTCACGACTCCTGGATGGAGGCAGGTGGCGGTGACGCCGGTTCCCTCGAGGCGTTGCGCCAGCTCGCTGGTAAAGAGGATGTTCGCGAGCTTCGACTGGCCGTAGGCGCCCCATGAGCTGAACTTCAGCTCACCCGAGGGGTCGTCGAAATCAATCTTCGATCCGCGGTGTGCGTCGGATGCGACCGTCACCACCCGCGCCGGTGCGCTCGCGACGAGCCTTTCGAGCAGGAACTCTGTCAGCAGGAAGGGCGCCAAATGGTTGACCGCGAACGTTGTTTCAATACCATCCTCGGTGAGCGTCCGTTCACCGAGAGTCAGTCCCGCGTTGTTGACCAGGACATGCAGCTCCCCGCATCGATCGAGGACCTCGTCGGCGAGCTTCCGCACCTGACGCTGCGAAGAAAGATCGCACAACAGGAGTTCGACGGAGTCATTACCCGTCGACTCCACCACTTCCACCCGTGCCGCCTCGCCGCGATCGGCGCTTCGGGCGACCATCAGGACTCTAGCGCCATTGGCCGCCAACGCGCGCGCGATCTCCAAGCCGATCCCGGAGTTGGCCCCGGTCACCAGGCAGGTTTTCCCAATCATCGAGACATCAGCACCCAAAAGACCTCCCTCAATGACCGAGCATCATACACGGATCGGGAGATTCCGGAATCAGAATTTCGAATCCAGAGCACCTCGACAATCCTGCTATCCTGCGGGTTCGGAGGTTTTCCAGGGTGCACATCACGGGGCGGTGGCGCCTGATCGATATTTCCGGTGCGCGGATCCAGCTCTCGCGCACGCCGGATGGCGTGATGCGACTGCGGGCGGACGACGATCTCGACCTCGCCCGGGGTCTCGGCTTTGCACATGCCCACGACCGCATGGTGCAGATGATGCTGGTGCGGTTGGCCGGCCAGGGGCGGTTGAGCGAGTGTCTGATCAGTGATGACGACACCCTCGCAATCGACGTGTTCATGCGCGGAATGGGTTTGAGGACGGAGGCCGAGAAGGAGGTCGGCGGGCTCGGGGCCGACGCGAGGCTCCTGGCCGAGGCGTATGCGGAGGGGGTCAACTTTTACCTCGCTCACACGCGTCGGCCGTTGGAGCTGGCCCTCGTCCGCTACCGGCCGGAGCCCTGGACCGTCGCCGACACCCTGCTCACGATCAAGATCATGTCCTACGTCGGACTCGCCCAGTCGCAGCAGGACATGGAGAAGTACCTGATCCAGGCGCTGAGCGCCGGCGTGTCCACGACCGCGCTGAAGAAGCTGTTGACGCCGCATCTCGACGGCCTCGACGACGTGGTGGTGGAAAAGCTCGGCGAGTTGCGCCATGTGCAACCGCTGCTGCCGGAGTCCGTTCGATGGCTGACCGCGATGCCGACCGTCATGGCCAGCAACAACTGGGCGGTGGCCGGCTCTCGTACCTCGTCGGGCATGCCGTTTCAGTGCAACGACCCTCATCTCGAGTGCAATCGTCTGCCCGCCGTGTGGTACGAGACGGTGATGGAGACCCGCGACGACTACCGCCTGGGCGCAACTATGCCGGGGATTCCCGGCCTCATCATGGGCCGCACCCGTCACCTCAGCTTTGGTTTCACCTACGGTTTTATGGACATGGTCGACTACTTCCTCGAGGAGTGCCGCGACGGCGCCTGCCGCCGCGGTGACGGCTACCTGCCACTCGACATCCGCACCGAAACCATACGCCGCAAAGGCGCCGACCCGATCACGATCACGATACGGGAAAACGACCTCGGCGTGCTCGAATCGGATGTATTCGAGGCCGAGCTTGGTGACGGGTATTACCTCACCCGCGCGTGGTCGGCCCACCGCGGTGGCGCCGCCCGTTCGCTCGAAGCCCTCGCCCGGCTTCCCGAGCTAAGGACGGTTCCCGAGGCGCAGGTCTCACTGCGTGAGGTCACGATCTCCTGCAATTGGCTGCTCGCTGACCGCGAGGGCAACATCGGCTACCAACAGTCGGGCCTTCTCCCCGACCGCCGCCACTCGGGCCTCTACCCGGTCCCCGCGTGGGACGAACACCGGCACTGGCGAGGTCTGGTCCCGGGCGAGCGGTTGCACTCGGTCCTCAACCCCTCGGATGGTTTCCTGGCGACGGCCAACGACGACCACAACCCACCCGCAGGGCCGCTGGTCGTCAACCTGCCCATGGGCTCGTATCGCGCAGACCGGATCCGGGAGCTGCTCTCAGAATGTACGAGCTGCACTCTCGATGACATGGAGCGGATCCAAAACGACCTCTACTCGGTGCAGGCCGAACATTTCATGGCGATCCTGCTCCCGCTGCTGCCGGCGACCTTCGCCGGTCGGATGCTCGCGGGTTGGGATTTGCGGTACGACGTCGCATCGCGAGGCGCCACTCTCTTCGAGACCGTCTACCACGCCCTCCTGCACGAGGTCTTTGGCAGAGGACTGTTCGGGGAGGCGGCATGGGATGCCACCGTCGCATCGACCGCAATCCTCGCCGACTACTACCACCTCTTTGACAACGTCCTCCTCGGGGACGACCCCTCGTGGTTCGGCATGGAGGGCCGGCAACGATTGTTCTCGCGCGTTCTGGAGGAGGTCCTGACCGAGGTCGACCTGGACGCCATCATGCCGTGGGGGCGGCGGCAGCAGATCGTCATGAAGAACATCTTCTTTGAGGGCCGGCTGCCGGCGTGGCTGGGTTTCGATTACGGCCCGGTCGAGCTCCCGGGCAACCGCGCCACGGTGGTTCAGGGCGGCATCTTCACCTCTCTCGACCGGCAGACGACGTTCACCCCGTCGTGGCGTTTCATCACCGATCTTGGCAACGATTCGGCCCGGACCGCCCTCGCCGGCGGCCCGTCCGGCAGGCGCTTCTCGAGGTGGTATACCATCGACGTCAAACGCTGGCTCGGCGGCCAATACAAGACACTCGAAATCCTCAATTCTTAATTCTCAATTCTCAATGCCATCGCTGCGCGACATGGTCATCGATGGGAGCGGCATACATGCAGCTCAAGCCTGTGGGCGATGGGCCGTAATTGAGAATTAAGAATTGAGAATTGAGAACTCTCCCGTCAGTTGACGAGTTCGGCAGAGTTCCCGTTGGGTCGTTGTGACGCCGGTGGGCGGGCGGCTTTACCGTTTCCGTTGCGCGCCTTGGTGTCGAACTCGTACTTGCACCAACCTTCGCCGAGGAGCCGCTTCAACCCCTCTCTGGTGGCCGCCTTCGGATCGACCGTGAGCGCCGGCGGCGGCACCAGACGGGCGCGGTACCGTCCGCGGCGCAGGAGCTCGAACCTCACCGGTAGATCGCCTGGGTGATCAAGCAGGAACTCGCGAATCGCCTCGAGACGCTCCTCGTCCATTTCGTCCAGGTCGAGCACCACCTTCAGAGCGGCTGCGCGACGCGAGTCGATCCCGTCGAGAGCTACGATCTCGTCGGCCATCAGCTCGACGTGGTCGCCCTCGCCCTTGAGACTCGCGACCACCAGCACCGCCGCTCCATCCGGCAACAGACTCTCGTGAGCCTCGAAAACATCCGGGAAGGCGACCACCCGCACCGCGCCCGTTGGGCCCTCGAGCAGGAAGACCCCCATCCGGCGGCCATGGTTGCGGCCCTCCTTCTTGATCGGCATGACCTTGAGCCCGGTGACCAACCCGCCGACCGTGACCTGCTCGGATCCAGCCGCAAACCGTTCGCCAAGCTCCTCCACGGTGCAATCCGAGTAGCGCTCGAGCTGTTCGGCGAAGGCCTCCAGCGGATGGCCTGTGAGATAGAAACCGAGCACCTCCCGCTCCCATGCGAGACGATCAGACGGGTCGGCATGGCCGGCGCTGCGGAGCTCTTGCTCGAGGTTTTCCGACGGCATGTCGTCAAACAGGAACCCCTGCCCCAACTCGCTCTGCTCGCGCTCACGACCCGTCATCTCCAGGAACAGTTCGAGGTTGTCGAGAATGCCCTTACGCGTGAGGCCGAACTCGTCGAAACAACCCGCCTTGGTCAGGCACTCGAGCGCCTTCTGGTTCATCGCGCGGGCGGGCAACGAACACAGGCATTGCGAGAGGGAGGTGAAGCTGCCCTCGCGTTCACGGGCGGCGAGGAGAGGCTCGACTGCCGCCAATCCGACTCCCTTGATGGCCGCGAGCCCGAATCGTATGCCTCCATCCTCCACGGTAAAGAAGGGCATCGAGGCGTTGACGCCCGGGGGCAGGATCTCGAGACCCATCTGTCGGCAGCGCACCAGGTACTGGCTGAGCTTGTCGGTGTTGGCCACTTCCGAAGTCAACATGGCAGCCATGAAGTGGGCCAGGTAGTGCGCCTTGAGGTAGGCTGTGAAATAGGCAACGTGGGCGTAGGCCACGGAGTGAGACTTGTTGAATCCGTACTTGGCGAACGGGACGATCTGGTTCCACAGTTGGCGCGCCTTGTCTTTGGGATGGCCCTTTGCGACCGCGCCGGTGATGAAGTTTTCGCCCTCGCGATCGATGATCTCCTGTTGCTTCTTGCCCATCGCCTTGCGCAGCGTGTCCGCCTTGGCCAGCGAAAACCCTGCGATCACGACCGCAATGCGCATCACCTGCTCCTGGTAAACGATGATCCCGTAAGTTTCGCCGAGAATCTCCTCGAGTTCGGGGAAGATGTAGGTGATGGTCTTGCGGCCCTGTTTGCGGTCGGCGTAATCATCGATGAACTGCATCGGGCCAGGACGGTAGAGCGCGTTGAGGGCCGCGATGTCAAGAAAATTCTGCGGCTGCACCCTACGCAGGACATCTTTCATGCCGGCCGACTCGAACTGAAAGATGCCATCGGTGTCGCCGTCGGAGAAGAGGGAGAAGACCTCCGGATCGTCGAAGGGAACAGCATCCATGTCGAGACCGGGGTTTTCAGTGCGTCGGATGGACTTGACCGCATCGTCGATCACGGTCAGCGTTCGCAGCCCGAGGAAGTCCATCTTGAGCAGGCCGAGCGCCTCCACGTCGTCCTTATCGAACTGGGTCGTGACCTCTCCGTGGGAGCTGCGGTTCAACGGCACGAGGTTGACCAGCGGTTCCGGTGCGATCACGACTCCTGCCGCGTGCACCCCGCAGTGGCGGGCGAGCCCCTCCAGCCGACCAGCGGTTTCGATCAGCAATTGGACATCCTCGTCGCCTTCAACCAGCTCGCGCAACTCGGGCG
>RCNG010001565.1_pt1 | contig 11385 bp, 11 predicted proteins | sample 2041371 | NCBI WGS metagenome assembly RCNG01 (sample SAMN09708227, study PRJNA481090) | Marine sediment metagenome, whole genome shotgun sequencing project. | biome: marine sediment; feature: ocean; material: sediment; isolation source: Sewage treatment plant 1 marine sediment (STP1) ... | reverse complement strand
ATATAAACACCTGTAGGAATATTATCAGCTAAAGCTCCTGCGTTAGCTGTCAGATCTATCTTAACAATATCGCCCGGTTACTGGATTACAGGTGCCGTTGATGCCATACAAGTACTCATAGAGGACCTCTTTTTCTTCTACTGGAACGAACTCGATCTGCGAAACCGTCTCCCCCTGGCAATCGCTGCCCGGGGTGCAGGGCTCCAGGCCGACGGAGTCCCCGATCGGGATGACGTTGGACGTTGGCAACGGTGGTGATCCCTGTGTCACAGCTTCGTATCGGAGCTGGTAGGAACTGACGTAGATCGTGCTCGCGGTCTGCTCTTCGCTGTTGTTCAGAGGGCGATTCGACAGGGTCACGTCGGCGAAGTGATCGGAGTAGGGCTCCGGGTCGGCCTCCTCGTCTCCCGTCGAGCAGAGGGAGCGTGCGACATCCACCTGTCGTGTCGACTCGTCGAAGTAGGTCGGGTCGATCTCCTCTATATTGAAAAGAGACCCGCTGTCGTCCGAACCGGGCGCATCAAAACTCCCGCAACCGAGGAGAACCCACGGCACGCAGAAGAAAAGAACCATTCCCTTAAACCCGTTCCTGCAAAGAAGCCCGTACATTGGTTGACCCTCCTGCCAACTCGTCAATAGATACTATTCCGGTTTGTTCTCGCCTGTCCACTCGTCGACCTCGATCAGCTGATTCGGAATAATCCGAGGCGTGATGAAGATGATCAGCTCCGTTCGCTTGTTCAGCTCCCCCTTCTTCTTGAACAGGGAACCGGCGATCGGGATATCCATCAGGTAGGGAACGCCTCCGAGGCTCTCGGCGTCGTTATTCGTGTAGATTCCACCGATGACCGCCGTGTCCCCGTCCCTGACGAGGACAGTCGTTCTCGCCTCCTTCGTGCCGATGATGAAGCCTACGGTCGTGTCCCGGATCGGCGTGTCGTTCGTCACGAGGATGTTCATGATGATGCTGCGGTCAAACGTGATCTGGGGTGTCACGGAGAGCGCCAGGACGGCTTCCTTGAACTCGGTCTTGGTTCCCTCGTCGGATGTGGTCTGGTACGGCACCTCCTGACCCTGGTTGATCCGGGCCTCCTGATTGTTCAGGGTGGCCACACGCGGGCTCGAGAGGACACGAGCATGGTTTCTCTTTTCCAGGGCGCTCAGCTGTGCATCCAGCTGGAAGGAGTTGGTGATCGATGCGAGGGAGAACCCGAGGGCGCCTCCTGCAGAGCTGTCCACTGCGGCCGGAAGGTTCACGACCGGGTTGGCGATCCCTGCGACCGTCTGGCCGGAGATGTTGTCCACCACGCCGCCAATACTGGCCGTGTTGGGGAAATTCAGGCCCGTAGGGTTCCCGGTTGCCGGCCCTGCATTGAATGCCGTGCCCCACTGGATGCCGAGTTCCCGCTCGAAATTCACGTCCAACTCCACGATCTTGGCCTCGATCAGCACCTGAGGGGTCTGGGTGTCCAGGGCCCGGATCAGTCCGATCATTTCTTCGATGTTCAGAGGAAGATCCCGGATGATCATCGAGTTGGTGCGCGAATCCACGAGAATCATCGCATCCGGTCTCTTGCTCTTGAGGCGCCCGATCACCGCTTGCAACTCATTGGCCTTCGCATAATTGATGGGCACGAGCCGTGTTTCCAGCGACTCGACCCTCTCCAGGGCCTGCTCCGCTTTGAGTGCGTCTTCGCGCTCTCTCTTCAACTGTGTGTAGGGCGCCACGCGCAGGATATTCGGCCCGAGTTCCTCCTTCTCCAGGGCGTAGGTCTTCAGGATAACGTCCAGGGCCATGTCCCAGGGAATGTTCAACAGGCGGACCGTCACCTTGCCCTTGACCGCTTCGCTGATGACGATGTTCTTGTTGCTCACCTCGGCGATGAGTCGCAACACGTTCTGGATGTCCGCATCCTTGAAATCAAGAGAGATCTTCTTCCCTCTATAATTGCTCACGTGGAGCCCTCGTTCATACGGAACCACCTTGGTCACGCTCATCGGCTCCGGGACTGCATCGGCCTTGGGAGCCGGTTCTTCCGCAACCTTGACCTCCTTTTCCGGACTTACTGGCTCCGGCTCGGGAGGGGACTCTTGCTCCACCATGGCGAGCCCTTCGGTCTCCGGGAGCGCCGGAGGCGGCAGCAAGGGGATCTCAGGGGGCGTTTCCGGGAGCAAGACGCTTACACGCAATCCGTTTTCTTCCTCGAGCACGTTGTAAGGCCTTTTCTCTCGCAGCCGAATCGTGAACATGACCTTGCCCGTCGGTCCTGCTCCTACCTGCTCCGGCCTGACCGACAGGATCGCGGACGGGAAGGCCTTGGTGTCGATCGGTCTCTGAAGGTGCTCCGGAATCTGCGCGCCGGGCAGAACGATGATAATGGAATCGTCCTTCTCCTGAACGTCGAACGGGACAGCGCCATCGGTCGAGATGATCACATCGGAGGCCGAGTCGGTTTGACGAAAGTCGATTCCTTTCACCCGGACCGGTTTCCAGTCCGCCTTTGCAACGGTGATAGGCACCTCAGGGCCGCCCATGGGAGCCGGCTCCAGGTCGGATTCTTCCATCGCGCCGGCCACCTCGACCGAACTCGGCAACTCGGTATCTTCGGTGGCTGCCGCCTGCATGTTCGCTTCCAACTGTTCCTGCGCTGCCTCGGGAAGATCCTTACGTTCGGGGATCACGCCTGCGAGGACGACTAGATCCGTTTCTGAGGACTCCACCAGCGGCTCCGGCTGCCCCTCTTCACGCAGGTCGAGCACGAAGCGTATCTTGTCCGGGTGCCTTCCGACACGGATTCGCTCGAAGGCGCCGCCCTTCAACGAAAGTCGGTTGAACCAGACCTCGCGGGTCGGTCCCTTGATATCGACGACCAGACGAGGGGGGTCGTCCATATAGGAGTACTTGAAGCCTTCTTCGCTCAGAATTTGCGAGAAAACGAGCCTCGTGTACCCTTCTCCGAATTCCTCGCGGATTCCATCCTCCTCCCACGCTTCCTCCCGAGTTTGGACCTCATCGAGTGCCTGATTCGTCTCGGGCGGATCGGTGGTCGGTGGAGAATCGGTGGAAGCATTCAGAGCCTCAGTGAAGGGGGTCTCTGCAAGCTCTTCCTCAGTGACTGTCGGCGTCTCCGCATGGGCGATGCTGTCTGGGGACGGCTGCGTTTCCACCTGCTGCGCCCCGGCAACCGTATCGACCTCCGCACCTTCAGCGTGAACCGTGTCGGTACTCGCTTCCAGCCGGCCTTGCCCGGAAGAGCAGCCGACGATCAAGAGAACCAGGAACAAGTAGTAGAGGAGATTCGCTCTACCTGGAGGAGCCACAAACAGACGGATGTGTCGCCTCTTGATTCCGGGGCCTGTTCGTGACGCTTGCCTCCCGTTCCCGATCGGTAAGCAAAGCGGGCCTGAGGTCATGGATTTTCTCCTTCTTCCGAGACGTAGAGCTTCTTGGTGATGCGCCTCACCTTCTCTTTGCCCAGGACGTCGCGATAGGTGATTTCGATGATGATGCGGTCTTTCTGGATAGAGGTGATCTTGCCTCCCTCACTCCCCACGGCTTCACCCGCGGAGACCACGTAACCCTTGCCCCCGTCATCCTCAAGAAGTGCCTTACTCATCGTTCCACCGGCGATGATCCCGACCACCTTGAGCTGGTCCAGGCTGTAACGCTGCAAGGGGGTCTTGATCCTGGGAGTCTTCTGCGTGCGTGCGACCGTCTCCATTCTTGTGCTGACAAAAGACTTGAATGGATCCCGGTCCGATTTCGGGCGGTAGACAGAGACCTCTTGCTTCTCCTCAGGAGGCTCCAGAGGCAGGGTTTCTGCCGGCTCGCTTCCAGGCTCGGTTGCCTTCGGCTCGGGAGGGACAGGGACCTGCTCCGGCGCGGAGACGACCTTCTTCGTCACCTGCCGAGGCGATGGCGGCTCATCCTTGCACCCGCCGGCCGCACACGCCACAAGCACGCAGAGAACCAGGGCGAGCAGAACGAAAGGCCCTGCCCTCTTCCTGTTCCTGCGGATGGGGATAGCAGTTATCATTTTGTCTGGGACCTCCTGCTCTTTCTGTTCCGTCCTTTTGCCGGCTGCCCGTCTTGTGCTGGTTTAGGGCGCTCCGATTCCTCGAGGAACTTGTAGGTCGTCGCCTTGCAAGCGGTGTCCAAGGACGAAGCAGAGGCCCCAGCTTTGCTCCTGTTGATGCTCAAGTCGGATATGTTCACGATGCGATGCAGGTTTCCAACCCTGTAAAAGAACGTTAGCAGATTGTGGAAGGTTCCCACGAGGTTGATGTCCACCGGCACCTCCGCATAGAAATCCTTCGGCTTCTGTGCTCCGGGCTTGAACAGGGAGACGTCGAGACCCGATTCCCTTCCGAGATTAGAGATGTTCTCCAGGAGGGAGGGGATTTCCTTCTTGTCCGGCAGCTGTGCCATGGCCTGCGTGAGAGACAGTTCCAGTTGGTGATACTCCCTCTTGAAGGCCGCCAGGTTCTGCACGATCGCCTCCTGCTCCGCCTTCTTGTCCAGGAGTCCACTCAGCTCACTGTCGAGTTCCCCGATCTTATTGTGGGCAGGGAGGAACAGGGCCCAGACATAGAGAGCGGTCAGAAGAACAAGGACTCCGGTGAGAATCAGGATCTTCTTCGTTCGGTCCAACGCCAGAATCGTGTCCAGGGAGAGATCCATGGCCATCGCGTCATCCTTCTATGGGGATTTCTTGGCCTGTTGTGCAGGGCCGGTCGTGTCGGTTTTCGCTTCGGGGCCCACTGCCTCCGTCTTGGTCGGAGCCAGGGCAGCCACCAGCGAGAAATGCTTCATCCCAACCCCTTCCACTTCTTTCTTCTCGGTCAACACCAACTCAACGGTCTGAAAGGATTTCGTGCGCTCCAATTTCTTCATGAAGGCCGCAATCGTCTCGTTGTCGACCGCATACCCTTCCATGGAGAGCTTGCCGCCCTTCAATCCGAGGTCCTGGAGCCACATTTTTTCCGGGATGGTCTCTCCGATTCCATCGAGGAGCTGCACGACCATCATCTTTCCCTTCTCCAGTCGCTCGATGATCTGGAGCTTGGTCTCGAGCTCCTTCTTCGCCTCTTTGTATTTCTCGACCTCGCCCACCTTCTTCTGGAGCTCCTTGAGCTCTTCCTGGACGTACAGGATCCTCTCCTCCAGGTCTTTCTTCTGCCGGTACTGGTAGAACTGGATGCCGCCCAGGATCACCAGTATGAGGCAGATCGTGAGGATGAAGATGGACACCTGTTGCCGGGTCGTCTCTTTCCGGATCACCTCCCGATCGGAAAGTAGATTGATTCTGATCATCAGTCCCCCACGCTCCTCAGGGCGAGTCCGACGCTTACGCCCATAAACGGCTGTATCTCCTTGAGGTACTCAGGCTTGAACTTCCCAGGGTCTGCAATCACCCTCCGAAACGGATCGACCAGATCGACCGGTGTCCCCAGACGGTCCTCCATCCTGCCGGCCAGCCCGGGAAGGGCAGAGCATCCGCCGCAGAGCACCACCCGGTGAATCTTCTCACTGCCCGAGGTGGCTGAAAAGAATTCGAGCGATCGTTGGGTCTCGTTGAGGAGGACTTCGGTGATTCGCTCGAGTATCTCCTGGACCTCCCGTTGGTCCTCTTCTCTACCGGATCCACCCAGCTTCAGGTATTCAGCCTCTTGGAAGTTCAGATTCAAGGCCTTCTGAATCTCCTCGTTGAACTGATTTCCCCCAAAGTGAATGTCCCGCGTGAACAGAGAGGCCCCGTTCTTAAAGATGTTGATGTTGGTGATGCTCGCCCCGATGTTGAAGATCGCCATCACCTCATCCTCATCCACATCCGCGTTGATTTCGTACATGTTTTCTACCGCAAAGGATGCGACATCCATGATGACGGGACGCAGATCGGCTTCGCGCAGGAGACTGGCATAATCCTCCACCAAGTCCTTCTTCGCTGCTACGAGCAGCACATCCATCTGTCCGCTGCCCGGGTCCTCGCCCTTCTCCGCAACGGGGGAGAGAATCTGATAGTCGAGGTTTACGTCGTGGATGTTGAAAGGGATATACTGCTCCGCTTCCCACTGGATTGATTGTTCGAGCTCTTCCCTGGACATGACCGGCAGGCTCACCTTCTTGATGATTACGGAGTGCCCGCACACGGAGGTTGCAACGTTCCGGGATTCGGGTTTGTGCACGTCGAGCAGGTTTCGGATCGCATCGACCACCGCGGGGGCGTTCATGATGGCCCCCTCCACGATCGCCTCCGGGGGAAGGTGCATGACCCCAGCATTCAGGAGTTGGTAGCCCTTTCCCGTTTTCCGAATCTCGGCGAGTTTCAGTGAGTTCGAGCCGATGTCAAGGCCAAATAAATTCGTCCTTTTCCCAAATATCATGAGGCGTCCTTTACTGCGGCATGTTTTACAGGGTTCTTGTCCTGTTTAGTGACGAATATTGCTCCCCGGATAAGTACAATCCTGTAATTCACCTCTTCGATCAATAGGACGAAAACCTTTAGATTTTTGTCGGATTTTTAATAAAATTGACATTATTGTCAAGCAAAGAATTGAATTGTTAAACCATATTTTCAAGAATTTCAGGTACTTACCTTAAAAAAAAAGGCTTTTTGGGTGTCCAATTACCCTCTGGAAGTCTGCGAAGGAAGCCTGCAAATGCCGTACCACTGCCGTACCACTGCCGTACCACTGCCGGACCAGCGCCGCACCAATTCAGCATTCTGCTTCTGGAGCGGGCGAATGGGTGGGGGGGTAAATATGCGGAAAAGAGTGACTTAATCCGGCTCCCACCATGCCATAGAGCGGCACGAGGGTGGGTCGTCGAGCAACAGACAGGCTCGCCTCCGGCCTTCCCCATCGAGTCGGGCAGTGGCCACGAGCAGGATCCCTGTGTCCTTCTTCACGAAGGGCTGCGCGTCCGTACCCAGCCGGAACGCCTGGATCCGGTATTCGCCTTCCCCGAAGGGAAGCCACGCTCCGAAGGGGGCCTCGGCATCAGGCTCGCTCACCTCCTCCCCTTCTTCTTCCCTCGCCAGAAGAGGAGAGGTCTCTCCATGGGCGACGCAGAAGGCCTGGCCGTGAGCGAGGCCTGCCTCTGCAATATAGAGCATTTCCAGGGAAGTCCGGAGGGATTCCCTGGCCTGCGTACCGAGCAAAATCGAGTTCGTGACGAGCAGAAGGAGGACCGAAAAAAAGGACAGGAGGATAACGGTGAGCAGAAGGATGCTCCCGCGAGAATCGAGTTTCTTGTGAACAAAGGCTTTCATCGCATTCTCTGTTTCGGGCACGGGCACGAAAACGGACATAATTATTTCGACGCCTTACTGTACCGGATTCCGGATGCAGACCGCACTGGACAGGCTCATGCTCCCCTCCGGTGTCCGGGTCGTTACAGACATGCGAAGCAACCCACGGGAAGAGTCCTTCAACAGGCGGAACACGGGCCCTCCCCAGGGATTCTGAACGATTCGTCCTGCCACGGGTTGATGGTTCCTCCGGAGAACCTGATGTTTGTCGTCCCATTGGTAGACAATGAACTCATCCGGATCTTCCATGTCACCGTCCGGGGGGCTGCCGGCCTTGGAGCCTCGCTTGTCCATTCGGATGTGCACCTGCTCAGGTGCGGTTCCTCCGTCCTGAAGGATTGCCGTCCCTTCGGAAACAGCGCCCCCTATAGGGTTGCACCCTGTGACGCGGAAATCCCTGCTCATCTGGAAGAGCGCGGCCGAAAGGGTCAGGCGCATCCGGGCCGATGTCTCCCAGTGGGCGAGGCAGCGCTGGATGCACAGTGTGGTCTGCAGCAAGACAGAGGAAAAGAAGCCGGTCAGCACGAGCACCGTGAGCAGCTCCACAAGTGCGAAAGCGTCGTGCGCCCTTCTCCCCCGGCCCCTGAGACTTGAACCCTGAACCCTTGTCATCATCTTCATTCCTCCAGACACACCAATGTCGACAACTCGACGGTCTTCATATCCCCTTCCCACGGGTAAGCGCATCCCACGTTGATTTCCAGCAGGCCTTCGAAGACATCCGATTCCCCTGTGGTCCACTCCCTCCGCATGCCCTGATAGGGTGCCTCTGCCACGATTTCCTCTCCTTCGGTCGTGAAGCCTTGCCCCGTCAAACAAGCAAACTTGAGTTCCTCCATCCTTTCCTGTGCGCAGAACAGGGCTTTCGTTTCCCAGGTGTCTTCCGCCTCCACATTTCCGATCACCTTGAGGAGGCCGGTAAAACCAAGGACGCCAAACACCGTGAGGACCATGGCGACAAGGATTTCGAGAAGCGTGAAACCTTCCGAGCCGATCTTTCTACAGGGGTTGCCATCCGCCGTCATCCGGGCATTCCGATTTCTGGAAAGGGTTGTAGGTCCAGGTTTGGAGGCGTCCCGTGGTCAGCAGGATACTCACGGCGCGCATTCGGTCCGGGTGGTCCGGGAGGTCCCGCTCGGGAATCAGATAGAGTGAACCGCAACGATCCGAAGTTCCGGATGGGAGGAAGCGTATTGCGTGATCCTTGAGGTGCACCCCTGAAGGGTCGACGGGCTTGCATCCGCTTGTCCGAACCACCCCATCGGCCGTTCCGAAGACCACGCCGGGATGGTCCTTGCGAAGGTCGAGCCTTCTGGCCGGAACGAGCTCTTCTTCACCTTCGTCATTCTGGGTTACCCGGAAAACGGTGACCGCTGCGTCCTCCGCGCTCACGACGACACGGAACACGGACCCCAGCCGGACCGCACGCCACCTCGACCATTCCAACAAGGCGGTGACTTCCCGCAAGGCACGGTTGACGCGAGCGGCCGGAAGGAACCCCTGGAGGCCCTGAACGCAGACCAGCGTGAGAAGGCCGATCAGGCTGCAGCAGACCAGGAGTTCCACCAGAGAGAATCCCGACGGTCGGTTGATAGAGCCCCACGGGGAAACACGTAGTGCCATCAAGACTCGGGTCGCTTTTTCGTTTGGCGTTGTGGACATGATTCGACTTTCCCTGTTCGCTGCAATCCGTCGAACATGCAGTACAGCAAGGACCGTACCGACGAGGGGGAACCGGCCGTCGGACCTCGCGGAAGCCCTGTATTGTTCGGCCGATAGGGAAAGCGGGTTTCTCGAAGAAGGGCTCAAACCTTGGAATCAAGGGAGGCGAGCATCAAGCGAAACGTGGAACGGGGTCCACAGGAGAAAGCACTCGCCGGCACCGAACCCGTGCGCGAGAGGCCGGACGCAAGAGTCTTTTCGTACCCATGGGGCTGTGAATGGAGATTCCAATGCTCGATTTGCGCCGGGCGACTTCGGGGGAGGGAGAGACGGAGCCCAAGCAAATCGGAGAGGGAGCCCTGGACAGTACCGAACTGGGAGCATCCCGAAACATAGCAATATTTCCAGGTACCCCCGGTAGCTCAAGCCCGGATGCCGTATTCTTCGATCTTGTACAGCAGGGTTCGATGGCTGATCTCGAGCAGACGGGCCGCATGCGTTCGATTCCCTTTTGTCTTCTCGAGGGCTTTGCCGATCAGATCTCTTTCCATCTCCCGCGCAGCCTTCTTGATGGAGAGACCCTTCTCGCCCAGGGCGGGGGATCCTGTTCGATTTCCCTCCAGGATACGTTCGGGCAATTGCTCCATCCGAATGTGGTCGGTATCGCTCAAGACCATGGCCCGCTCGATCGTGTTTTCGAGTTCACGCACATTCCCCATCCAAGCGTAATTCATCAGCGCGCCGATCGCCTCGGAGGCAATGCCCTGGATCTTCGTCTCCAGGTGATCGTTGCACTTCTGGATGAAGTGATGGACCAGCAACGGAATGTCCTCGCGCCTGTCCCGGAGCGGCGGAAGATGGATCGGAATCACGTTGAGCCGGTAGTAAAGATCTTCCCGAAACTCCCCTTTCGACACCTCCCGTGTCAGGTCCTTCACCGTGGCGGCGATGATGCGCACGTCCACCTTGTTCGTCTTCGTGTCCCCTACCCTTCGGATTTCCGAATCCTGCAGAACCCGCAGGATTTTTACTTGCAGGAACCGTGGCAGTTCCCCAATTTCGTCCAGGAGCAGGGTGCCCTTATGCGCTTCCTCGAACAGGCCCTTCTTGTTCCGCGTAGCATCGGTAAAGGAGCCCTTCACATGACCGAACAATTCGCTCTCCAGAAGGTTGTCCGGAATCGCACCGCAGTTGATGGCCACGAAGGGTCCGTTGGAACGATCGCTGTGGTAATGGATCGCCTTGGCGATCAACTCTTTCCCGGTTCCGCTCTCTCCGGTGATCAGAACGGTCGTCTTGTAGTCGGCGACCTTGCGGACCGCCTCGAAGATCTTGTGCATCTCCGCGCTCTTGGCGATGATGTTCTCGAAGCTGTATTCCTTCTTGACCTGTTTTCGCAGCTGAAGGTTCTCCCTTCGGAGTCGCTCCCGTTCTTCCGCCTTTTTCAAGGTGAGGAGGATCTCGTCCGGTTTGAACGGCTTGGAGACATAGTCGTAGGCACCCATCTTCATCGCTTCGATCGCATCGTCGATGGTGCCATAAGCAGACATCATGATGACGGTGGCCGCCGTGAGTTGTTCATCGGCCATCTTCTGCAGGAACGTCATGCCGTCCATTTCCGGCATTCGTATGTCGCACAACACGATGTCGTAGAGGTGATCCCGAATTCGCTTCAGCGCATCCGCGCCGTTCGTTGCCATATCGGTCTGGTAGTTGTGCTTCCGAAGGAATGCGGAAAGCATGTGACGCATGTTTTCTTCGTCATCCACGATGAGCAGCTGTTGTTCCATCTTGCAGCATCTCCTCTGTGATGGGGGTCTGGAGGGTGTCTTCCTCCTCCTCCAGGACGGGCATTCGTATCCTGACCCGCGTGCTTTTGTTCGGTCCGCTCGTGATTTGAATATCACCGTAAAAGGATTCGATGATCCTCTGACTGACGGAGAGCCCGAGTCCGGTTCCGCCGGCCTCTTTGGTCGTAAAGAAAGGATCGAACACGCGCGGAAGGTCTTCCCCGGAGATTCCGGGGCCTGTATCCACCACGTCGATCTCGACGAGTCCCTGGCCCTCCAGGAAGGGCCACTTCCTCGCCGGGTTCGTCCGCCGAAGCAGACGATAGTCGATCCCGGGCGGATCTTCTTCGCGCCGACCAGGGCCTGCCGGCCCGTTCATCTTGGGAGAGGCGTAGCGAGTCGTTCGGGAGATGACCCGCAGGGTGCCCTCGCAGTCCATGGCGTCATTTGCGTTGAGAATGAGGTTGACCAACACCTGTTGCACCTGTCCAGGGTCGACAGAGACCCGGGGAAGAGGTTTTTGGAGTGACAGTTCGAAACGGATGGCGCGAAAGTCCCTCTGCCGTTTCAGCATGCTCACGGTGTCCCGGACAATCCCGTTCAGATCCGTGGCGGCGATCTTT
>RCNG010001563.1_pt1 | contig 11389 bp, 11 predicted proteins | sample 2041371 | NCBI WGS metagenome assembly RCNG01 (sample SAMN09708227, study PRJNA481090) | Marine sediment metagenome, whole genome shotgun sequencing project. | biome: marine sediment; feature: ocean; material: sediment; isolation source: Sewage treatment plant 1 marine sediment (STP1) ... | reverse complement strand
TGGGGATCTGTACGAATGCGGAGCCGGTCGGGCGCCACAGGGGTATGGCTGACCACTGAAAGGGGCGCATGCAAGGGAGATGATCTTTCCATCGAAGGTATTCCCCATTCTGAGTATTCGCTTCTGTCGCGAAGCGGAGCCTGATAGTCGAAGTCTTGTCAAACCATAAATGCTACCACATGGGGGGGGAAAACACGACAGAGCGACGGGGATCTATGTTCGGAACAGGGATCTATGTTTGCAACAGGGTCTATGTTCGCAACTAGAATCAGATCATCCGATTCTTACGGAGCCAATCAACCGTCTTGTCGAGGGTCACCTTCAGGGGTGTCCATGCCATGCCGAGTTCCAGGGTCGCCTTCTCGGAGGAGAGAAAGAGGTCCACGTAGGTCCGCTTGATGACCGACAGGGAGGGAATTGAGGGGATGGCCCTTCCGAAGATCTTCGCAAAGGAATCGGACAGCCAGCCCATCAGGAACGCAGACAAGCGCGGCATGGGGATGGAAACGGGACGGAAGCCGGAGATGGTGTAGAGGAGCTCCAGGAGCAGGTAATATTTCGTGTTCTCGGTTCCGACGATATACCTTTCGCCGGGTGTGCCCCTTTCCATGGCGACAAGATGTGCCGTGGCGACATCCTCGGCGTCGGAGACCAGGATGCCCCCACTCGGGTACAGCTTGGTCAGTGTTCCGGACAGCCGCACCAGGGCCGTGCCGATCGTGGGCCGAACACTCAAGGGACCCAGGACGAGCCCGGGGTTCAGAATGACGACCTCCAGGCCCTTTTCGAGGAACTCCCTTGCAATCGACTCCGCCTTACGCTTTGATTCTATGTAAGGGTCATCCAGGTTTTCCAGGTTGAACTCCGTGGTTTCTATCGCTAGGGTGTCGGAGGTGCCGCATCCGACAGTAAAGGCGGAACTCGTGTAGACAACGCGTTTGATCTCCCGCTCGAGGGCCACTTGCAGGACCCTGCGTGTCCCCTCGGTATTGGTCGCCTCATAGGCCGAGGGTGGGCAGTATTCGATGGGGTTGAGTTCTTCGGTGTGATAAACGGCCGTGCAATCCTTCATGGCCCGCCGGAGGGCGTTCAGGTCTCTCGGGTCTCCGTAGCTTCGTTCGGCGGGAAGATCTTTCAAAACGTCATTGTATCGATCGTTGTTCCGGAGCAACACCCGCACGGTTTCTCCCTGGCGGGTGAGGGCTCGAACAAGGTTGGCGCCGACAACATCGGTTGCGCCCGTCACAAATACTGCCATGACGTGGAAGTCCCCGGAGAAAAGACATTCATGGACAACGGGTATAAATAAATTTGGAGAATAGCCGATTCGTGTTGATAGTTCAAATCAGAACCGGAAGAAAAAACTCAGGAGAAGGAGAAAACAGATGAAATACTGCCCGGAATGCGAGGCCGAGTACAGGGAGGAGATCGAGGAATGTGCGGACTGCCAGATTCCGCTCATTTTGGCCGACGAGTATCGAATGAAAGTACAGCAGGAGCAGGAGGAGCGAGAGCGATTGTCAAGGGAGGAGTTCGTCCCGGTGAAGGTCGCGGAGAACGCCTTCGAGGCGGATCGGTTCCGAGCCGCCCTGGAACAGGAGGGATTCACCGTGCTGATCAGGAACTTCCATGACACCGCCTATGACGGGATCTACCAGGCGCAGAAGGGATGGGGCTACGTGGAGGTTCCGAAGAACGATCAGGAGAGGGCGGAGAGGATTGTCGAAGAACTCGAGCGGGCCTTTTCGGCAGAAGAGGGCGAGTAGTCCGATATCTTGGCTGTTAGCAATTAGCTCTTGGCTGTTGGCTCCCAACCACCCCCCAACGCAGTACACGCAAGAAAAATGGGCGTGGGGCGGGCTAATAGCTAACAGCTAAAGGCTAATAGCTGATGGCAGGAAGAACGGGCACGGGACCTGACCCCTGGTCCATTCGATTGACGGGTGGTCCGGTTAGGGATATTCTTCCCTGGGAAAAATCCGGAGAACAGCGAGGCGGGAGAAGAAGGGATTTTATGCGAACAAAATTCATCTTCACGACGGGTGGCGTGCTCTCGTCCCTGGGGAAGGGGCTGGCATCGGCGGCAATCGGCGCCCTCCTGGAAAGCCGGGGCTTGCGGGTGACCCTTCAGAAGCTCGATCCCTACATCAACGTGGACCCGGGCACCATGAACCCCTTCCAGCACGGCGAGGTGTTCGTCACCGACGATGGCGCCGAGACCGACTTGGATCTAGGCCATTATGAGAGGTTCACCAAGGCCTCCCTGGGCAAGATAAACAACTTCACCACCGGCCAGGTTTATGAAGCGGTCATCAAGAAGGAACGCAGGGGAGATTATCTGGGGAAGACGATCCAGGTGATTCCGCACATCACGAACGAGATCAAGGAGAGAATCCTTCGGTTGGAGGGCATGGCAGATATTGCCATCGTAGAGATCGGGGGTACGGCGGGGGATATCGAGGGGCAGCCGTTCCTGGAGGCGATCCGCCAGTTGCGCAGCGACCTGGGAAGCGTGAACGTCTGTTACATCCATCTCACCCTGGTTCCCTATCTTCGCACCTCCGGGGAATTGAAGACCAAGCCGACCCAGCACAGCGTCAAGTCCCTCCGTGAGATCGGTATCCAGCCCCAGATCCTTCTCTGTCGCACGGAGAAGTTCCTGTCCAAGGACATCAAGGCCAAGATCGCCCTGTTCTGTAACGTGGACAAGGATGCGGTGATCATGGCCAGGGATGTGGACAGTATCTACGAGGTTCCTCTTCTCTTCCATCAGGAGGGTCTGGACGACAAGATCATGGAGTTCCTGAATATCTGGACAGGGGCCCCCCGCCTGGAAAAGTGGGAAGAGGTGGTCAGACGAATTCAGAACCCGAAGGATCAGGTCGTCGTCGGGATGGTGGGCAAGTACGTCGACCTGGTCGAGTCTTACAAAAGCTTGAACGAAGCCCTCGTCCATGGGGGGATCGCAAACGAGAGCAAGATTGAGATAAAGTACATCGATTCAGAGGAGTTGGAGCAAAAGGGGAACGGCGGTCTCCTGAACGGCCTCGACTGCATATTGGTGCCCGGGGGCTTTGGGGACCGGGGGATCGAAGGGAAGATCCTCGCCGCGTCGCATGCGAGGAAGACCGGGATTCCCTATCTCGGGATTTGCCTCGGGATGCAGACCGCGATCATCTCGTTTGCCCGGGATGTGTGTGGGCTCGAGAAGGCGAACAGCACGGAATTCGATCCTGCCACCCCCCACCCGGTCATCGATCTCATGCCGGACCAAGTGGGCGTTACGACAAAGGGAGCAACGATGCGCCTGGGGGCGTATCCGTGTGTCCTTCAGGAAGGCACTGTGGCCCAGAGCATTTACGGATGCAAAGAAATCCAGGAGAGGCATCGCCATCGCTTCGAGGTCAACAACGTCTACCGGGAACCCCTGGTGAAAGAGGGGCTCGTCCTCAGTGGACTCAGCCCGAAGGGGGATCTCGTGGAGGTCATCGAACTGAAGGACCACCGGTGGTTCGTTGGCTGTCAATTCCATCCTGAGTTCAAGTCCCGTCCCATGAACGCCCACCCCTTGTTTCGGGAGTTCATCCGCGCAGCCCTGGCGTACAAACACGCGGATGAGAAAGAGACATAACGCATCAGGAGCAAGGCAAAGGGATCAGGGATCAGAAGGCAAAAGGTGAAAGGTCAAAGGGGAAAGGCCTCGCCTCACCACGCCGAAAAGCCGGCTAGCTCAGGCATGGACATTGCGAGGGTGCGTGAGCGCCGGTGGCAATCCTCCTCGGGCCGTGGCGTCTTGAGATAGGGGGGCTGCCACGCTTCGCTCGCAATATTCGCTTCCGGATCGGGCACGGGCACGCACACGGGCACGACAGCCACTAGCCACTGAACTCTAATACGAGGCGAGAAGGGACAGGATTTCCCGCAGAACGGCTTCGTGTCCCTTGTGATCACACGAGATACGGATGTCCGCATACCGATCATACAGGGGCGCTCTTTCTCGGTAGAGATTCCCCAGATCCTGGCCCGGGGCCATGGCGATTCCGCGCGAGTCCATGTCCTGGACCCTCTCGACAAGCAGGGGCAGGGACAGGTCCAGGAGGACGGCGATGCCCCGGTTCTTGAGATGGGCCATGGCCTTGGGACTGTACACCACACTTCCGCCGGTTGCGATGACATGCCCTTCCAGCCTCAGAGACAGAACATGGGACTCCTCGACCTGGAGAAAGTGGGTGAGCCCCTGCTCTTCGAGGATAGACTGAAGAGCGAGACCCTTCCGGGCCTGAATGTAGATGTCCGTATCCAGGAAGGAGCGGGACAGTTCCTTGGCAAGGAGAACCCCGAGCGTGCTCTTTCCGGCCCCGGGCATCCCGATGAGCACAATGTTCGTATCTCGGTCCATGTTGACCCCTTGGCAAAGTACAGGGAATATGCTAAAAATATAGCTTCTTTTCTGGCCGTTGTGCAAGTCTTCGGCTCGTGAAAAGTTGATGAAGAACCTGACGAAGTCATCCTTAAGCGCAAGAAGGAGGAACTGATGGCACAGAAGGTCGTAATCGATGCGGATGAGTGCGTGGCGTGCGGAACCTGCGTGGAAGTTTGCCCTGATGTATTCAAGATGGACGATGGGGCGGATTATGCAGAGGTCGTCAAAGAGACCGGAGGTCCGGAGGACCTGATTCAGGAGGCCATTGACAGCTGTCCGACGCAGTGCATATCGCTGGAGGGCTAGTCTCCGCGGTCGATTCCAAGCAGACAAATGAGAATCCCCGGGAGGGCGAGCGATGCCTGCCGGGGATTCTTTTTTTTCGTGCAATATGCGGGGCTAGGGTGTGCCGGCCTGGCGATGGGGCGTTTCTCCGAAAAGACACAGGAGAGAAATGCGATGGATGTATCCATCTTGCTCGTGAACTGGAACACGTGCGGGTACCTGCGGGAATGCCTCCAGTCGATTCAAGGTACCGTGAAAGGGCTCGAGTTTGAGGTCATTGTAGTTGACAACGCCTCAACGGACGGAAGCGCGGAAATGGTCCGCTCCGAGTTTCCGTGGGCCGTCCTCGTGGCCAGTTCCGAGAACGTCGGGTTCGCCCGTGGCAACAATCTGGCCCTGTCGCACGCCTCGGGTGAAAACTTACTGGTTACCAACCCGGATGTGGTTCTGCTGGACGGGACTCTTGAGGGCCTCGTCGCCTTCGCCCGGGAGGTTCCGGACGCAGGGGCCATCAGCCCGAAACTGCTCAATCCGGATCGAACCCTTCAGAATTTCCACGGCCGAATTCCCACCCTTTCCACGCTCTTGTTCTTGCACACCCATTTCGGCAGGTGGGTGGACAAACACCTGCTCGGACAGCGGATTCGAAGAAGGGATCGTTACGAGGTGTATGGGGACTTCCAGGAGGTCCTTGCGTTCTCGGACGGCGGGGCGGGTTTCTGCTGCACGCTCATCCCCAGGCGGGCCATCCAGAGAATCGGCTTCATGGATGAACGGTTTCCAGTCTTCTTCAATGACGGTGATTTTGCAATGCGGCTGTTCCGGGAGGGGTACAGGGCATACATGCTCCCTCATGTGCAGGCCATTCATTACGGAGGTTCATCGGTCAAACAACTGGACCGGCTCACATACAATCAGGAGTTTGTCTACGGGCTTAGAACCTTTTACGGAACATTCAGGGGGTTTCTGTACAATCGGGCTGTTGACCTCATCCTCAGCCTGAATGTGCCCGTGGAGCTTGGAAAAGCCCTCAAGGCTGTTCTCCAACGGAGAAGACGCCCTTCCTCCCTTTTCGACCCGATCGTCGATTTCCGGAAGACACTGGCTTATCGTCCCGGCAACGCCCGTCCACACATATTCAAACTTGCCGAAAGGCCGGAGACAAGAAACGCAAGGGGTTCCTGAAGAGACATCCCCATCGCCTGGAATCCCGGCAGGCTGATTCCTCGTTCGGGGACATGGCTGGCGAACTAGCTGTTTCTCTCCCGCCCCTTTTGCTCTATAATGGTGTGGGGAGTCCAAGCAAGAGGTGGAAGCGAACAGACGAGGTGCAGAAAGGAGGAGACCCTGATGCAGATTATCCTGAATGCTCCGGGGATTCACCACCGAACCAAAGAAGGGGTGGAGAAAGAACTGGAGGAATACCTTCCTCGGTTGAAGCAGGTTCTGTTCCGATTCCGGCCTGAGGAAAAGAGACTCCGGGTTCATCTGGCCCAGCAGAAGGACAGCGCGTATCGTGTGACCCTGAGCCTCCGCATGCCGGGAAAGAACCTCATCGTGGAGCGAACGGGGCACAACCTGATACCCCTGGTCACAGAAGCGAAGCAGGCGTTGCTGGAACAGATCAAGGTGCAGTCGGCCGTCGTGAGAAAAGATCACCTCCGGGCCAAGAGCATGCAACAGAACCAGGCGATTCGGGAAGCGGTCGGCAGTGCCTCCGGTTGGAGCAAAGAAACGGCGGATGAAGAGGAGATGCGGGAGAGATTTGTCTCTCGTCTCGGGCTTGTTCTGCAGGAACTCTACAGCCATGTGAGACGCCTGATTCGTTTCTCACAGCTCGCCGGAGACATCCCTGTGAACCATCTGAAGCCGGGCGAGGTGGTGGACGATGTTCTCGTGAGGGGGTATGAACTGTTCAGCTCACAGTCGGAGGAAGAATTCTCACACGCCAGCCTGTATCGGTTGGCCGACGAGATCATCCGGGACGAAATCAGCAATTACAAGGACAAAGAACAAAGCGGGATATCCCTCGATGAGGAGATTACTCGCAACGATCCGCGATGGGAGGTCAGCGACTTGGGGGAGGAGGTCCTGGCATTCTACCAGGAGGAAGAGGTTCTGCTGTATGGGGATGTGATGCCGGATGCTCACCATCCGGATCCGGCGCGGGCCTTGGATGAGAAGGAGCAGATGAGTGGAATCTTCCAGTCCCTGAGTGGTGCGGGCGCTCTGGCCAGGTCTGCATTCCTTTTGGAGAGAATGGAGGGCTTCGAGCCTTACGAAATCGCATGGATGCAGGATCGTGCTGAAGAAGAGGTCAAGGGTGACATCCAACAGTGCGAGGAAATCCTGAAAAGGACATTGTCGTCAACAGATTGACGTGTCCTGCCGGCAGTTTCTGCCTGTTTGCAGATATGGCAGGAGTGTTTCTTCCCTCCCCCAACAGGAGATCGGTTGCCCCACAAGATTGAATAAATCTTGGAAATCCAGGAAGGAAGGAGCCTTGCGCTACTTCTTGACGAGGGCAACCGCCACCCCTTCTGTCTCGCTGCTTCTCCGGCACACAGTTTGCTACGAAAGCCCCTCAACCATAAGAGGGGCGGGGAATGGCATATCTAATCCATCTTCTTGAGGCAATTCTGGCCGTGAATCTACTCATCCTCGTTCACGAGGCAGGGCACCTGCTGGTGGCGAGGGCCTTTCGTGTCCCGAGCCTGCGTTTTTGCCTCGGCCTAGGGCCGCGCCTGTTCGGGCTCAAGTACAAGGGCACGGATTATTGTGTTGCGGCGGTGCCGATCGGCGGGTTTGTGCAGCTTGCCCAGGGCCACCAGCACGACAGTCGTACGTCCTGCATGGATTGTGTTTCTACCTGGAAGCGAATGCTCATCTTCTTTGCCGGGCCCGCTGCAAACCTGCTTTTCGTGGTTTTCTTGTTTTGGCTCGTCTACTCCGTGATCGGTTACCGAGACCATGAGCCGGTGGTCGCCGCCGTGGAGCCGGGAAGCGCGGAAGCGATCTCCGGGATCGAGCCTGAGGACAGGATTCTTCAGGTCGACGGGAGGCGGATCATCACGTGGTCCCAGCTGGTCCTGGCCCTCGAAAAGGAGGGGCGCGGTCCGGTGACCCTTATCGTCCAGAGGCCCGGGCGGCCGGAAGAGTCGGGATTCGAGGTGCGGGAGATGACGCGGGTCTTATCGGTATCCCTGGAAGGGCAGGAGACCCTCGGGATCTTTCCAACGGACCAGATGATCCGGCTTAGGCTGGGGCCGTTTCGGGCGCTCGAAAAATCTGTCAACAAACTTTGGTTTCTTTCCGGGCTCCTGGCCGATTCCCTGGTCGGGCTCGTGACGGCCAAGGTCCCTCCGTCCGAATTGGTGGGCCCTATCTACCTGTTCCATCTTTCTTCGCAGGCCGCCGCCGCGGGCCCGGCCTCGTTGGTCTACCTTCTCGCTTTCATCAGCGCGAGCCTTTGCTTCTTCAATCTGCTTCCTCTGCCGGTCCTGGACGGTGGACAGATCCTGCTCGCCTTCCTCCAGAAAGTGCTCAAGAGGCCGATCGGTGACCGATCCATGAGGCTTCTGATGCATGCTTCTCTGTTCTGGCTTCTCCTTCTTCTCGCATCAGCCACCCTGAACGACCTCGTTCGCCTCCTCGCCTCTTAATCTGAACCTTTCATGGGCAGGTTCCCATCCTAAAAGCAGGAACCTTTGCCTTTGATTTCCAGATCTTGGCGCTATTCCTCGCAAAGGGTTCGGGCTTGACCTGGCCCGCATGGGTCACTATATTGTGGATAATACCTATAGAATCGATAGGATTTACGAAAATGGAAGCTGATAAGGGCATCTATCTTGATCATGTCAACGCCACCCCTCTTCTGCCCGAGGTCGTGGAGGCCATGCTCCCCTTCTTGAAAGAGGATTTTGGTAATCCATCGAGCATGCACGCCCTCGGGGAGCGATGTGAGGAGGCGATCGAGCGAGCTCGCCAGCAGACGGCACGGCTGATTCACGCCGGGGACCCGGACGAGATCGTCTTCACCTCCTGCGGGACCGAGGCAAACAACTTCGCCCTCAAGGGGATTCCCCTCGCCTACCAGGAACGGGGTCGACACATTCTCGTCTCGTCTGTAGAGCACTTCTCCATCATGCATGCGATCCGGACGCTGGAGAAGATGGGTTTTCAGGTCACGCAGCTTTCCGTTGACCAGCACGGCCGTGTTGACCCGGAGGAGGTCGAGAAGTCGATCACCCCCCAGACGATTCTCGTCTCGGTGATGCACGGCAACAACGAAGTGGGGACCCTGGAGCCCATCGCGGAAATCGGGAGAATCACACGGGAGAAGGGGATTCTTTTCCATACAGATGCTGTGGCCACTGCAGGCAACATTCCGGTAGACGTGGAGGCCCTGCAGGTCGACCTCCTGAGCCTGGCTGCCAATTCCTTCTACGGGCCCAAGGGGGCGGCCGCCCTCTACGTGCGCAAGGGCGTCCGGGTTCAGCCCCTTCTGGATGGAGGCATCCAGGAAAAGGGCCGCCGGGCGGGAACGGAAAACGTGCCGGCCATCGTGGGAATGGGTGTGGCGGCCGAGGCGGCCGTGCGGGAGATGGCAAACAGGATGCACCACAACCAGGCCTTGCGGGATCGTCTTCAGGAAGGCCTCCTGGAACGAATTCCCCACGTCTATGCCCTTGGACATCCCACCGAGAGGATGCCGAATGTTCTGAGTATCGCCGTGGAATTCGTCGAAGGCGAATCGATGCTTCTCTTCCTGGATATGGAACGTATCCAGATTGCGAGTGGCTCTGCCTGCATCTCTCGTTCACTCAAGGTTTCTCACGTGATGCTTGCCATGGGCATCGATGCGGCCCTGGCCCAGGGAAGCCTCCTCTTCAGCCTGGGAAGAGACAACAAGGAGGAAGAAGTGGATCGCGTGCTGGAGGTTCTCCCACCCGTCGTTCAGCGTCTGAGGGACATGTCCCCGCTTTACAGGAAGGCGAAACAGGCGGGTAAACCCTAATGCGGTTTGCGCGGCCTCCCAAGACAGGAGTTACGGGAAGATGAAGTACAGCCAGAAAGTAATGGACCATTTCGCCAACCCCCGCAATGTGGGGGCCATCGAAGATCCGGATGGGTTGGGTGAGGTCGGGAATCCTGCCTGTGGGGATATTATGACCTTCACGATCAAGGTCAGCGATGGGAAACTGGAGGACGTCAAGTTCCAGACCTTCGGCTGCGGCGCCGCCATCGCCGTTTCGAGCATGATCAGCGATATGGCCAGGGGAAAGGCGCTGGAGGAGGCCCTTCAAATCACGAACAAGGATGTGGCCGAGGCCCTGGACGGGCTGCCGACCAACAAGCTCCACTGCTCGAACCTGGGGGCCGATGCCCTTCATTCGGCCATCAAAGATTATTACGCGCGGAACGGAAAGTCTTCAAGCGAAGCCAGGACCGACGGCAAGGGGACTCCGGGCAGGAAGAAAGAGAAGGGCTCTTGCAGGTGCCCCTACTGTGACGTCGAGACGTCCAGCGATTCACCTGTCTGTATGGGCTGTGGATCCGAGCTAGATCAGGGCCAGACGAGTTAGCAACGAGCTTATCCCACGCATCGCATCCGAATCGGCGGGAAGGTCCAGCAGGCTTTCCCCCACGCGATCCATCTCCCGGAGCCGATCGTCCTCGGGGATCGTCCCGAGCAACTCGAGCCCCTGTTCTCGAGCGCTTTCCTCCCAGTCATCTTCAGAACCCGGCGGGCACCGATTTACCACGAGCCCGATGCGACCCGGTCGAAGCTCTGACTGGGATTGGACGAGTTCCTTCATGGTGCCGGCCGTATGAAAGCCCCTTGCCGACGGGTCGGAGACAACCACCAGGTTATCCACCTTCCGGAGGACCTTGCGGTTGACCTGCTCGAGGCCCGCCTCGGCATCCAGCACCATCAGGTCGAAGGATGCACTCAATGCCTCTACCGCCTCCCTCAACAGGCTGTTTACCGGGCAGTAACAGCCAAGGACCTCTGTCCGGCCCATGGCCAGAAGGCTGAAACCGTCTTTCTCGACCAGGGACTCGAGCAGGTAGTAGTCCACCATATCGGCGACCCGCTCCGTCTCCTGGCTGTCGCGTTTCCGGGCCACCTGTATCACATGCTCCCGTATTTGCCCGAGCGTCTTCGGCCTTCCTGCTCCGAGTGCCAGGGTCATGCCCATGGCCGGGTCCGCATCCACAGCCAGGATTCTCTTCCCGGTCTGCCGGAGGCCGTGCACCATCAGCGTGGACAGTGCAGTCTTGCCCACGCCCCCCTTGCCGCATAGGGCGATGGAGATCGCTTGGGGCTGCGTTTCAGCCGACTTCTCTGCGGTGCTTTCCATTGTCTTTCGATCCTTTCCGGCTTCTCAGGGACCCCTGCGGCCAGGACTATCCCCCGTCCAGGCTTCGGTAGATGATTCCGCGATGGATCTCGGGGACCCCTTCGGTGATCGTGAGCACCCGAGAGTCTCTCCAGAACCGCTGAATCGGGTACTCCATCATGAAGCCGTATCCGCCGAAGAGCTGAATGGCCTGGTTGATGATGTTCTGTGTCGTCTCACTACAGAAGAGTTTAACCATAGAAGCCTCCCGGGTGCAATCCCGGCCCTGGTCATACATCCAGGCGGCCTTCCACGTTATGGTGTGCATGATGTCGAT
>RCNG010006069.1_pt1 | contig 11390 bp, 9 predicted proteins | sample 2041371 | NCBI WGS metagenome assembly RCNG01 (sample SAMN09708227, study PRJNA481090) | Marine sediment metagenome, whole genome shotgun sequencing project. | biome: marine sediment; feature: ocean; material: sediment; isolation source: Sewage treatment plant 1 marine sediment (STP1) ... | reverse complement strand
CCCGAGGTCTTCGTCGTCTACGACGACAGCTTCAACTATCTGACCAAGATGTGTTTGTCGAAGATGCAGGATGCCGCCTTCGAGATGATCCGGCGGGCCAAGGAGCGCGGCTGCCGGGTGGTGGTCTGCGGCTCCGATGCCACCGACCACCGACGGCGCTATCTCGATCGCGGAGCCGACGCGGTGATCCTCGGTGAGGGCGAGGCGGCGCTCGTCGAGGTGATCGAAGCGTGGGCGGGCGGCGCCGATGATATCGGCGAGATCGAAGGGCTGGCGCTGTTGGTGAACGGCGAGTTGGTCGAAACCGGCCGTCGCCCGACCCTGAAGGACATCGACGCCCTGCCGCGGCCGGCATGGGACGCCATCGATCTCGAGCCCTACGAGCGGGCGTGGCGCGCCCGGTGGGGGCGCTGGTCGCTCAACCTCGTCTCGTCTCGGGGTTGTCCCTACTCGTGCTCTTGGTGCGCCAAACCCATCTGGGGCTCGCAGTATGTCGTCCATTCGCCGAAACGTATGGTCGATGACCTCCGCTTCCTTCGAGAACACAACGCCTTCGACCACATCTGGTTCTGTGACGACATCTTCGGTCTCAAGCCGGAGTGGACCCGTCGGTTCGCCGACGAGGTCGAGACGGCCGGACTCGATTTCAGGTTTTCCATCCAGGCCCGGGTCGACTCGGTGCTGCGCGACGGCGTCGTCGCCGATCTCGCCCGAGCCGGTCTCGAGACCGCATGGATCGGCGCCGAATCGGGGTCGCAGAGCATCGTCGACGCCATGAACAAGGGAGTCACGGTCGAGCAGATTTACGAGGCGACGCGGCTGCTCCAGCGCCATGGTGTCCGGGTTGCCTTCTTTCTCCAGTTCGGCTATCTCGGCGAGACCCGTGACGACATCGACAAGACCATCCGGATGGTTCTGGATCTCATGCCCGATGAGATCGGGATTTCGGTCTCCTATCCTCTGCCCGGCACCCCGTTCTATGACGAGGTGGCCTCACAGTTGGTCGACAAGACGAACTGGACCGAGTCGGACGATCTCGATCTCATGTATCGAAGCACCTACTGTGCGGGGTTCTACAAACGGCTCCACCGATATGTCCACAAGGTCTTTCAGCGGAAACGAGGCTTCCGAAGCATCGGACGTCTGCTCAAGACCCCGTGGCGCGCCGATCGCAAGGAGCTGCGAACCGCCCTCGCCACCGCCTATTATCTGCCCATGTCCCTCATCGACGGCTTCCGGCTGCGCCGACTCCAGCACCCATGACCACCCGCGACCAACCACACCCGGCGGCCGGCACGGGTGTGGCATCGAGGTAGGGCGTCGTGGGCCCTGACTGCCGCGTCGCTCTCGTCACTCCGGGCTTCCCGCGGGACGAGGCTGATACTTCGTGCATCGCGCCTCTCCAGATCGCCCTGAGGAGACTGGGTCGCCGGCATCCCCAGATCCGCATCACCGTGGTGGCGCTCCACTATCCCGCGACTCGTCGACCGTACGTCTGGCACGGGATCGCGGTGGAGCCCGTGGGCGCCGACAACCACTGGTTGCCGCTGCGTCTTCCCGCCCTTCATCGGGCCTCGCGGACCATCAGACGCAGGCGTGACCCGGATGGATTTGATGTGGTTCACGCTCTGTGGCTGAGCGACACCGCCCTGGTGGGATGGTGGTCCGCGCGCCGTTTGGGTCTGCCGTTCGTCGCCACCGTAATGGGTCAGGATGCCCGGCCGACCAACCGGTGGCTCAAGGTCCTGCCCCTTGGTGGAGCACGGCTGACCGCCGTCTCTCAGCGTGCTGCCGAAGAGCTCGAGCACACCTGTGGCCTCGCAGCTGACGTGATCCCCTGGGGGCTCGATCCTCCGGCGGGGGACCCACCGGGGTGGAACGACCGTCCCATCGATCTCCTCGGGGTGGGTTCGCTGACCGAGAACAAGGATTTCGATGTGCTGCTTCGCGCCGCGGCCGAACTTCAGCAATCGGGGCGGCAGTGTCGGACGGTTCTCATCGGTGACGGACCGCAACGCCCGACCCTCGAAGCCAAGGTTCTCCAGCTCGGTCTGAAGGATCGTGTCCGCCTCGAAGGTCAACTGCCGCGGGAGGCGGTGCTCGAAAAGATGCGCCGGTCGAAGATCCTCGTCCATCCCGCCCGCTATGAGAGTTTCGGTTTTGTCTTCTCCGAGGCCCTGGCCAACGGCATGACGGTGCTTTCTCGGCCGGTGGGAGCAGCCCGGGCGTCTCATCGATGGAGGCTCTGCGAGTCTGTGGAAGCCTTCGCTGCGGCGGTTGAGGACACGCTGGTTGACCCACCCGGGACCGAGGCGGTTACTGTGTTTTCGGAAGACGAAACCGCCGACGCCTTGGCGATGCTGTATCGAACCGTGGGGACAACGTGATGACGCAGCAGTTGCCTGGTTCCAACGGCCTCGAGTTGGCGGGAGAGATCTCACCGGAGGTGCTGACGACCCGGGCCCGGGTGTGGATCGTCGCCGGCAACGGCGCCCGCCATCTGGTCGTGCCGCTTGCCAACTTTGTCGTTTCGTATCTGGTCGTCTCCATGGCCTCGGCCGAACTCTGGGGCGAGTTCGTTGTCCGGTTGGTACTGGTGACCTTGACCGTCCACATCCTTTCCTGGGGCAACCACGAGTATCTGCTGCGGGCCTTCAGTCGCGACCCCGAGGCACTCGGCTCGCTCTGGCGGCGGTCTTTCCTCACCAGGAGTGTCTTTCTCGTCGTTGCAGCCGCTGGTCCTCTGGTTCTGGGCCTTCGAGGCGAGGATCTCGGCTGGACCCTGCTCTGGTTGGGCGCTGCTTTCGCTCATCAGTCACTGGCGGTCGTGGTCCTCTTCAGCCGTCGTTTTGGTGTGGCGGTGGCGGCCGAGCTCTTCGGTCTGATTGTGACCGCAGGTCTGCTTCTGAGTCGTGGCGGCGCCATGGATGTCACCCTGGTCGTCAAGGCCGTGGCCCTCGGGATGACGGCGCGCGTGGTGGTCGCCTACGCCGCCTTTTTCGGCTCGCTTTTCGATGGTGGATCAGCGACTTTCGATCATCGCCACCTCACGGAGGCGGTCCCCTTCTTTCTCGCGGGCCTCAGTGGATTGCTGGCCTCCAAAGCCGACCTTTATGTGGTCTCGGCCGTCCTCAGCAACACGGAGGTTGGCGCGTACCAGGTGACGGTGAGCCTGATCGCCATTTTCCAGGGGCTCGCCGCCATCGCCTACACCCCATTCGTCCGCGATCTCTACGCCTCGAGCGACTCATTGAACCGCGGGTCCTCTCGCCGACTCATGGCGGCCGGGCTGCTCTGTTCGGTTGCCGCCGTACCTGCGGGATGGGTGATTCTCAACGTCCTTTATGGTCTGGATCTGCCGTGGTCGGTCCTGGTCGTCGCCGCCGCCTCGGTGTTTCCGGTCTATGGCACCCTACCGTTGGTCTACTCGCTCTACAAGGCCGGTCGTGAGAGACGGGTGGTGGTGGTCACCTTTGTCGGAACCGCGTTCAATATCGTTCTCGCCCTGGGTTTGGTGCCGGTCTTCGGAATGATCGGTGGGCTTGCCGCCGGCGCCGCGACCCAGTGGGTGATCTTTGGTTGGTTTCTCACGACCCGTACCCGGCCTTCGGCCGTCACCGAAGAGAGCAACTGAGAACGGAGGAATCCGTGGCGTCGAAACCACCGAGGCTCATGCCCGATTGGTTTTGTGCGCCCAAGTGACGAGGAAAGTCGCCGGTTCGCGACGTCGTCGGATGACCGAAAACAGGGGTCGCAGGGCCCAACGAAGACCGAAAAAGGGCCTGTGGCACAGCCACTCGAGATTGAGGGCGTGGCCGAGCTCTTCGAGATCGGCAAAGGTGAGAAACCCACGGCACTCGATGGAGTCCGATGCAAAGCCGAAACGCCGACGAAAGGTCTTCTCGCGATCCGCGACCATCTCGCGACCGGCGTCGGCCGATCGGTAGACCGGGGTGTCGAGGATGACCACGGCACCTCCGGGCCTGAGAACCCGGAGGGCTTCGGTCGTGGTCGCGGCCGGGTCGGTCGAGTAGTGGATGGCGCCGTTGAAAATCGCGAGGTCGCAGGCCCCGTCGGGGATGGGCAGACGGTCGAACTCGGCCTGGACGGCTGAGAAGTCGAAGTCGGAAAAGACCCTCGCACCGAGTCCGTCCCTGGGGTCGGTGTGGAGGTCCACCGCCACCACCCGGTGACCCGCGAGGGCCAGCCGGCGGGACATCCAGGTGTTGCCGGCGCCGAGATCGGCGATGGTCAGCGCTCTGCCGTGCTCCTCGGCCGCGGGCGCCACCACCAGCCGCATCAAGGCGTCGAAGGAAGCGGCCCGGATTCGCCACTCGGTGCGGTGGTGACCCTTGAGATCGGCAAAGGGAAGCGCACGGTAGCTCGCGCTTTCATCGACGCCGCGATCCTCGTCCTGACGCACCGTCCGGTACTCATCGAGAAACCGACCGAAGTGCTCGAAGCGTTCGTCGGTGAGGAAGCTGAGGATGCCGTCGCGCCGAGAATAGATGTGGCCTTCGGCGGGACATCTCAGCTTTCCCTTTCCCGCAGGCTCGAGGGGACCCCGGCACTCGGGGCAGACGAAGTCGAATTCAACCCGGGACATGGTCAGACCTTTCGAGAGAGAGAAGATAGTGGTCGGCGATCCCCGACAGGCGGGGGGCCCATCGTCGGTCGAGGTTGTCCAGGCGATGAAGCAGCGCGGGCCGGTTCCGGAGAATGGACGCGGCATAGGTCGGTGGGACCACCGATCCGATCCCGAGGGTCTGGCGAGGCACGAACCAGGGTTTCAATTGACCTCGCAGTCGCGCCGGGCTCGGGTACCAGACCCTGAGGCTGTGGTTCTCGCCGATTGAAACCTCCCGTCCGTCGCGCCACCGTCGCGTGGCGGTCTTCAGCCGCAGGTGGAGCCCATACCAGACGATCTCCCAGAGACACACCGGGCCCATGACCACGAAGACGGCGCGGCCACCCGGTTGCAGCCAGCGGTGGAGCACCCGCGCGAGGTCGCGGCAGTCCTCGACGCAGTTAAGGGCGCCGAAGTTGGAGAAGACCGCATCGAAGGGTGCTTCGGGTGGGTCGGGTGCGCCGGTGATGTCGGCCAGATCGAGATGTGCGAAGCGCACCCGATCGGTGGCTCCGGCGGCCTCGATCTTGCGCTGCGCCTGCCCAAGCATCCCGGGCGAGACATCGGTGGCGAGCACCCGGTGGCCGCGGCCGGCCAGCCACAGCGCATCCTCGCCGGTCCCGCATCCGAGTTCGAGAACGTTTGATCCCGGAACGAGGACACCGTCGAGATGCCGCCACACGGACTCGCGCAACACCCGTCCGATTCGGGTTTCGGTGAAGTGCCGGTCGTAATCAACGGCGGCATCGTCGAATGCGGCGGGGGGTGGTCACGCCCCAAGACTAACCCACACCCGATCGGACGCGGCGATCCGACGGCTCTATAATGCCCTTCTGTGATTCGTCTTGATACCGACAGTCAACGCGGTTCCGACCGCGGTTGCGATCTCCTCCTCTCCCACGGCTACTGTGTGGCCCGTGACGAGCACGAGCGGGAGATCATGATGCCCTACCCGCCGTTGGGTCTGCTCTATCTGTCATCGCACCTCCGGGCCGAGGGTTTCTCGGTGAAGATCCACGATGCGACCTTTGCCGAGCCCGTGGACTTCTCGGTGGTCCTCGATGCGGAGCGACCTGCGGTGGTCGGGCTCTATGCCACTCTTCTGACCCGGGCGCGGGTGCTCGAGATGATCGCCGAGTGTCTCGAGCGGGGAATTCGGGTTGTGGTGGGCGGGCCGGAACCAGCGCCCAACGCCGAGAACTATCTCGCCCACGGCGCCCACGTGGTCGTTGTCGGTGAGGGCGAACAGACCCTCTCGGAGCTCCTCCGGCACCTGCCCGCGTGGGGGCTCGAGGATCTGGGAGCTATCCACGGAATCCGATTCCTCGATGGAGACAAGCGCGTGGTGGAGACGCCGCCCCGAGCGCAGATCCGCGATCTCTCGGCCCAGCCCTGGCCCGACCGCGAGGCCATCGACCTCGACCGATACCTTCGAACCTGGCGCGACCATCACGGATACACCTCGGTCTCACTGGTGACCTCGCGGGGCTGTCCCTACACCTGCCGCTGGTGTTCTCACGATGTCTACGGCCGCAGCCACCGACGCCGTGCGGTGGGGGACGTGGCCGACGAGGTCGCCTGGATCGCCGAGCGCTATCAGCCCGATCAGTTGTGGTACACCGACGATGTCTTCACCCTCAACCGCCCATGGGTGGGGGCGCTGGCCGTCGAGCTCGACCGGCGCGGTCTCCGGATTCCCTTCGAGTGCATCAGCCGGGCCGATCGGATCGATGAGGCGGTCGCCGACGCCCTCGCCGCGATGGGCTGCCGACGGCTGTGGATCGGTGCGGAGAGCGGTTCGCAGCGGATCCTCGATCGGATGGGACGGCGAACCCGGGTCGAGGATGTCCAGGCCAAGACCGAGATGCTGCAATCGCGAGGCATCGAGGTCGGGATGTTCATCATGCTCGGCTACGAGGGAGAGACCATCGACGATCTCGAGGCCACCATCGAACACCTCAAGTCAAGTGCGCCCGATGTTTTCCTGACCACAGTGGCCTACCCAATCCGCGGAACCGACTACGCTCGAGATGTTGCTGAGAAGACCGTTTCCGACCGGTCGTGGGCCGACCGCACCGATCGCGATCTCCGCATCGCGGGTCGCCACTCGCGGCGGTGGTATCGCCACGCCACTCGTTGGATGGTCAACGAGGTCAATGCCGACCGCGCTCGGCGCAAGGGTCGGATCCTCAACGGGCTGCGTTCCTCGCTCAAGGCGCGGGCGGGTCGTCTCGGAATGGCCCTCACCGGCAGACAGCACGAGGAGGATGCGGTGGCGGCCAGTGGTCGCGGTTGGGGCTCGAGCGAGGAGAGGGAGCGGAAGGGTGGGGACCGGGAATGAAACGGGTCATTCTCTTCAACCCCCGGTCTTCCGCCGGTCGGACACCGGTGCTGCCCATGTCGCTCCTCGCCGTCGGCGCGGTGATCGAGGACATCTATTCCTATGTCATCGTCGACGGCAATCTCGTAGATGATGCAGTTGCGGCCATCGAGGAGCACATGGGTCTCGATGCGGCGGCGACCATCCTGGGTGTTACCGTGATGCCGGGACCGCAGCTCGAGCACGCCCTACCGGTCTGTCGGAAGCTCAAGGAGCGCCACCCCGAGCTGACCATTGTGTGGGCGGGTTATTTCCCGTCACAGCACTGGGAATCATGTCTGAGGTCAACGGTGGTGGACTACGTGGTTCGCGGCCACGGCGAGCGGGTTTTTCTGAGCCTTCTCGTAGCACTCGAGGGTGAGCGACCCGTGGAGGCCATCGAGGGCCTGGCGTGGCGGGACGCGTCGGGGACACTGCGGTCCAACAATCGAGCGCAGGTTCCCCACCCCGACAAGCTGCCCGACTGGAACTTCGACCGGGTGCCCATGGAGCGCTACCTCCGCGACACCTTTCTGGGCCGCCGAACCGTGGGCTATTCCTCGAGCTATGGCTGCCCCTTCTTCTGCAACTTCTGTGCGGTGGTCAACCTCGTGGGCGGCAAGTGGCGCGCCCAGAGCGCCCGGCGGGTGGCCGAAGTCTTCAACACCTTTCACCGGCGGTGGGGGGTGGATGCGGTGGAGCTCGTCGACAACAACTTCTTTGTCGACGAGGGCCGGGTCGCCGAGTTTTCCGATCGCGTGAAGCACTTCGAGATGGCCTGGTGGGGCGAGGGCCGGGTGGACACCCTTTTGAAGTACTCGGATCTGAGCTGGCGCGCCATGCGCGACGCCGGACTCAAGATGATATTCCTCGGCGCGGAGTCGGGCTCGGCGGAGACCCTCAAGCGGATGGACAAGGGTGGACGCCTCGAGCCCGAGATGACCCTCGAGTTGGTGGAGAAGCTCGGCGGGCTCGGTATCGTTCCCGAGTTGAGTTTTGTCCTCGGCAATCCTCCCGATCCCGAGGCCGACGCGACCGGAACCATGGACTTCATCCGCCGGGTCAAGAAGATCAACCCGGTCACCGAGATCATCCTCTACATGTACACCCCGGTGCCTTTGGCCGGCGAACTCTACGACGAGGCGAAGGCGCGCGGCTTTGCCTTTCCTGAAACCCTCGAGGACTGGACCGGCCCCGAGTGGCTCGATTTTGTTCAGCGGCGCAGCAATACCATGCCTTGGGTCGGTCGCAGTCTCCAGAGCAGGATCCGCCACTTCGAACGTGTGCTCAACGCCTACTATCCGACCTCGACCATGATCAGTCTGACCCCGGCGCGTAGGACGCTCTTGCGCGCCGCCTCGGCCTGGCGGTACCACACACGTGCCTACGCCTGGCCTTTGGAGCTCGATCTGCTCCACCGGATCATGCGCTATCAGCGGCCCGAAACGAGCGGGTTTTGATTCACCATGCAAGAATGCCGGAAATGAGATCTCTCATCCTCATGCTGATGGCGTGCATTGGTGTTGCAGGGTGCACCGACACCACCGACCGGATTGATCCCGGGCGCGATGTGATCCTGGTTGTGATCGACACCCTGCGGGCTGATTTTGTTGGGATCTCGGGCCGCGCCCCACTCGAAGCGACACCGCGAATCGATGATTTTGCGCGGCGCGGCCGGTGGTGTGACGAGGCATGGTCGAGCGCTCCCTGGACACCGCCGAGTGTAATGACGCTGATGACCTCGCTGGAACCGGCGGTGCACGGTCTGGATGCCGAGGCGGATTGGTTGGCCCAGGCTGTGCCGCCGCTGCCGGCCGGGGCGTCGACCCTGGCCGAGGTCTTCCAGAGGGCCGGCTATCGGACGCTGGCGGTGACCGCGGGCGGGGGCGTGGGCTCGGTCTATGGCTTTGATCACGGTTTCGAGCGGTGGTTCGAGCCGGCAGACCGACCGATCTCGGATGTGGAGGCTGGAGTCGACCGCGCTCTCGAGTGGTTGGCCGAGCCCGATCCACGACCCACCTTTCTCTTTTTCCACACCTACGAGGTCCACCTGCCGAACACCCACCCCCCTCTCGCCTCCGGGGACGACCCGGCGGAACGCGCGAGGGCGGCGTACGCCGGTGATCTGGTGGTGGCCGATCACCACCTCGGGCGTCTCTTCGAAGCGCTCGAGCGGGATGGGCGGCTCGAGGACTCGCTGGTGGTCGTGACCGCGGATCACGGCGAGAACCTCCATGATCGGGTGCTCGGCGGTCGGTCGGTAGATCACGGTCACCACCTCCACACCGAACTCCTCCGGGTGCCGCTGATCTGGGTCGCTCCCGGTCTGATTCCGACCGAGGGACCCATCGCCGAACCGATGCGCCTGCTCGATGTGCTGCCGACGGTGTGTTCCCTCGTGGGGATCGATCTCGATGGGGTCCCGCATCAGGGTCGGGATCTCCGCCCGATCCTCCAGGGTTGGGGCGCCATCGATCCGCCGGACGAGCTCTTTGCGTGGGCGCCCATGCAGGGACCGACCTGGGGCGCAGTGCGAACCTCTGACTGGACCTATCTCAGATCACCCGAGATCGAGACTGACCAGTGGTGGAGTCGGGTCGTGGTGCCTCCACGCGCGCTCTATCGGCGATCGAGCGATCCGGAGGAACAAACCGACGTGGCTGCGGAAAACCGCGAAACGGTCGAATCGCTCGAGGAGGTTCTGACCTTTCGGCAACGGGCCAATCTCGAACTGCGTCGAAAGCTGGGTGGGTCGAGCGCGGTGGAGAGCGACTCCACCGACGCGTTGCGCGCTCTGGGCTATCTCGACCGCGACCCAACGGACGGTGAGTAGACCGCGAAGAGGGTCACCACCTCCGAGATCAGATCGCGCCGCCGCGCGATTTCGACCTCGAGGCCGACCCGTTCGAAGGCCTCGATGAAGGTGTCCTCTTCGCCGATGGTCGACAGGATGACCAGCGCGCGACCTCCATCCGCGAGGTGCTCGGGGAGGCCCCGGGCAAAGCGTTCCGCGAAGTCCCCCGCGAGGAAGGCCCCCTCGAGATCGTTCTTGGGTTCTCCCATGAGGTACGGCGGATTGCACAGGATCAGATCGAAGCGTTCGTTCGCGACCGGTTCAAAGAGATCGCCGAGGCGAAGGTCCACCCGATCCTCCACCTCATTGTTTCTGGTGTTGATCCGGGCGCACTCGATGGCGGCGGGGTTGCGATCGACGGCGGTGATCCGGGTGGCGGTCCGAGCCGCGGCGATGGCGAGGATCCCGGTGCCGGTCCCCATGTCGAGGACGCGGGCATCGGGCGGCACGAGCCCCTCCCCCAGCCACCCGAGAAAGACCGGGGTGACCCGGAACAGCGCGGGATTGAAAACCCCGGGAACGACCTGGATGGTCAGACCATCCAGCGTCTCGACCACCGCAGCGTTGTGGCGGTGACGCTGAAAAAGCGCGAATCGCAGCCGCATCCCGAGGCGCCAGACCCGAGCGGCGACACGTCTCCAGAGGCTCATGATCCACCGTGGGGTGAGTCGATGGGGCCGGTGCAATGTTCGAGGTGGGTTTCCATGACGGTCAAGGCGGGGCCATTGTAACGCCGTGTTCCGAGTTGCGGAGCGAGGGAAACGGTAGAGTTGAGAAAGTCGAAAGCGTGATCGGGAGGTCGGATGACGGAACTCATCGGGTGGGTGCGGGATCACCAGGTCCTCTTCCAGACCCTCGGTCTGCTCTCTCTCGCCCTTTTCGTGGTGTCTTTGGTGGTCTTCCCGCTGGTCGTAGCCAACCTTCCCGTCGACTATTTTATCCGCGACAAAAGGGACCCGGCCCATCAGCAACGACGACATCCGGTGATGTGGGCGTTGCTCACGGTTGTGAAGAACATCATCGGATCCGTCCTGATCCTCGCGGGAATCGCCATGCTGGTGCTCCCGGGCCAAGGCATCCTCACCATCCTCATGGGAGTGGCGCTGGCCAACTTCCCGGGCAAATTTGCTCTCGAACGCCGCCTCGTGCGGCATCCGAAGGTGGCAAGGGGCCTCAACCGAATCCGAGCACTTGCGGGGAAAAACCCTCTCGAGCTTCCTCCTCCCCGGGAATGAAGGCAGGCTGGAAGCCCGCCCCAATGCAACGGGTGGCACCGGAGAACTCGTCACGAGCGTTCCTCGACCGGACCACTCTCGAGTTCAAGAAAAAGCCCCGGAGACGCTGGCGTCCCCGGGGCCGTTGGTGTTCAGGAGGTTCTGCGCCTCAGTTCGCGCCCGGTGTCTTCACCGGATTTGCGGGTCGTGAGGGCAGGCCCTTGGGCTCCGCCGCCATGGCCTCGAGCACCTCGGCCACGCCCCGCTCGAGCTGCTTGTCCTCGCCGGCGAGGACCGAGGCCGGATCGTTGGTGATGTCGATGTCGGGCTCGACGC
>RCNG010001561.1_pt1 | contig 11394 bp, 11 predicted proteins | sample 2041371 | NCBI WGS metagenome assembly RCNG01 (sample SAMN09708227, study PRJNA481090) | Marine sediment metagenome, whole genome shotgun sequencing project. | biome: marine sediment; feature: ocean; material: sediment; isolation source: Sewage treatment plant 1 marine sediment (STP1) ... | reverse complement strand
ACGATGGTCGTACTGCCGAGCCTTGCCCGGAGCGGAGAGTACTCGGTGCGCATAACCGTTCAGCGTGTCATTTACGACAAAATGGATCGTGTAAAGGTCCTCGAGCGTATTGAAGACGCCCCAACCTATCAGGCAATTTTCGACAATCTGCGCAAGTCCCTCTTCATACAGGTAGGTGCCAAATGAGCAGGTCATTCGTTCTGGTTTCACTATTGAGTCTGTGCATGCTGGCCGGATGCGCGACAACGCCTGCCAATGTTGCCGGCGCCGGCACGCAGCTCGAAACTCGCCAGATCCAGACGCGTGAGTACGACACGCTGGACAAGGCAATGACTATGCGATCGGTCATCGCGACGCTTCAGGACCTGGGCTTTACAATCGACCAGGCGGATGCCGAACTCGGCACAGTCACAGCGACACGCCTGCACGAATATACGATGCGCATGACGGTAACCGTAGTTGAGAAAGAGGGTAGCCGCATTTCCGTGCGTACCAACGCACGAATCGGCGAGAACAGCGTCACTGACGCCAACACCTACCAGGACTTCTTCGTCGCCCTCAACAAAGCGATGTTCCTCACATTGCACAAAGTCGATTAGCGAGTGCCCGGCCGCATAGCGACGGTCGAAGCAATTGCGACGCCCTCGCAAACGCCTGAATGCGGCGCAAAAAAATACCCGCACCGAGGTGCGGGTATCTTCATTTTGCTCTCAGGTCGAGTTTTGACTAGAAGTCGTACTTGACCCGTGCGTACCAGAAGCCGCCGTTGAAGCCGAATGGCGAGAATTGGCTGTACTTGTTGCCAACGCCAGAGGCTGCACCCGGGTTGTCTTCAGGCGTCTGGTCGAACACATTTTGTGCGCCCAGAACCACGCTCAACTCGTCGGTGAAATGGTAGCCACCCTCGAGGTCGACAAGGAACTCACCGCCGTAGTCATTGCCGTCCTCTGAATCAAACCAGTCGTCGTAATAGCTGATTCGACCGAGGAAACGCCAGGCGCCATTGAGGTGGTTTCCCGTCACCGAGTAGCGAATATCCGGCAGGCCGTCCTGCAACTCACGAATTCGTGTGGCATCCAGCGTATCGGAATTGAACTCGGTTACGTCCGTGCTGGTGTAGTTGAACGCCAGTGACCAGTCCGTCGTACCACCGGCCATATCCGTGGCCGTGGTTGCGACGATATCAACACCGGATGTTTCCGTGTCGAAGTCGTTGGTGAAGAAACGGAAGTTCTGCAGGTTACCGGCACTGGTTACGCCTTCGCCGATCAAGTCATCGATCTCATCCTGCGTCAGCGAGAAGTTCTGCGAAACCGTAATACGATCAGTCATATCGATGTTGAAGTAGTCAGCGGTGACGCTAACTGGACCGACGTCGAAGATTGCACCAACAGAAAGGTTGATGGAATTCTCCGGCGCCAGCGCCTCACCGCCACGCAGGGCTGCGACAGGAGACGATGACGGGATCGTACCGTTGTTCACGAGATCCATGAGGACCAGGTCAAACTCGGTCGAGACGTTGAACGCGTTCGACTGACCCGGTGTCGGAGCACGGAAGCCGCTGCTCAGGCTACCACGCAGAGCCAACGTGTCGCTGACACGGTAGTTGGTCGAGATCTTGCCGTTCATCGTCGTACCGAAGTCATCGTAGTCTTCGTAGCGGGTTGCGACACCAACCATCCAGTTATCGGCTAGCTGCAGCTCGATATCAGCGTAGACAGCGAAGTTGCTACGACTCCAATCGCCGGCAGCAATGTCGCCGAAGCCGGGGAACCCGTTGGAAGCGGCACTGAAGCCCTGTTCTGCGAGCGGACCGATCTGGTAAGACTCGAGTTGGCCAATGCCAATCTCGAAGGTCTCATCACGGTATTCCACACCAACACCCAGGTTAGCGCTGTCGCCGATGGCGTAAGACGCGTCCAGGTTGATATCGAACTCTTCCTGCGTATACGAACCCGGATCAAACGACGTCGGAGTTACGGGTCCAAGCGAGGCATTGACGGTGTTGTTGATAAAGAAATCAACTTCGTTACTACCGTAGCTAACGCTGGCATCCCAGTACCATCCGCCGCTGGTCTCGCCTTTGATACCCGCTGCGATCGCGTAGTCGGTCAGGTCACCGCCGAAGGACGGCGTAAAGCCACCCGGGAAGATCTCCTGGAAACTGAAGCAGTTCGGATCAGAAAAGACCGTGGCTAGCGCCGTTGGGTCCGGAATATTGTCGGTAACCGTAACCGTCGGGCAGCCTGCAGACCCATCCAGAACGCCGTCTGCGGCGTCGAGCATGTCGCCGACCAACAACGTAGCGCCACTGTCAGTACTGAATACCGAGCCTCGGTTATTCGGGTTACGAAAGTAGAAACCGCCCGTTACCGTCTTGGACACATAGTTCGCATGTGCATAAAGCTCTTTGCTGTTTGCAAGCGGGATACCGAAGTTGCCCCATAGTTTGATCTCATCAGCAACTTCCGGAGATCCCCAGACCTGTGCAGGGTTAGCAACAAATGTGTTGCCTGCCGCAATCAACCCGGCCGCATCGTCACGTTGGACACTGCGGTCGGTCGGGTCCGTCTCGCCGTACTCGAAGCTCAAGTTGGCGAAGCCATCGTCGCCCAGTGGCAGGCCGATATTGCCCATAACCGAGAACGCCTGGCCGTCACCTTCCTGGAACTCGCCGTACTTCGCTTCAATCGAAGCGCCGTCACTGGAGTCTTTCAGGATGAAGTTCATCACACCGGCGATGGCGTCAGATCCGTACTGTGCAGCCGCGCCGTCACGAAGGACTTCGACCTGCTTCAGTGCGATTGACGGAATCGCGGAGATGTCCGGGCCTTGTGCACCATCGGAAACACCATTGCCCAGCCAGTAAATAACGGCGGCGCGATGCCGGCGCTTGCCATTAACGAGAACGAGCGTGTGGTCCGGGGCCAGTCCGCGAAGGTTGGCTGGACGGACGATCGTTGCCGCGTCACTGATTGGCTGTGAATTTACGTTGTAGGACGGTACGACGGTTCGCAGCAGGTTGCTGAGGTCCGAGTCGCCCTGGTTGCTGAAATCCTCGGCGCTGATGACGTCGATCGGAACCATGGACTCAGACACTGAACGCTCGCGCGCGCGGGTACCTGTGGTCACGATTTCTTCGATCATTTCGTCGTCTTGCGCAAAACTCTGTTGCGGTAACGCAACAGATAAGGGCAAGAGCAGGCCAAGAACCGCAGTTCTAACCCCTGTTTTCACATAACTTGCGTTCATTTTATTGGTTCTCCAACGAAGTAAAGAGTCCGCTTATTTAAGATAAGCTAATAATTATAAAGCATATTTTCTTGTAATCCGCGTCTTGCCTTGCGTCATTGCGTCAAAACGCTCTACGGACCGTGCCGCCCTGTTGTTTTGTGACAACAGAAGTCGTGCCGTCTCACTATCTCTACATCGACGATCCGAGTCAAGCCGCCGGCCCAAAATCGGCCCCGCATTCCCGGGCTGTATGCCCATTATCTGCACTGCAAAACGGATCGGCCGAGCCAGTTAACCCGCCAACGAGAGCCTGGCGAAATCCTGTCGATCGCGATCGATTCGCAGGACGAACTTCACATATCACCTATGCAACATGGACAGATCCCAGGTTGCCGACTGGTTTGACTGGCCGTGGTACAGACGCTGGCCCTGGCAATGGGACGACTCATGGAACACCGGTATTCGTTGCTCGCCAGGCAAATTCCAGCCGTTCCTGGAAGGCCAGGTCGAAGAAATCGAAGCCTTGCTCGAGTCACGATAGGGTCCGCGCAAACACCCACAGAGACTATAGACCCGACACGCGGCAATTTGCATGGCGCGGATTCGCAATGCGTCTGAGTCCCGTTGCTCCTGGCCCCACCCTCGTGCAGGGCGATGCGGCTTCCCCTGATTTTGCTAAGTGCTTGTGCGTGCTACAAATGAATGGCAATTGATTCGAGCTTGCTCGATCAGGAGGCTTGTCATGAGAGCACGATCTGTACTGACACTAATCGTGGTCGGCCTTTTCGCACTCACAGCGTGCGATCAGGAAACCGTGATGTCACAAAGGGGCTTTCGACTGCCAGACGGAGACGCCCAGGTCGGTCGCGAGGCCTTCCTCTATATGCAGTGTCATCAATGTCACTCAATAAAAGGCGAGCAGCTGCCGGGAATTCCGGGTCAGGAACCGCCCTACGTTGAGCTGGGTGGAATGACGACCCAGGTCAAGACCTACGGTCAGCTGGTTACGGCCATTATCAATCCGTCGCACAAACTGGCAACGGGTTACGCGAAGGAGCTTGTGTCCGATAACGGTGAATCCAGGATGTATAGCTATAACGATCATATGACGGTCAGGGAGCTGACCGACATCGTTATGTTCCTGCAGCCGCACTACAAGGTAGTTGCACCAAACTTCAGGTATCCGGTGTATCCGTAAAACATCCTGGACTCATGGACCGGGCCAAAGCCAGCACCTGATAGTCAGCGCTGGCTTTTGGCGTGTTGCGCCCGCCCTGGACACAACTAGTCGGCCTGCTATATCTCGACGTCAATACCGGCGGAAACGTGGCAACCAATGCAGCTTGCTTCGATTTGCTGCGCGGCCGCACGCGCTGCCTCGATACCTTCCGCTCCATCTACCGCAGCGGCACCGTCATGCATGCCGTCTAGATACACCTTCCAGTCCTCCGGCACGCCGCTGACCTCTTCATGCCCGGAGAGCCAGTAGGCCGGCCGCTGTGCCGCCGCCAGCGAGCCGACTTCCAACGCCGCCTTGAGCTGCCCCAGCTGGCTCGCATGATGATGCATGTGTTCGATGAACGCAGCAGTTCCCATCTGATCCTGCTCAACCGTCTGATCCTTCTCAACCGTTGATGCCTCCGCTGCTGGTGCTGCAGCGACCGCTGGAGCTTCAGCCTCATCCGCAGGCGCCGCGGCCTGCTCCTTTTCCGCACAAGCGGTGAGCCCCATAGTCAGGCCGATTACAAAAAGCGTATGCAGTTTCATAGCAACTCCCTGGTTGGTGTCAAACTAATAAGTATTCCAAAATTCATTTCGGCAAAAAATTGGCAAGGTCAACGTCAGTCAAGTACATTTTCTCCGCCATCATCCATTTTTTCCGGACGCCGCCAGTATCGATACTGTGGCGTCCAGTCGGCAACGCCCAAGCCGGCCATGCCGAGCAGGTTCCATATTGAGCAAAACAAATCGCCCGGGCCAAATTCCGCTGCGTTCTTTCGTGTGATTCGATCTCCGTTGCGTTCATACACGACCGCCCCCGGCGTATTGCTTTCGCCTGCAGAAACACTCTGCTCCTGAATGTAGTCACCGCCGCCGTGCGAGGCAAGCCGAAAACGCCAGTTTCGCGAGCTCGCAAACGTACGCTGCAAGTCTGGCAGGTCTTTGGAAACCAGAACTACAGACATGGCCGACTCCAGGTGCGGGAGAAAGCCGTTGAAGCCGTCGGCCCAAAGCGTGCAATAGCGACACCCCTGGCCCATGTTGTGGATTAGCAAGAGACGATCGTTATCGCCGAAGAGATCGAGCAGCGTAACATCGCCATCCAGCGTTGAGAACGTGTAGTTTGGCACCTCCACGCCAGCACTGGTCTTGCGCAGCTCATTGAGTTTTGCTGTCAGCTCATACAGCTGTTTCTCGATAGCTCGAATCTCGTCGCTCATCGTCTACCCCACCCCACTGCCAAAGTACCGCCTAGACAGTTAGCCATCATAGGCCCGGCCAAAACTTCCGGCAAGTTCAGCTGCCGAACGGTAGCCGCTGGCGTGGCCATACGGTGATGTAAGCCGGTGATTGCGCGATTTGGCGAGCCGTTATTTCAGGACGAAAATATTGTGCTTCTCGCAAACCTCGTGCAGCTGTCTAGGCCATACGGTGGTACTTACCTCACCGAGATGCGCCTTCCTCAGCAGCAACATCTGTGTCCTTGACTGACCGATGCCACCACCAATCGATAGCGGAACTTCGTTATTCAGGATCATCTGATGATACGGCTGCGCAAGCTCATCCTCGCGCTCGGCGATCTTCATCTGTTCCCTCAAGGTCTCCGGCGTAACGCGTACACCCATAGACGTCAACTCATGCCGTCTCTTCGTGACGTGGTTGTAAACCAGGATGTCACCGTTGAGACCATGCATCAGTTTGCCGTTCTTCTCTATCGTCGGTGATACCCAGTCGTCGTAGTCAGCGGCCCGCATTTCGTGCGGGTAACCATCGTCGAGCACCCAGCCGATACCGTAAATAAATACCGCGCCGTATTCTTCAATGATCCTTGTCTCGCGTTCTTTTCTTGGCAGGTCGGGATACCTGGCAAGAATCTCCTCGGCATGGATAAAATGCAGTTCCTCCGGAAGCGGCGGAAAACGCGGATCCTGGAGCTCCGGATACTTGTCCATGACCATTCTCTCGGCGCCAGTCAGGACCTTCCATATCTTCTTCACGACCTGGGTCAGGTACTCCAGGTTTCTGTCTTCAGCAGTTATTACCTGCTCCCAATCCCACTGGTCAACATAGGCACTGTGATCATGGTCGAGGAAGTAGTCCTTCCGAACTGCCCGCATGTCGGTATTGATGCCTTCACCGGCTTCGCAGTCGAACTGCTGGAGCGCCCACCGTTTCCACTTTGTCGCTGCCTGAACGATAGAGGCATGTATAGGCTCATCAATCCCGAGGCCGCAGCGAAATTCGACCGGCGTCCTCGAGCCGTCCCGGTCCAGCATGTCGTTCATGCCGGATGCAACTTCGACAATCAACGGCACCTGCACGAGCATCAGGTTCAGTTCCCTTGCGAGCCCCTTCTCGATGTACTCCTTCACATCGTAAATAGCTTTTTGAGTCCGTTTCCTGTCCAGCAGTGATTCGTATCCACGGGGCAGGATCTCATCCACCTTCTCGTAGGTGCTGATGCCCGGCCCGGCAAGGTCTGCTCGCTTGTCCAACATTGCTCCGCCTCCCAGCCAAGAGTCGATTCTGTAATCGAATCAGAGGGCCCTATTAGAAACCTCGAATACCGCTAGGACCATCGTGGAAACTAGCACCCCCGTCGAAGAAACACGGACAAGCGGCCCGGGAATCTGGCTCCCGGGCGGGCGGGAGTGCCGGGAGTGCCGGAGCTTACCGATAACTAACGTGAGCCGAACGGATCCTCGCGCCGATAGCCGACGGGCGCCGCAAACAACGCTTCATCCAGTTGCTGCTCGCTAATCGAGTCCAGCGATGTCTCGCTCAGGATCTTGCCGTTGCGATAATCGATAGTGTGCACAGGGAAGCCGTCGATCTGATCCATCAACTCCCCCGGATTTAACCCTTCGTTCGAGAGCATCGGCATCGACTCGGTCATTTTCCTGGTGTACGCAGCCATACCAATGAACGCATCAATGGCCTCGTCGGCACCGGCCACATCGTCCAGCTTCGCCGCGCAGACCTGCTGGGTCTTATCCGAGCCTTCGTAGACAGCATACTGCCGGCACGCATAGGACTGCCACTTGCTGCCGCCCATCGGCTCGACCCGGAGTTTGGGGGCCGACGCGCCCTGCTGCCCCATCATCCCTTTCATTTGCCCTTTCATCATCTGCTCAACCATCGCTCGCTGCTCTGGCGGCATGCTGGCCAGCTGCGCCTCCATTTCTTTCATCGCGTCGCTGATCTTCGCCGATACCTCTTGCACCATCGCCTCATCCATTACGATGTAGCTCTTGTCATCGTGATTCACGTACAGGAAACGGTCGCCCAGGAATATCATCGCAGCGGCCGCATCGGCCCCCTGATCCAGGCGAAGCATCCCGGATTGTGCATAGATCTTGGCGCGGTCCGTTTCCTCCCCGGACGCGTCCCGGGACACCAGGTCCATAACAACGCCGGCCTGCACGAGTGGTGTGAGCAAAGCCAATACCAGGAATAAAAAAAGTCTCGACAGCTGCATGGTGAATCTCCTCTCTGGATATCGAATGAATGACGAGCCGCGACTCTCAATACTGGCCGCGCCCTCAGCAAGGCCATAATTATACAAGCTATCCCGACGGAGGATGCGCCTGCGACTGATCAATTGCGCTCATCGCTCATTGATATCCGATATCCTCCTTCTCTGTTTTTGGGCGCCTGCTTTCGAACGGCCGACCCGTAGCTTGTTGCGTACACGGCGAAAGTCTGTTCGCCCACATGTCCGTCTCAGGAGGAACGCCATATGGGCATGATTAAGAATATCGGCAAGTTCCTTGCGATCCTGGTACTCGTCCTGCTGCTAATCGTATTCGCAGCATCCCCGCTGGCGAACCTCGCAAGCCTTCGAGCGCCGACCGCGGTCGTCAAGAATGGTCAGTGGCTCGGCCCGCAAGAGTTGCAACAGCTTAAGGATTCTGCAGAAAACCCCTCAAACGCCTACCTTACGTTCGGTCGACTGCTTGAATTCGTGACGCCCTGGTAGACATCCACCGGAGCGCATCAGGGAGAGAGCAGCTCGCATTACTTCTTGCGCGACTGAAGTCTCTGCTCACGCGTCAATTCGCCCGGGTGCCTTGCCTTGCGCAGACCATCAAGCTGGTGGGCAATCGCGAGCAGCGGATGGCGCAGTAACATGCGGGGGCCTGCATAGCGCATGATCACCCTGGCCTGCTCACGTTGAGTCGGTTTGTAACAATGCACGGGGCAGTTAGCACAGGTTGGTTTGTCGTCGCCATAAGGACACTTGTGCAGCCGGGTCTCGGCGTAGTCCAGAAACTCCCGACAATCGGCACATAGATCATCGGGTGAGCTGTTGTGGTGCGCTGAGCAATAGATGCCGACCATCTTGCTCATGGTGACTCTCTCGCGGGCGAGGCGTTTTTGTATACCGTGCATTCGCTGTTGCGTCCCTGTCAGTTAACTTTCCGGTCCTGCCCCTGCCAGAAAGGCTCCCGAAGCTCGCGCTTCAGAATCTTGCCTGGCCCCGACTTAGGCAGCTCTTCGGCCGACAACGTTATGGCCTTGGGCAATTTGTAGCCCGCGATATGTTCACGACAGAACTCGACCAGCTCCTCCGGCGTAACGTCGTCGCGGGGTACGACGACAGCATGTACAGCCTCGCCCCAGGCCTTGTCAGGCACGCCGAACACGGCAGCCTCGAGGACTGCCGGATGCTTGTAGAGTACTTCTTCCACCTCCGAGCAATAGATGTTTTCGCCGCCACTAACGATCATGTCCTTGGCGCGATCGACAAGGAAAACAAAACCCTCTTCGTCCATGTAGCCCATGTCGCCCGATCGATACCAGCCGCCACGAAGAACTTCTTTGGTTTGCTCCGGCTTGTTCCAATAGCCTTTCATGATGTTCGGGCCGCGCGCGGCCAGCTCACCCACCTCGCCCGTCGGCATTTCACTGCCGTCACCATCAATGATCTTCACCTGTACGCCGATCAGCGCCTGCCCGCAGGATCGACTTCGATCGACGTCGAGCAGGTCCTGTTCATTCCTGAGCCCTGTTACTAACGGTGAACCCTCTGTCATACCATAGACGTGGACGAACTCCGCGGTGGGAAAGGCCTCCGTAGCGCGTCGTACTATCTCCGTGGCGATCGGCGAACCGCCGTGCGCCATTACCTGCAGTGAACTCGTGTTACGAGGCTCCGCGTGCTGCAGCTCTGCTATCGCGGCAATCATTGTCGGCACTCCGAGCGTATGGGTGACTCTCTGCTCTTCAATGATATCCAGCGCGAGCGCCGGGTCGAAGACTTTCAGGGGAATCTGGCAACCCCCGGACCAGATACCGGAAAGAACACCGTTCGATCCTGCGGCATGGAACAGCGGCGCCATGATGAGGAAGACGCTGTCTCTTGTCAGTGGCGCCATGGTCATGAAGTGAAAGGTATTCGCGATCAGGTTCCTGTGCGTCAGCATGACGCCTTTTGAAGCGCCAGTCGTACCACCCGTGTAGAACAGCCCCGCCAGCGAGTCTTCCGTAATGCCCTCACCCAATTCGATCTCGTCTGCCGCATCGATCAGGTTGTCGAGCTCATCAGGGATCATGACAACGGTATCGACAATCTCTCGCAATGCGCCGGGATCACGATCTGCGAGGAGTATCTTCGCGCCGGCATCCTCGATTGCGTAGTGCAGCTCTGGCACAGCGTGACGCGTATTGAGCGGCACGATAACGAATCCCGCCGACGGAATGGCGAGATAGGCTTCCATATAGTGGTGTGTGTTTGCCGCGAGGATGGCAATGCGATCGCCCGGCCTGGCCCCTGTCCCCTGCAGCACTGCTGCCAGGCGCCGACAGCGCGACACAAGCTCACGGTGGGTAAATTGACGACCCTCGGAAATTATGGCAGGCAAGTCCCCGGCAATCTGCGCCGCGCGTTGCAACGGGTCCGCAAGCGTATGCATAGGCCTCGGCCTCTCTAGTATTGTTGCATGCAGTATAGCTGCAATTCTGTCACCTGCCGGCATCAACTCAACAATCTCGCGAGCTTCGCGTAGACTGATTCGGAAACCAGCAAAAACAACGGCAGAGGACTACCTCGTGATCAACAGTAAAATATTAGTGACGTTCGCCATAATCATGCTTGCAGCAGCATGCGCAGCCACCACACCCGGCGACACAACGACACTGAAAGAAATCATGCAGGGCCTGCGCAACAATCTCGTTACGATCAGCGACGGGCTGCTGGTTGACGACTTCGGGCTGATCGCCGACGGCGCCAGGGGAATTGCGGAGCATCCGAGAATCCCACCGGACCAGGTCAAGCTGGTCGTCGCGAAACTCGGCGCGGAAATGCCGGCGTTCAAACAATTGGATACACAGGTTCACGACCTGGCGATACAGATTAAGACCGATGCCGAAGCCTCGGATCGAGACGCTGTGTTTAGACACTATCAAGAAATAACGGCGAGCTGCCTGGCGTGTCATGCCGCTTACAAGGAGCGCATTGCCGGAGTGCTCAGCGGTACAGAGAATCCCTGACAATCCTGCGCTATTCCTGCGCGCATGATCGCCAATAGTGATAATAAATCCCGCGCCTGCAGCAGAGCGTCATTTCGCATCCAACTAACATTTTCTGTACGCTAGGTGGCATAAGAAAAAAAAATTAAGGGGATCGTGTCATGAATCGTCGTCATTTCATCAAGTCTTCCGTCGCTACAGCCGTCGCTGCGTCGCTTCCCGCAAGCCAGTCTTTTGCCTCGTTGCTACATGTCCCGACGAAAATCGAGATGGACATCAGTGCCGTCACCCTAGGTGGCGCTGAAGTCACACTGCCGAAGGCCGCTGTGCAGGAATTCAGTGACAGTCTCAAGGGAAAACTCCTACTGCCGGGTAGCGGCGCCTACGACGATGCTCGTCTGTTGCTCAACCCGTCGTTCGACAAGCACCCTGCCCTGATCGCCCAGCCGACCGGTGCAGCCGACGTTG
>RCNG010002773.1_pt1 | contig 11397 bp, 10 predicted proteins | sample 2041371 | NCBI WGS metagenome assembly RCNG01 (sample SAMN09708227, study PRJNA481090) | Marine sediment metagenome, whole genome shotgun sequencing project. | biome: marine sediment; feature: ocean; material: sediment; isolation source: Sewage treatment plant 1 marine sediment (STP1) ... | reverse complement strand
GTGTCGCTGCTCGCCCACGGCTGGGACGCATACGAGCGGCGGATCTCGCACGACGTGGCCCTCGCCCGCTACCTCAACGACGTCGTGCACGCCCACCCGCAGCTCGAGCCGATGACCGAACCCGGCCTGTCGATCACGTGCTTCCGGTTCGTTCCACCCGATCTCGCCGGACGGCCTGAGGTCGATGCATACCTGGACGATCTCAACGAGCGGCTGATGTTCGACCTCCAGCTCGGCGGACGCGTCTTCCCCTCGAACGCGATCGTCCGCGGTCGATTCGCTCTGCGATCGTGCATCGTCAACTTCCGCACCGAAGCCGACACCATGGACGAACTGGCCTCTGAGACGGTTCGAATCGGGCGCACCCTCGACGCGGAGCTGCGCCCCGACGCGCTGGTCTGAGCCCGGCCGCCACCGGCTTTCGACCCTGTTCGCCCGGCATGCCGATGAGGTACGTTTGGAGCGTGCGCGGGAGCGCACGACATCTGGAGGCATCCACCATGACCGAACAGCAGAAGCCCCCAAAGAAGCGACCATCGCGAGGTACGCGACGGTTCGGCTACGGGGTATCGATCGTCGTTCAGATCGTCCTGTTGGTGGTCGTCAACACGATCCTCACCTGGGACTGGAGCTTCATGTCGTGGCTGACCGACGACTTCTCCGACCTGCTGCCCTACATCAACCTGTCGCTGGTCGTGAGCATCATCGTGAACGTGATCTGCATGGCCTACGACCCGTTGTGGTTCCGATCGTTCACGCAAGTGATCCTCGCCATCGTCGGCCTGATCGTCGCGGTCCAGACCTGGCGGATCTTCCCGTTCGACTTCTCGGAGACGGCGTTTGATGCGACGACACTGGTCCGAGTCGGTCTCGTCTTCACCATGTTCGCCATCGTCGCGAGCATTATCGGCGAGACCGTGAAGATGGTCCGCGAGCTCTCGAGAACCGAGACCCTGACCCCACCACCAACCCCCGCAACCTAGGCGGGCAAGGCGCGTGCAATCGGACTGTCCTCCCACTCAGGGGGAGGTGCTGAGCGCAGCGAGGCGGAGGGGGTCGAGCGGTTCCGCTACCCACCCCACTCGTCAACCCCTTCCGTCAGCGCCTGACGGTGCTGCCACCTTCCCCTAGAGGGGAAGGAGAAGATCCCAAACCGCACGGACGAGGCAGGACGACCGTCTCAGATCTCGGGTCTCGGGTCTCGGGTCTCGGTCCCTCCTCAAGGCTTCGTGATGACCCCGCGCACCCTCGGGTACTTGAGTGGCCGATGGACGTTGCAGAAATCGGCCGTGTTGTATCTGTTGATGATGACGGAGCAGTCTTCACGTCGACAGATTCGCCCTTGGGGTGCCGTCTTCGGTCGTCTCAGCCGACCCATCGGCCGGGATGCCTTCATTGACTCGTTCATATCTCACCTCCACGATGCCTTTCTCCTCATACGGAGTCGACGTGGCTCGCGGATGATGCCGCTCGCTGGGGAATGCTCGCCAGGCTGCCGGAGTTGCCGGAATACAGCGCTCGAGGAGGATGTGCATGAGCCGGGGTCGCATACGGATCGAAGACGGGCAGAAGAGAGTGCGGGTCTATCTCGAAGGCGAAGTCATCGCCGACACGTCGCATCCGAAGCTCGTCTGGGAGAAGCCGTACTACCCCACGTACTACTTCCCGGAAGCCGACGTGATGATGGACACAATGAGAGCGACCGACCACACGAAGCGCTCACCAAGCCGAGGAGCTGCCGAGGTCTTCGACGTGACCACCGAGCGAGGCACCGCTGAGCAGGCGGCCTACCGACACACCGAGTCGCCGATTGAGGATCTTCAGACGATGATCGCGTTCGACTGGGCATCGATGGACGCGTGGTTCGAAGAAGACGAGGAGGTCTTCGTGCACGCTCGCGACCCCTACACCCGCGTCGATGTGCTGGCGAGCTCTCGACGTATCGAGGTAGTGATCGATGGCGTCACCGTCGCAGAATCCGACCACGCTCGCCTGCTGTTTGAGACGGGTCTGCCGGTCCGCTACTACCTGCCGAAGACCGACGTTCGCATGGATCTGTTGACACCCACCGCCACGGAATCGCACTGCCCGTACAAAGGGACGGCGCAGTACTGGTCGGTCACCGTCAACGGGGCAACCCACGATGACGTTGTCTGGGGCTACAAGACGCCCCTGCCCGAGAGCAACGGCATCGGAGGGCTCGTCAGTTTCTACAACGAGAAAGTCGACATCCTGGTCGACGGTGTCCCCGAAGATCGTCCGAAGACCGTCTTCTCCTGATCGACCCATCCAGCGCACGGGCGGTCAGCGTCGAAGCGAACGTCCCCAGGCAATGACGCCCGCGCCCGCCGCAATCGCGGCGATCGCCGACAGGAGCCACATGTAGTCGTATGAACCCGTTCGGTCGGCGATCGCGCCGAACACCGGAGGACCGATCCCGAGTCCGGTGAGGAAGCCGAACAGCACGATTCCGGAGGCGCGGCCCGTGGCAGCGACACCGGCCTCGACCATCACGGCGAGCATCCCGACCGAGTTCCACGAGCTCGATCCGAGGGCTATCGCAATGGCGGCCGGCCAAAGCAGCCACACGGCGGTCTCGCCGGCGGCGAAGAACAGGCCGGCGGCGGCAACCGAAAGGACGGCCATCGTCAACAACGAGCCGCGATATGCCCCGGATCGCTCGGCGTATCGGCTCCAGAGAATCCGGCCGGGCACCGCGACGAGCGCAATCACCGCGGCCGCGATTCCGCCGGCGATCGGGCTCAGCCCAAGCGTCTCCTCAGCGAAGAGCGGAACCAGATAGGTCACCGCGCCGGAGAACCCGGACAGGAATCCGTAGCCGGCGAGCCACCAGATCGCCGCGGGCAGCGGTCCACGCTCTGTCTCGCTGCGGGCTGCACTGCGCGACGGGGCAGGCGGAATCACCCACAACGCAACAAGGGCAAACACCAGAGGAATCGCCGCAACCACGAGATAGGCGCCGCGCCAGCCGAAAGCGACCGCAAGCGACGGGACAGTCATGCCCCCCAAGAAGATGCCGAACTGAACACCCGACTGCTTGATGCCGGTGATCACTCCCCTCTCCCCGGCGGGAAGATCCTCGGCGATGAGCTTGTTGGTTGACGGGTTCGCCGACGCCTGCGAGAACGCACCAGCCAGCGCCCCGACCAGCAGCATCACGTAGCCAGCTGCAGTCCCGAGGAACAGGAACGTCGCCCCGGCGAGCACGAACAACGCAACGATCGCTGCCTTGCCGCCGATGCGGTCGGTGATCCGGCCGGCGAGCGGAGACAGCACCGCCGCCGCGATGTTGACCACGGCGAGCACGACGCCGAGCTCCGCCCGGCTGATCGACAGGTCGTCGATGATGAACGTCGCAAGAAATCCGATTGACGCCGCGGTGAACGTCGCCGCTCCCATCGCGACGAACAACAGCGAAGTGAAGGCGACACGGCGCGTGCCGGTCATCGGATTTGCCACACACTGATTCAAGCCGCTCCACGAGGTTCGCAGCCGGGCACCGAGAGCCAGTTGCGGTCCTTCGACAACCCCGGGCTCGAGCGGCTTCGGCAACCTCGCACCTCGGTAGTGTTTTCGGGCCACCTACCGAAGCGCCGACTATGACCGATCAATCCACCGGCAACCGCAGCCAAGTCTCGTCTACGACTATCTGGGCGGAACTTGGGCTCCTGTCGCTCATGTGGGGCAGCGCATTCCTGTTGATGAAGGTGGCGGTGCCCACCGTGCCGGCTTTCACGATGACGGCGGCCCGGGGGCTTCTCGCAGCCGTGATCCTTTGGATTGCGATTCGTGCGACCCAGCGGGCGCGACAGCAGACGAAGGACCCGTGGGTCCACGCGCTTGTGCTCGGCACGGTGAGCGGTTGGCTCCCCAACGTGCTCACAGCGTGGGCGCTGCTGCGCCTCGAAAGTTCCGTCGCAGGAATGCTGAGCGCGGCAGCCCCAATCTTCGTGGTGATCCTCGGACACTTCCTGCTCAGAAACGAACGCATCCACGGGTCACAGGGCATCGGGGTCATTGTGGGGTTCGTCGGCGTCGCCCTGATTATCGGCGTCACGCCAAGCTCGTTCGGTACCGCCGATCTGGCGGGACAGTTGGCGATGATCGCAGTCTCGTTCAGCTACGCCGTTGGTGCGGTCTACGCCAGACGAATCGGGCCGCAGGATGCTCCGCGCCTCGCCATGCGCCAGCAAACGGTCTCCGGTTCGTTTGCGCTCCTTGTTGCGATTGCGCTCGAGCAGCCATGGAACGTCGACCCCGATCCCATCGCGGTCGTCGCCATCATTGGCCTCGCCGTCTGGGCGAGCGCCATTCCCATCTGGATCTACTTCCGCATGCTCGGCCACACCAAGGCCATCACCGTATCCCTGGTCGCCTATCTCATTCCGGCCGTCGCCGTGATCCTCGGCGCACTCGTCCTCGACGAGTCTCTCGCGACATCCGCTGCAATCGGCCTTGCCGTGGTGTTGGCGGGCGTATTCCTCACAACCCGTCCGCAGCGAACCCGCATCGATCCTCCCGTCTCTGCCGGTGGCATCGAACCCGGCGCCGCCCCCTGACCGTTCTTGCGTAGATAGTGGAAGCGGGCTTCCCATAGCTACGCAAGAACGGGGATTCTCAGTCGCCGGCCGCGACTCGGTGGGCTGGCGCGGCCGGAGCAGCCCGAGCCGGGCGCGCCTGCAGTGCACGCTGCTGGAGCACGCGAACGGCGAGCAGGCCCAGAACCAGCACACCGGAGCCGACGTACATTCCGGCGACGTACGGATTGGCGGTGTCGGTGCCGGCCATCACGCCGTGGATCATCGTCGACAGGAAAGTCCCGAACGCCAGGAAGTGGATTGTGCGCCAGGCCTTCTGACCGATGATTCCCTTGACGTAGAAGCTCAGCGTCACGACGGCGAGGCCGTAGAACCCGGTGATACCCAGTGCCACCGCCGTGGAGTTCCACGTCGCTACGCCCGGCACGAGCACATCGGCCCATCCGAACTCGATGTATTCGTCCATCGTGAGCGCCACCATGTGCACGCCGGTGGCGATGAGGGCGCCAAGCCCGAGTGATTCATGGAACCACGTGAGGGGTTTGGCCTTGACCGCCCGTCCGAGCAGCTTGGTCGATACCAGGAGTCCCCAGATCGTCGAGGCGGCGAGCAGCCCATAGGCAACGAGACCGGAGCCTCGGATAACAATCCACTCGATGTTCATGCCGCCATATCCAATCCCGTCGTTGCATAGACACACCCATCGCTCCACACCGCAATCGCGCTGCGAATCCACGGCTGATGATCGGCCCACGCCAAGCCGTCGCCGCCGAGCAGCACAATGGCCTTCGCAGCGGCCTCGGCCTCGACCGTCGTCGCCGTGATCGCCGTCGCTTGGAGGATTGGCCCCTCACTCGGGCGCATCGTGCGCGGATCGATCAGGTGATGCGCCTCGGCGCTTCCGAAGCGCCATCGCCGTCGTGAGACCGAGCTTGTGGCGAGAGCGCCGATACCAAGCTGGATTTCCGCTGCTACGTCGCCCCACGGATCGACGATCTCAACCCGGGTGCCGACGGTCGCAGAGCGGACGTCACCGCCAGCCGAGACGACTGCCGCGTGACCGTCCTCGACGGTTCGGTCGCATGCCCAGCCCTTGGCGATCCCGCCGAGGTCGAGCCTGGTTCCCGGTGTGCGTACCAGTGTCGCATCTCGGCTCGACCACTCGGTCTCGGGGAGTCGGGCCGGCGGTTCGGCGTCTGGCCGATCGCCGATCTGCTCGAACGAGCGGTCATAGCCCCAAGCCCGAACGGCCTCCCCGATGCCGACGTCGACAAGACCGCTGGTGATGGTCCGGGCGTGTTCGGCCGCGCCCAGAACCTGAGCCATCAACGGAGACACCGGCACGATCCGATTCGAATCTTCATTGATCCGACTCAGCTCGCTGCCCGGTCGGAAGCGGCTGCAGGCATCCTCGACGGTCTCGAACGCCTGGCGTGCTTCCTCGAGGTCGCGGTGTGCCGCCGCTGTGACGTCAACCACAGTTCCCATGGCGTAAAAGACTTCGCGAATCATGAGCCGGAGCTCTGCACCGGCGCAGCGACAGCCGGAGCGGGCGCAGCAGCAGCCGAGGCCGACGAACCTCCGCCACCGCCCGATGAGCCACCACCGCCCGATGAGCCGGCGACGACCACGGTTCGGGTGACGACCTGCGGTGGTGGAGGGGGAACGGGCGTGTATCGCACAACAACGAGCCCTCGCTCGGGCAACTCGGGCATTGGAGCAACCGTCGTCGTGGTGGCCGATGTCGTGGTGGGCGGATCGATCGGTTGTGGCAGAGCCGGCTGTTCCACCGGTGTTGAAGCGCTTGCGTTGCTCGCGACGGCGATGGCCGTCGTTCCCCAGGCAAGGGCTGCCCCTGTCCATGCAGCGATCTTCGCCCAGCGCATGGGGAATAGCCTCTTGAGCATCACGGTGTCACTTCCTGGTCCTCGTCGGTCTCCGCCTCGGTGGCGATCGTGAGGGTCACCTCACGGTCAATGAGGAGGGCGAGAACGGCGGGAGGCAGTTCGCCGGTGAGCTCCTCCGGGTTGATGTTCGACGCGTACCCGCTGGCGTAGAGCACGCTGGCAACGGACTCGCTAAGCCCCTCGAGCGCCGGTGTCGGGGCCGGAGTGGCGACGACCAACGGCTCCCCCCGGGTCGTGGTCGTCGCCGGCGCCGCCGTCGTCGTTGACGAGGGTGCCGCCGTCTCCGGTTTGACCGCGGGTTCCGCCGTCGACGCCGCACCGAACATGGCCACCAGGGCGATGACTCCGATGAGGGCTACGGCGATGCCCGCTGCCGTTGAGGTGAGGGCGGTGCGCACTAGTCGTCCTCTTCGTCGTTCTCGTCCTCTTCGTGGTCCTCGTCGTCTTCGTCGTCTTCGTGGTCCTCGTCGTCTTCGTCTTCGTGATCCTCGTCGTAGTCGTCGTCGTCACGATGTGTACCGACTGCGTCGTCGGAATCGTTGTCGCCCATCGTGGTGGTCGTCGTGGTGGCCGTCGTGGCAGCCGGGTCAACAACGGTCACGGTGCGGACCACCGCGGGCGGTGCCGGCGGCCCGGGAAGCTCGAAGCCTTCCTCCGCACAGATCTGACGCAAGGAATCGAGCGCTGCCTGCTCGAGGTCGGTGATCTCGCCTTCGGCTTCCTTCTCGACGAGTTCCCATCCCTCGTCACCACATGCGGCTTCGAGTTGCGCTGGTGTGAACGTCGGTGCCTCAGTCACAAATAGGGTCTCAACGGTCTCAGCCTCGGTAGTCGGCGTCGTCGTCGACGGAACCTCGGCGACGGCGGCCATGGCCTCAGCCTCGACCGGCGTCTCCTCGCCATTTGAGATCACAGCAGCCGCGGCTACCGCACTCAGCGGGATGAGGAGCAAGCCCAGGATCAGGGAGATCGTGAACGTGCTCGAACGTGACTTGCTACCGTTCGGGGAGCGATTTGTCATAGGGTCCTCCTTCGTGGACACTTCGAATGTGGACACTCTCAGTGGCCGTATCATGCCGAATCGAGCGATAACGCTGCGCTAAGCGCGCGTAAAGTGGTCGATAGGTGCGCTTGTCGCCACCAACCGTGGTCTCGGACACCGTTCCATCGTCGATCACAGGCGACAATTCACAGACTGCTCACATCCTTCTCTCAGGCTCCACACAGTCGCGGCTCAGAGTGATCCTCGAACAAGGTCCCGAATCAAGGAGGACACGATGGACCGAAGAGCCACGATCTTGGTGGCGGTGGTGGCGGCTGCAGTTGCACTCGTCGCCGTGCCGGCCATGGCTGCCGAGGGAGACGTCGGCAGGGAACGGGTTCGCGCACTGCGCGTAAATCCGCCGGCATGGGTCGACCAGGACGTTGACGAGATACGAGAGCGGATCGGTGAACGCGCTGCTGTCGCCGTAGAACGGATCTCCAACGCCCGACGCCTCACGGATGACCAGAAAGCGGAGGCGCTCTCCAACCTGTCGGATGCGCTCGAGGCGATCGCGGCCGTCGACGAACCCGCAGAGGTCGTCGGCACTGCCATCTCTCGACGCCAGCTCCAGCGGATCGAATGGCGAGGAATCCGGCGCGGCGTCACCCCCGATCTCGACGAGCACATTGCCCATGACCTGGTCGGTGACACGCGCCGTTTCGAGCATCTCACCACGATCACGGGCTGGGCTGCATCGGCCGGAGAAGACGTGGGGACCGTCGAGGGGCTGCTCGATGCGGCGTCTGCGTGGCTCGAAGTCGTCACGGGGAATGGGGCCACCATCGAGCGTCACGACGCCGTCCACATTGCTCGGGCGTGGATGACGAGAGCCCACACCACCCTTATGGATTGATTCGAGCCCGAAGCCGTCTCATTGTTTCGATCGAGCCGTGTGGTGCGCCGTGGCTGGCGCATCACCGGCGCGAATGGGGCGAGCGACCTATTCGCGCGCAAACCCCAGGAACCGTTGAACTTCCCCGATTCCCCGCCGATATACGTTCCTGGAGCAAACCGAGGCGAATCCCGTAGAGGCCAGTGTCCATGGAGTCAACGCCCTTCGATCCGGAGACCGGGGATTGGACGAACCCGGATCCGTCCGTGGCTCTGGAGAATCGCCCCCGCTCCATGTGCTCCTTGTCGGAGACGGCACCGCGATGGCGAAGATCCAACACCGAATGTCCGACGGGATCGAGCCGGGTCGATATCGCGTCGACCACGTTGAGACACTGGCGGATGCATTCGGCGCGATCCTTGCCAGCGAATACGACGTGTATGTGGTCGACCACTACGTCGGCCCCCGCACCGGGTTCGACCTTCTCGCCCGCATCACCGAAGAAGGCTTGAAGGTTGCGGTCGTCTTCGTCGTCGGCTCGGCGGATCATGGCACCGGCGTGACGGCCGTGGCTGCCGGCGCAGCCTGCTACATCGTCGAGGACCGCATCGACTCAGATCTGCTCGAACAGTGCCTCATCCAAGCGGTGGCGCAGCGGTCCGCTCTGACACAACTCAACAATGCCGGCGTGGCCATAGACGGCGCCGTGCCGACGAAGGCTCAGATCCTCTCTCACATCGCCGAACGACTGAGGAGCCCCGCAGCCGAGATTCTCGACTACGCACGAGATTCCCTGATGTACGCCCTTCCGGCACACACGGTCGAAGCGTTGGCCTCGATCGAGGACCAGGCCAACGGATTGCTCACGCTCGCCAACGACCTCGTCGACCTCTCGATGCTCGAGGCCGGCCATCTCGAATTCGCCTCCGCCCAGTTCAGCATGCGCGGCTTGGTCTCCAACGTGAAGCGGTTGCTCGAGACAACGACGAACGGTCGCGCGATCGAGATTCTCGGCCACGTATCAGATGACGCTCCGGATGTCATCATCGGGGACCCCGGTCGCCTCCGTCGGATCATTGCCCGATTCGCTGAGTCGGTGATGGAGCGAACCGGGTCGGATCGTATCCTCCTCGACGTGGGCGTTGCAGAACGCAACACGACGACCGTCACCCTGCACTTCGCTATGACGCCGACCGGTCACATTCCGGTCGAGCAGACCGACGACAAGTCGTCGCCGACCGAGGAGCGCATCGCCCTCGGGATGCCCGTGGTCCTCGAGACGCTATCTCGCATGGGCGGCCGTATCGCGCTCGACGACGAGCGGCGCAGTGAGGGAATTCAGTTCACCATCCGTCTCGAGATGGGCTCTGAGAGTGACGGGATCACACAGCCGGTGGCCGCATACACGGCTATCGAACGTCCGATCCTCGTCATCGCCGATTCGATCACGGACCGTCGTTCGATGCTGAAGGCCCTCAGCGAAGCAGACCTGCCCCATGTCGTCGCGACCACCGTCGATGAATGGGTTGACACCAGGGAAGCGAGTATCGACAACCCCTTGATGCCCTCCCTTGTCGTCATCGACTCCCAGAAAGACACGTTCGCCGAAGCAGATCGCTTCATCCAGCGAGCCCCCGAATTGATTCCGATCGTCGTCGTCGCAGACTCCGGACGGCGTGGGGACGCAGCGCGGTGTCGTCACCACGGCATCAGCGGCTACCTCGCGAAGCCGATAGAAGACAACGATCTCATCGACGTGGTGGTGTCCACCCTGGCCCTCACCGATTCCGGAGACAGGACAACGCTCGTTACGCGCCACTGGCTGCGAGACGGCCGACCCAGCCTTCGCATCCTCGTTGTGGACGACAGCCAGACCAACCGCTTCCTCATGACCCGCATGCTCGAGGAGCGTGGGCACTCCACCACCACGGCATCGGACGGCGGCGAGGCACTCGAGATGGTCGAGCGCGCCAAGTTCGACGTGATATTGATGGATGTCATGATGCCGGGCATGGATGGCCTCGAGGCGACTCGGATCATCTGCGAGCGCCATGAACAGGCCAAGCGACCCATCATCGTCGGCGTGTCGGCCTTCACCGACGACACGAGCCAGGACCGCGGTCGCGAAGCCGGAATGACCACGTTCCTCGCGAAGCCCATCCGCCCCGACGATCTCTTCGCCGCCGTCGAGCAGGGCAACCCGCATGCATCGGAACCCGAAGAACCGTCCGAACCGGAAGCCGCTGCCGCGGGCAACTGACTCGACAGTCGCCGGTCGTCGCTTGCCAGAATCGTTTCAGGGGTCCCGTCGGTCGCTCATGCGATCCCACTTTGGGCATCGAATGTGGAAGGCTGACCTCATGAGCATCACCATCGAATCCACCACCGCCCTCCACGGCACCGTCGACATTCCACTGCTCGGCTACGGAGTCTTCAAGGTCAGGGACGGATCGGCAGTCGAAGATGCCGTCGCTGCGGCACTCGAAGCGGGCTACCGCCATATCGACACTGCGGCGATCTACCGGAACGAGGCGGGGGTCGGCCGGGCCGTCGCGGCATCCGAAGTCGATCGCTCCGATCTGTTCATCACCACCAAGCTGTGGAACAGCGACCAGGGATACCAGTCGACCCTCGATGCATTCGATGACAGCGTCACCGCGCTCGGCCTCGGCTACGTGGACCTCTACCTCGTCCACTGGCCGAAGCCGGAGACGATGGAGCCGACGTGGCGAGCCATGGAGGAGATCCAGGCCTCGGGGAAGGCCAGGGCGATCGGCGTTTCGAACTTCCTCCCGAAGCACCTCGATCAACTCGCCGCGACCGCCACGGTGCTGCCATCGATCAACCAAGTCGAATTCCACCCGCACCTGCAGAGCCCCGAGCTCATGGCGTACTGCGACGATCACGACATCGTCATCGAAGCGTGGAGCCCCCTCAAACACGGGGAGATCGTCAACGACACCGAGCTCGCCGCCATCGCCGAAGTCCACGGCGTGGCAGTCGCCCAGGTGGTGTTGCGGTGGATGCTCCAGCGCGGCATCGTCGCGATCCCGA
>RCNG010001560.1_pt1 | contig 11397 bp, 12 predicted proteins | sample 2041371 | NCBI WGS metagenome assembly RCNG01 (sample SAMN09708227, study PRJNA481090) | Marine sediment metagenome, whole genome shotgun sequencing project. | biome: marine sediment; feature: ocean; material: sediment; isolation source: Sewage treatment plant 1 marine sediment (STP1) ... | reverse complement strand
TGCAGGCACAGGTCGACGGCATAACGGCGGCAACACCGTTGGGGATGCTGAAATTCGAACAGGAAGTCACTCCGCTCGCCAACCTGATGTTTGGAAAAACAAGTGGTTCACTGGGAGAAACCAGTGGCCTGCTGCTGCTCCTGGGCGGCGTTTATCTTTGGGCGCGACGTGACCTGGACTGGCGTATACCGGTGAGCATCCTGCTCACCGTCGTCGTTTTCTCCGCTGCCTTGGGCCTGGTGGACGCGGCGCGTTTTCCGACGCCGTTATTTTCGGTGTTCTCCGGCGGCCTGTTGCTCGGGGCGATCTACATGGCGACCGACCCTGTGACCTCGCCGTTGACGCCGCGCGGCGCATGGATATTCGGCATCGGCGTGGGCGTCCTGGTGATGTTGATCCGGGTATTCGGCGGCCTGCCGGAGGGCGTGATGTACGCGATCCTGCTCATGAACGCAGCGACACCGCTGATTGACCGATACACGCAGCCACGAGTATTCGGGCGCGGAGTCGATACCGAATGACCACAGCGACTCACACCGGCAATACGAATACTCCGAGCTCGCTGCGTCTCGTGCTCACGCTGGCGATCGCGGGGTTAGTCTCGGGCATCGCGATTATCGGTATCTACGAAACAACACTGCCGACGATCACAGCAAACAAGGCGCGCGAGTTGCGCGAAGCCGTGTTCAAGGTGCTGCCGGGCGTCAGCCAGATGCAGCAGCTCGCTTACAGGAACGGGGAACTCGTCACGGCGCCGGTGCTCGAGCAAGGTGAAGAAGCTGTTTACGGCGGCTACAACGAGCAAGGCAGTTTTGTCGGCTACGCCATACCGGGTGCAGGACCGGGATTCCAGGATACGATCGGCTTGCTGTACGGCTACACGCCGAAACAAAAGCTGGTGCTTGGCATGGAGATACTCGAAAGCCGGGAGACGCCGGGACTGGGTGACAAAATTTACAAGGACGCCGATTTTGTCGGCAGCTTTGGTGCGTTATCCATCGAGCCGGAAATCGTTGCCGTCAAGAAAGGCAAGAAGAGCCGCGCTAACGAGATCGACGCCATTACCGGCGCAACCATCTCCTCCAAGGCCGTCGTCCGGATAATCAACGAGACGCACGCAAACTGGTCGGCACGATTGCCGCCAGCCGGCCACGAACCGATCTTTGGCGAGACAGACCCGGCGTTTGACGGGAAGGCACCATGATGGCCAACGACAAACAGCCCTACGACGAATTCATCAAGGGCATCTGGCGCGATAACCCGGTCTTTGTCCAGGTGCTCGGCATGTGTCCGATGCTCGCGGTCACCAATTCCGCGGTTAACGCGCTTGCGATGGGAATGGCGACGTTCTTCGTGCTGGTGGGTTCGAGCTTCCTGGTGTCGAGCTTCCGCAACTGGATCCCGAAGCAGGTGCGCATTTCCTGTTTCATCATCATTATCGCGACGTTCGTGACCGTCGCCGACTACACGCTGCTCGCGCTGGTACCGAAAGTACACAAGGAACTGGGTGCCTTTATCCCGCTGATCGTCGCGAACTGCATGATCCTGGGCAGGCAGGAGGCGTTCTCGTCGAGGCACCCGGTGCGTCTCGCCGTTCTGGACGCCATGGGCATGGCCAGCGGCTTCATGATAGCGCTGTTCTCGCTCGGCGCGATCCGCGAAATCCTTGGCGACGGCGCGCTCTTTGGCGTGAGTCTCTTCAGCGAGAACTTCGAACCCTGGATCATCATGATACTGCCGCCCGGAGGCTTCCTGACACTTGGCGTAATCCTGCTGCTCTTCAACTGGTTCAAGTTCAAGAAGGACGAGTTCCTGGCGGACGTCGCCAAGGCCGAAAGGAGCGAAAGCTGATGGATAACCTCCCCTGGATCTTCATAAGCGCGCTGCTCGTCAATAATTTCGTGCTGACCTATTTTCTCGGGCTATGTCCGTTCCTCGGTGTCTCTAACTCGCTGGAAACCTCCGCACGCCTCGGCCTCGCGACCACATTCGTCATGCTGGTGACCGCGGTCTGCGCGTGGGTTCTCAACACCTACGTGTTGGTCCATGCGCCCTATCTCAGGCTCATCTGCTTCATCGTCGTTATCGCAAGTACCGTGCAGTTCATCGAGATGCTGATCAAGAAACTGAGTCCGGCACTGTTCCGCGCAATGGGCATCTTCCTGCCGCTGATCACGACCAACTGCGCGATTCTGGGTCTCGCGATATTCGCAACCAATCGGGGCTACGGATTTCTCGAGGGTATCGTGTACGCGCTTGGCGCAGGTATCGGCTTCACACTGGCGCTGGTGCTGCTTGCGGGATTGCGTGAAGAAGCGGAACTCTCCAACATCCCGAAGTTGATCCAGGGCACCGCGATGAACCTGATCATCGCGGGTATCTTATCCATGGCGTTCATGGGGTTCGCCGGACTGTTCAGTTCGACCTGACGCGAGTATGACGGGATGCTGACGAGCTATTTCTTTCCTCTTCTGGCCGTAGCCGTGCTGTGCGGTTGCTGGGCAATCTTCCAGGTCTGGCTCGCAAAGCACGATCCCGACGCGAAGGCGAGATCGCTAAAATGTGGCGGCTGCGGGCGCAGGGGTGAATGCGATTGAGCAACATGCGGTAGACTGCCCCGCATGAGTATCTGGTCACAGGCCATCGAGATGGCCGAAAAGACGCCCGACGAGCGCAATCGCTACGTCGATTTCCTGCGCGCCGTATCGATCCTGATGGTCGTCACCGGCCACTGGCTGATCGTCGCCCTGTATTTCAAGGATGGTGATCTCATACCCGGCGACCTGTTGGAATTGCGGCCCAATACGCAGTGGTTAACCTGGGTGTTCCAGGTCATGCCGATCTTCTTCATCGTGGGCGGTTACGCCAACGCGGTGTCGCTGGAGAGCGCTCGGCGGCGCGGTACCGACTACGCCGGCTGGCTGGTGACGCGCCTCAACCGGCTGATTTCACCGCTGTTGCTGCTGCTGGTCGTCTGGGGGCTGCTTGCTTTCGTGCTGCATTTCTCGGGCGTCAGTAGCGAGGTCCTGAACCTGGCGTCACGCGCATCGCTGATTCCGATCTGGTTTCTCGCCATCTACACGGTCGTCGTTGTGCTGGCGCCCGCCACCTACATTGCCTGGGAACGCTGGGGCTTCGCTTCATTCTGGTTTTTCGTGGTCATCAGCGCCCTGGTCGATGTCGCTTTCTTTGCGGCAGAGCAGCAATGGCTGGGCTGGACAAATTATTTCTGGGTCTGGCTCGCGGTGCACCATCTCGGCTACGCCTGGCGCGACGGCCGCATGGGTAGCCCGGCGCGCCTGCTCATGTACTCGGGGCTCGGCCTGTTGGTACTGGCACTACTGATATTCAAAGGTCCCTACCCGTTTGCCATGGTCGGCTCGCCGGACGAAAACCTGAGTAACACGCTGCCGCCGAAAATCACCTTGCTGGCACTCGGCATCACACAATTTGGTCTGCTACTTGCGATCGAGGCGCCCATGCGACGCCTGCTCGCCAACGTGCGCATCTGGGCGGCGACCGTGTTGATCAACAGCATGATCATGACGCTCTACTTATGGCACCTGACCGTCATGGTCATTCTCGTCTCGCTGCTGTATCTCACCGGTGGCTTCGGGCTGGGGCTCGAACCGGCCAGCCAGGAGTGGTGGCTCACCAGGCCAGTATGGATCGCCGTCCTTTATGCCTGCCTGTTGCCGGTTGCGCTTTTGCTCGGACCGCTGGAAAGACGCACTCGACCAGCCGACGCGCCGGTGCCATCGGCGGCCCGACTGGTTACCGGTGCGGTGTTTGTCTGTGTTGGCGTCGCAGTACTCGCGATGTTCGGCTTCGGCAGTGCGCCACTGCCCTTCCTGGACATCGGCGCGTTCCTGCTCGTGGTCACAGGCGCCGGTATGAGCGGACTGTTGCCCGCACGCGGGTCCGCCGCCGGGTAGCTAGTGCTGCCGGCGGTCGTCGACGGGCAGCTTGAAGAACTGCAGATCCTCGAACTCGCCTTCCAGTGAGCAACACTCGACGGGAGGCTCCACACGCAGTCCCTGCGCAATCCGTTTCGCCTCTGTCATGTAGTGCTTGTACAACTGGCAGCGCAGGGCCAGCGACAGTATCGCGGGCTCGCCTTCTTGGTTATTCAACGCGTCGTCGAGTGAAAAGCTCCGCAGCTCCGAGCTCGCGACTTTATGCTTCCAGGTACCCGTCGCCAGGTCAAAATCGTAGAGGCTGAGGAACTGGCCGCCTTCGTTCGCCACGAAATGCACGGCATCGATGATGTAATTTGCTTCCGCATCGTCCATAACCCAGTGCAGCCCGACGCGGCACCAGCCCGGTTTCAACCCGCAGTGCCCGTGCTGCACCGCGGAGCGATACCGTTCCGAGGTTGCTTCGTCGATATTCAGTAATCGATGCCCGTAAGGACCTGCGCAGGAACAGCCTGCACGTGACTGGATCCCAAACAGATCGTTGAGCAAGACGGTGATGAACTTGTGGTGCAGGTATTTGCCGGTGCCATCCTTGATATTGAACGAGATGATGCCGACGCGGCTGCTCGGGTCCGGGTTGCCAAGCACCTCGATGTTTTCGTTGCCGGCCCAGCTCTTCATCGCTCTGTCAGTGAGCTCATGTTCGAGGGCGTTGATAACGTCGACGCCAACGCGATCCTTGATCTGGAAGACCAGGCCCGCTTTCAGCGTCTGCAGGACGCCCGGCGTCCCGGCCTTTTCACGCTCTTCAATGCGGGGAATAAAGTCCTGGCTCTGCAGGCCAACGTAGTCGACGGTGCCACCGGCGCTCATGCTTGGCGGTAACTCGCGATTGTAAATACGTTGGTTGAACACCAGGACGCCGCTTGAGCCCGGGCCGCCCAGAAATTTGTGGGGCGATATGAAGATCGCGTCGATGCTCGGATCCTCGCCCTCGCTGGCCGGCTGCGGATTCATATCGATGTCGACGTAGGGCGCACAGGCCGCAAAATCGAAACAGGCCATGGCACCGTACTTGTGCAGCAGGCTCGCAATCTTGTGCACATCGGACCGTATACCGGTGACGTTGGAGGCCGCCGAGAACGACCCTATCCGCTGCCGGTCCCGGTAACGCGGGTCCTTCAGCAGTTCCTCGAGATGAGCCAGATCAATATTGCCTGTCGCGTCCATCCGAACCTCGACGGTTGTCGCGAGGCACTGGCGCCATGAAATCTCATTTGAATGATGTTCGTACGGACCGATGAACACGACCGGCTGAACTTCCTGCAGTCGTTCCCGAAACACCTGGCTGTCGATACTGGTATCCAGGGCATCCAGTGAGTCGTCGAGGTTCTTCCGCGTCGCCGGCGCCAGCGCGACACCAACAATCTGCTGCAGCTTGTCGATCGCACCGGTTGCGCCGGTGCCGCAGGCAACGATGCGGCCGTCCGGCCCGGCGTTGACCGAATTCTTGATGGCTTCTTCGGCCTCGTGAAGGAGCTGGCTCATGCTGCGGCCGGTTATGTCGTCTTCGGTATGCGTATTCGCATAGACGCGCTGCAGGCTCTGCAAGTAGGATTCGACGAAGCGCAGGCAGCGTCCCGAGGCCGTATAGTCACAATAGACCATGAGGCGCTCGCCAAACGGCGTCTCGAATGTGGAGTCCACGCCCACAATCTGCTGTCGCAGAAAGGCTGGATCGAGTACAGTTTTATGCATCGTGAGATTATGCCTCAATTGCTACCAGACACGGGATTCTGAATGGCCAAAAAGCTGAAAAACGAGAAGGCGCTGCTCGCAGAGGCGCTGCGAATGGGCATTGACGATGCCGTGAAACGCGGCATCGCCGAATTCGAAGCCACGGACTCACACGATCTCAAGACCGAGTATGTCTATCGCCTGTTGGTGCACGACAAGGAAATCGCGCCCTTGCCTCCCGATCAGCTCAATTTGCCCAAAATGCGGCACAGGCTGGCCATGTGGGTTACGCACAAATTGCCCGCCGATCACGAACTCCTGAAATGAGCATGTGGGATTCCCACAAGCTGCCGGCCGATCACGATCTCCTGAAGTAGCGGCGTCGCCGCGCTACTTACCCTCGAACGTCGCCTCGATAGAATTGGCAATAGTGCTCGGTACCCCGACGTTCGCGGTGAATGCACGATATCCGGAGTCCCAGAAATACAGCTGCATGCGCCACATCTGACCGTAGTGAACGACGCGTGTCTTGCCGCGGTCTTTAATGACCAGGATTTCGCTCGGCAACGCCGCTACGTGGTCAACCCCCGGGTACGGCGACAGGTCACTCTTCGAATCGCCGCGGAACCGTGAATTGATACGAATCATCTTGTCTTCGATGTAGGGATTTGTGACGCCGATGTAGACGGCGTCGTCCCGCAACCGTATCTCACTGACGATTTCCCAGCCCATCGACTCTGACGCGTCGCTAACTGTCCCCGCTTTCAACGCGGCCACAACCGCTGCAACGGTTTCGTCGAAACCACCTGCCGGGGCCATCTTGATCGACAGTTGGCTTTTTTCAAAAGTCCGGAATTTCGCCATCATGCGTGCCGGACCGTCGCCTTTGAACTTGCGATAGTGCTTTTCCGATCGCATCGGTTTCTGCTGCCGACTCAACGCTTCCCCTGGCAACGTCGCGACAAGCTGGCGAATCTCGGCCGAAACATCCCGCGCTGCCGCAATGAGTCCGTCATAGTTCGATGAATTCGCGTAAAACACCATCGCATGCGCGACGGGGTTCGCCATATTGACGTAAGTCTTCTGCTCGTCGCCCTGCGTATACACCGCAACACGCAATATTTGCGCGGAGATCGTCCGCGCCGACTCTGCTACGGCCGCTTCGCCGTAGGCAGGAGACGTCAGCACATAAACTTTTGCCTGGTGAGCGCCGTCGGGCACACGAACGTCGTGCGACCCATGTAATTGAAACGCGGAATCGACTAGCGCAGCTTCGAGTGCCTGCGTAGTCTCGGAAAACGACTGCGAGGATTCGAGTAATGCCTCGAAAATCCCAACCTCTTCATCGGCCGCAAACGAAAGCGGCGCTGAAATCAGCGCCGCAATCGTAACTACGGCCATCCAAACTCTGGCCTTCATGTTTTGCTCCTAGAAACCGTAGGAAACTTCAAACTCGAGCTGACTCATCTCCAGTTCGAGCGTCTGCGTTGGATCGAACATGCTCGGTCCGGTGACAGAGTTTTCGGGCGCATACATAAACGAGAAGTTCCATTCGCCGCCGCTTGCCGCCTTGCGAGTCAGACCGAGCGTAACATGCTGTTCCATAACGCCCGGCGCCAGGATGTTGAACAACACATCGGCACTTTGTATCGGCTGCTCGCCGTAGCTGTAGCCGAAGCGCCAGGTGTTCATCTCGTCGCGTTGCCACTCGAATCCAAGCTTGAAGGTCGTCATGTCTTCCCAACCGAAGCCCGCGCCGTTGGCACCGCCAAGGCAGCTTTCGAGATCGGTGCCACCAAACGGCAAGGTCGGGCACGCGATCATGTTGGCCATCGGATTGCCAACGGAGTCGACTTCGCTGAATGCGGTGTGTTCGATATCGAAGTTGACGCGCAGCATGTCGCTTGCAACAAACGATACGCCTGCCTTGATGCTGGACGGAATATCAAAGCCGCCGGCATCGGCATACAAGTCCGCGTAGTCGTCGAATTCACCCATCGATATCTTCGACTGGTACGAGAGGCCCGCGCTGACGGTGTCGCTCATCGCGAACCAGATACCGCCTGCGAGACCGACACCGAATGTTATTTCATGATCGTTGTTGCTCAACGCCGTTGGCAACGTCGTGCCACCGGATGCGGCGAATGTCTTCGTAATCGGCGCGAAGACGCCAACACCGTTCGCTTCGAACGACTGTAAGGCGATGACCGGTCCGATGCCCCATGCGAACTTGTCGCTAGTCATTGCCGCGTAGTTGACGCTGAGGAAAGCCTGCGACAGATCGACACCGGCCTTGCCACTGCAGTAAGGTCCCGGCCCGGTAACGATGCCCAGGCCCGTGGGGTCACAGAATGCCGACGTGGCCGTCAGGTTTGAATTATCCCAGTCCGTGTTCATGCCGCCACGACCGTAAAACGAGGCCGTGATATTCGCATCGTTCGCCAGGCTCCAGTTTTTGGCCACGAACGGGATTGGGAAAAACTCGCTGCTGCTGTCGTATTCACCAGGCAGGATCGTGTGTGACGGCAGGAATGCGCCGCCGCCGAGGTCTATGATGGCGCCGTTAAGCTGACTTGATGACGCGACGAAGCTGCGCATCGGACTGAATATGGAAAGACCCGCTTCCCAGTTGTCGTCGACAAACACGCCCAGTGCCGGATTGGAGGCGGACATGATCGCGCCCATATCGGCGTTCGATCCGACGCCGGTACCCGCCATACCTTTCGACTGCGTACCAACGCCGTGTGTGAAGTAACCATTTGTTGCCAGCGCAGACCCGCTGAACACAAACATGCCCATCGCCGTTAATGCGACAAAGCCCCTTACTGTTTTACCGTTCATTTTTTATCTCCCTGCGCGGCGCAGAATACGTCGTGCAATGTTTCCATAACTTTCGTCGCGTCCTCCCCCGACAGGGAGTAGCTGACTGACTGTGCGTGCTTGCGCGAACGCACAATTTTCTCGCGTCGCAAGATAGCGAGATGCTGCGACAGCGCTGATTGGCTCAGGCCCAGAGCGGACTGCAATTCGCTGACCGTCTTCTCGCCCTCCGACAACTGGCACAAAATCATCAGGCGCCACTCGTTGGCCATGGCCTTAAGCAGCTCCACAGCATGCGAAGCCATATCGTGCAGCTCCTGCATTTCCGATGAGTCGCCAGACATCGGACTAGCTGTCGCGTTTGTGGTCAAGCGCAACCTCCAAATCCTTCAGAATCCATCTTGGCCTCGTAGGGTGCCGCAACATCTGCGCCCGGCACGAGTGTCCCCTTGACCGAGTCCCAGTCCTCGGGCTTCAGAATGAGCAGCCAGCCCGCCTCATAGGGATCATCGTTGGCGGTGCTTGGTTCATTGACCATGGCGTCGTTAACCTCAATGACTTCGCCAGCGGCAGCTGACTTCGCCGGACCGACCCATTTGCCGGATTCCAGAGTGCCGCAGGATTTGCCGGCGCGAACGGAGCGGCCAACGCGTTTGGGCGTGAAGGCGACGAGCTTGCCGGACATCGCCGTCGCGACAGCCGTCATACCGATCTTCACGTTGCCGTCACCGACCTCCGAAAACCAGATGTGGTTATCAACGTCGTAGAGCAGGTCATCGGGCAGATTACAGCCGCGTACAGATGGCATAGTCAGTCTTCCTTTTACGTTGTTGTTGCGCCGTCAGCTAAGCGGATCGGTTTGGCCGAACAGCAGAACTCACCGAGTTCGGCGACCTGCATCTTGCCGCTAACGAATAAATATAAGTGCTTAGATATCATTGCCAACATACTTAAGCGATCCGTAATATCCGAATATACGTCTCGCATTCTCACCAGATTGTAGTGGTAGGCGATTTCCCGGCAGGTCTCCCGGCAGGCATTGAAGCTCGGGTCGCCTTTCCCGCCCTGCCGATGCAAGGCGAGTAGGCGAAAACCCTCACGCTTGTCGCTCGTTGGAACGTCGCCCCGGGCCGTGATCCAGTGCTCGAGAACCTCCTCACTCGCCTGAAGCAGCTCCGCCGCCCTGACTTCCGCATCGGGCGTCGCAAGCGGCAACTCGAAAACCGTCTCCAGCTCAGCGAGCGTCCTCATCCCAGGCCTCGTTCCTTCAAGAATTTCATCGAGTCCGAAATGTTCTCGTGGACGCCAACCTTCCTCGCCTTCAGTCCCAGCGCCATGCCGAGCAGCTGCGTGAAATACAGAATCTTGATATCGACCTTTTCACCGAGCGTCTTTTCAGCGCGAATCTGATGCATCTCCAGCCCTGAGTGACAGGTCGGACATTCGGTCGCGATTACGTCCGCACCGGCCAGCTTCGCCGTCTGCAAGATATTCAGCACCAATTTGGTCGACAGGTCGCTGTCAGACAGCGTGTGGGCACCGCCGCAGCAGGCCGTCTTCAACGGGAAGTCGACATTCTCTGCGCCAGCCGCTGCCAGGAGGTCGTCCATGAAGTGCGGCTTGGAGGTCGACTCGCTGCCCGGCCCCTGGTCTTTTTCAGGGAAGATGTGTCTCGGCCGCGTGTACATGCAGCCGTAGTAGTTTGCGATCTTGATGCCGCTCAGGGAGTTTTTGACCCGCTCTTTCAGGCCTTCCTCGCCGATCGTATCCCTGATCCAGTCCAGCGCGTGGATGGTCTCAACCTGACCGGACTCGTAGGTCTTGTGCCCTGCCTTCTTCGACAGGCGATCCACAACCTCGACCGACTCGGCGTCATTCGTGAGGTCGTACTCGGCTTTCTTCAGGTTGTGATAGCAGCCGTTGCAGGGCGCCATGACGACGTCCATGTCCATCTCGTTCGCAGCGACCGACATCACTCGCGATGACAGGTAGGTCTGCAGCTTCGGATCGACGTTCTTTACCTCCATCGCGCCGCAGCAGTTCCAGTTCTTCACTTCGACCAGGTCGAGCCCGAGCGCTTTGCCCACGGCCTTCGTTGAACGGTTATAGGAATGGCCGCTGCCTTCCAGGGCACAGCCCGGGTAGTAGGCGACTTTCTTGTACTTGTCTTTTTTCGTCATCGATCGGGAGTCCTTGTCAGGCCGCGTCACGCTTGGCGGTTTCGATCAGTTCGGCAAGATTCAGCGCGTGCTCCTGCTTCTCATGCTGCTCTTCAATGTATTCCTGCATCGCAGCCGATGCTTTGGACCAGTCGCTGGTGCGCGGCGCTATAAGCGTCGCGAGTCCCATGCGTGTCAGCATGCCGATCGGCAAGCCGCTGATCATTTTCCGAACCATCTCGATCATCCACGGCTGTGCCAGCTTCTGCTTCGTTCGCGAGAAGAAGCGGCGCATCGTACGACTTTCTTCTATCTTGCCGGTGGCGAGAACCTGCTCGGTGAAAACGTCATCGAAGTGCGTTGAAGGGGACTTCTCCGTGTGCCCTTTTCTCTCCAGCCAATGCGCCGTTGCTTTCATGACGCCTTCCGGAAAAACGTCCCGCGGACAGGCATAGGTGCATTTATTGCACGATACGCACTGCCAGATGATGTCCTTGTCTCGAAGCAGCTCCGACTCCATGCCCATGCGGATCAGGTAGATCCAGTAGCGCGGGTTGAAATCCGGGTTGACCTCGTTGACCGTACACGCGTTGGTGCAGGAACCGCACTGCCAGCAGCGGTGAATTTGCTCACCACCCGGAAGCGCCGCGATTTCATCCTGCAGCGTCTCGTTGTAGTCACTGACGACGCGCGTCTTGATGAAGGTGCTCCAGTGACCGGAGACATCCACCCCATCGATAACCATGTTCTCGTGTGTCTCGAGG
>RCNG010001559.1_pt1 | contig 11401 bp, 10 predicted proteins | sample 2041371 | NCBI WGS metagenome assembly RCNG01 (sample SAMN09708227, study PRJNA481090) | Marine sediment metagenome, whole genome shotgun sequencing project. | biome: marine sediment; feature: ocean; material: sediment; isolation source: Sewage treatment plant 1 marine sediment (STP1) ... | reverse complement strand
CTTTTCCACCCTTTGAAAAATATTATGCAGGCGGTATGCGTGATGTTCGGGGTTATAAATCCAATACCCTGGGACCAAGAGATGATAAATCGCACTATATTCCAAGTATCGACGGTCGTGCTCCTTTTACTTTGCTACCTACTGGTGATCCATTAGGTGGACAGTTGAAAGTTGTGGGTAATGCGGAAGTTATTTTACCTATACCCTTTGTTAAAGATTCTTCTGCCTACCGTCTGAGTGGCTTCTTTGATATTGGTAATGTTTTTGCGGAAGCGGGAGATTTTGATGCCGGTGAGTTACGATACACCACAGGTATTGCAGGGGCCTGGTTAAGCCCGTTTGGTTTATTGAAGGTCAGTATTGCTGCACCACTCAATGAAGAAAGCGGAGACGATACGGAAGTATTTCAGTTCTCATTTGGGCAGAGTTTTTAATACGCTTTCGCAATCTGATGCAAAACGTATTAAGATAAACAGATTCAATTCATATTCCGTTCAGGTCTATGGTATAAGCTTAACGGTTACAAACTATTAATGTAATCATATCAATAGGAATTTTAGGGAGAAAAAAATGACGAAAAAAATGCCAGTGTCTTTGCGACTATTTGTTCTGATATTATTAATGTTGTCAGTGTCATACGTTCACGCAGGGCAAAAAATTGCCTTTGTGAATCAGGCGAAACTGCTGCAAAAAGCTCCCCAGGCAGAATCCGCACGCAATAAGTTACAAAAGGAATTTGCTAAACGAGATAAGAATTTGGTTAATTTGCAAAAGCAGATAACGACTAATTCTGAGAAACTGCAAAAAGACGCTGCGATTTTATCCGCGACTGAGCTGAACAAACTGAAAAGAAAAATTACTTTATTAAAAAGAGATTTGGAGCGGGACAAAGCGGCTTTTAGAGAAGATATCAGTATTCGTCAAAATGAAGAGCTGGTCAAATTACAAAAATCTGTTTTGAAATCAATTCAGACCATTGCAGAAAAAGAAAAATATGATCTCATTGTCAGTGAAGGCGTGATCTATGCCAGCAAGCAAATGGATATTACGGACAAAATTCTGGGACAGCTAAAAAAACAATATAAATCAGGTAAGTAGCTACTGAATGTCAATTTCTACACGGCGAGCCGGGATAAAAGAACTGGCTGACGTGGTTGGTGCAAGCATCCATGGTGATCCTGAAGCCTGTATTACAGGAATTGCTACGCTTGAGCTGGCGAGTCAGAATGATCTCAGCTTTTTTGCCAATCGAAAATATCACAAGTTCCTGACAGAGACTAAAGCGGCTATTGTGATTTTACATCCGGATGATGTCAAACTATGTCCCGGCAATGCTATTTTGGCTAATGATCCTTATCTTGCTTATGCTAAAATAGCGACCTATTTGACAAAAGTAAACTCGCAACAGACCGATATTGCTCAAAGCGCTGTTATTGAAGATAATGTCAACATTGGTGAAAATACCTCTATTGGTGCTAATGTCGTCATTGGTAGTGGTTCTCAAATCGGCGATAATGTGGCTGTGAAAGCTGGTTGTGTGCTTGGCAGGAACGTCACAGTCGGCAAAAACACACTACTTTATCCAAATGTTTCTGTGTACTCTGGTGTTTCAATTGGTAAGAATGTCATAATCCATTCTGGCGCAGTGCTTGGCAGTGATGGTTTTGGTATTGCCAATGAAAAGGGCCGATGGTTTAAAGTGCCGCAATTAGGTTCTGTTATTATTGGCGATGATGTTGAGATTGGGGCCAATACAACTATAGATTGTGGTGCTATCGAGGATACAATTATAGAAAATAGTGTCAAACTGGATAACCTGATTCAAGTTGCTCATAATGTCAGAATTGGAGAAAACACGGCGATTGCAGGCTGTGTGGGTATTGCAGGCAGTACAAAAATTGGTAAATATTGTGCAATAGGCGGTGGAGTCGGGATTCTTGGTCACCTGACAATTGCTGACCATGTGCATATTACGGCAACTTCTCTGGTTACAAAATCAATAAAAGAAGCAGGTGTCTATTCATCCGGGACACCCTTACAGGAAAATGCCCAGTGGCATAAAAACTTTGCTCGTTTCAAGCAACTGGATAACATGGCCAGACGTTTGAGTGAATTGGAAACCAAACTTTAAGTTATCTGGACGTTACAACCAATGAATAAACCAATGGAAAATCAACTCAATTCAATGGATATCAATGATATCCTGGAACACTTGCCTCATCGATACCCATTCCTGCTAGTAGATAAAGTGATTGATTACCAGGTAGGAAAATCATTGCTTGCACTGAAAAATGTCAGTTTTAATGAACCTCAGTTCACTGGACACTTTCCGCAAAAGCCTATTCTGCCAGGGGTGCTTGTTATTGAGGCTTTAGCCCAGGCAACAGGCATACTGGCTTATAAATCTACCGGCAGCAAACCTAATGGCGAGTCATTATACTACTTGGTTGGCATTGATAAAGCACGCTTTAAGCGTCCGGTGAATCCCGGTGAACAATTACTGCTCAAGGTTGAGGTGATTAAAAACATGCGTGGTGTCTGGAAATTTAATGCTGTGGCAACGGTGGATGACAATATCGTTGCTTCTGCAGAATTAATGTGCGCAGAGAGAGATGCCTGAACAGAACCATGTCCGAAAATAGTCAAAGTCATTCACGTATACATCCTAGCGCAATTATCGATCCCTCTGCTGAGTTGGCAGATGATGTGGAAGTGGGTGCCTATTCAGTCATAGGGCCAAAAGTTAACATCGATACGGGTAACAGGATTGCCTCCCATGTGGTTATTAACGGGCCAACACATATAGGCAAAGACAATACTTTTTACCAGTTCGGCTCAATTGGTGAAGCGCCTCAGGATAAAAAATACCAGGGTGAAGATACCACGCTGGAAATTGGTGATAGAAATGTGATCCGGGAATTCACCACGCTGAACCGTGGAACGGTTCAGGCTCGTGGAGCTACAACCCTGGGTGATGACAATTTAATCATGGCCTATGTGCATATTGCTCATGACTGCTTGGTTGGCAGTCATATCATTTTAGCCAATAATGTTGCTCTTGCCGGTCATGTCACTATTCATAATCATGCGATTTTAGGTGGCTTTTCACTGGTACATCAGTTTTGTACCATAGGATCATACTGCTTTACTGCCATGAACAGTGTGATCTCTAAAGATGTGCCGCCTTATGTAATGGTTTCAGGGCACATGGCCAGGCCCTATGGTCTGAATACTGAGGGCTTGAAACGTCATGATTTCACTGCTGCTGCGATTAAATCCATACGACTAGCTTATAAAGCATTGTATCGCTCAAACTTAACTATGGAAGATGCTGTTACAGAAATCAGTGAATTAGCGACTAACTGTAAAGAATTGACCCTAATGGTTGAGTTTTTTAATAATAATGTGAAACGCGGAATTATCCGCTGATGCGCATTGGTATGATTGCGGGTGAGGCTTCGGGCGATATCCTTGCCTCTGGCTTAATGCGAGCCATATTGGCACAATATCCAGAAGCACAGTTTGAGGGTGTTGCAGGGCCGTTGATGATTGAAGCGGGATGTAGAGCCATTTATCCTGCAGAAAAACTGTCCGTAATGGGCCTGGTGGAAGTGTTAGCGCATTATCGGGAATTATCCTTCATTCGTAAAGAGTTAATCAATCACTTTATTGATAATCCTCCTGATGTCTTTATTGGTATTGATGCTCCAGATTTTAATCTGGGGGTTGAAGCCGCATTAAAAAAAGCCGGAATCGGCACCATACATTATGTCAGTCCTTCAGTCTGGGCCTGGCGTCAATACCGACTTGGTAAAATATCCCGTGCGGTTGATCTTATCCTGACCCTGTTTCCGTTTGAAGCAAGGTTTTATGAAAATCATAATATATCGGTTAAATATGTTGGCCATACGCTGGCAGATGAAATTGAGCCAGGCATCGATAATGTTCAAGTCATGGAGCAGGCCAGGCAAACCTTACATCTCGATATTGAAGCAAACCATCCAGTCATTGCAGTTTTACCGGGTAGCAGGATGTCAGAAGTCACCCGCCTGGCTCAACCGTTTATCGAAACTTTACTGCAGTGTTTGAACGTTCGTTCTGATCTGATTTTTAGCATCCCGTTTGTAAGTCATAATACACGACAGGTATTTGAACAGGAGCTTATCCAGCAGACTGAGAACGATAAGGCGGCACGCGCACGATTTATTCTGTTTAATGGCCGTTCCAGAGAAGTGATGGCTGCGTCCAATGCGGTACTGCTGGCTTCCGGTACTGCTGCACTGGAAGCCATGTTATTGAAAAAGCCAATGCTGGTTGCCTATAAACTGGCACCGGTGACTTACTGGGTTGCGAGATGGTTATTAAAAGTACCCTATTATTCATTACCCAATCTTTTGGCCGGTGAGTATCTGGTTGAAGAAATTACCCAGAATGAAGTTTGTTCCGATATTCTGGTGCCCAAAGTTCTTGGTTTATTATCCGATGAGTCCTGGTCTGACACACTTGATGTTTTTGACAACATACACACATTATTGCGTCAAAACGCCAATCAGACTGCTGCACAGGCCGTTATTGATTACCTTAAGCAAAAAAAGAACACAGCAGCAGGCTGAACAACTAATATTTGACCGACACTTCACAACAGGGTAATTTAATCCAGCATGAGCTTCGACTCTTTATTTATGAATTTACCAGGTCTTATAGCCGGAGTTGATGAAGTGGGACGCGGACCGCTGGCCGGTCCGGTTGTAACGGCGGCTGTGATCCTGGACCCGGACAATCCAGTTGAAGGGCTGGATGACTCAAAAAAACTGACGGAAAAAAAGCGTACCATACTGGCAGCCCGGATCAGGGAAAAAGCCCTGTGTTATTCTATTGCCAGGGCTGAACAGGAAGAGATAGATGAGCTGAATATCTTTCAGGCGACTTTGCTGGCAATGCAACGTGCTGTTGCTGGATTAAGCATCATTCCTGATAAAGTGCTGGTAGATGGCAAATTTTGTCCGGATATCCTGTTACCCTGTGAGGCCGTGATAAAAGGGGATTCCAGGGTGGCTGCTATCAGTGCGGCTTCCATACTGGCTAAAGTGAGCCGTGATAATGAAATGATTGCAATGGAAGTGGCCTACCCGGGTTATGGTTTTGCTCAACACAAGGGCTACCCGACCAAGGTTCATATTGCGGCATTATCTGAGCTGGGCATCAGCCCAATACATCGTCGAAGTTTTAAACCGGTACAAAAATTACTGATCAAGGCTGAATAAACTTTGCATAATGAGTTTGTGCTCACTAATATTTCCTGCCCTAAGGGCATCCGCAAAAAGCATTAAGCTGACATAACATCATGGCCAATCAATTTATTCATTTAAATCTGCACACCGAGTTTTCCCTGGTGGATGGTATCGTCCGCCTGAAGCCACTGATTAAAGCCGTACAAGATGCCGGAATGCCGGCAATTGCCGTTACGGATCAGAGTAATTTGTATGCTTTGGTCAAGCTGTATCAGGCCTGCCTGGGGGCAGGGATTAAACCTGTAATAGGGGCTGATTTATGGCTGAATAATCATGCCGAACCGGCAAAACCATTTCGTCTGCTGGTTTTGTGTAAGAACAACACGGGTTATCTGAATCTTAAAAAACTAATCAGCCGAAGTTATCTGCAGGGTCAGCATCTTGGCAAAGCAATGATTGAACAAAGCTGGCTGAGTGAAAATGCTTCGGGACTGATTGCATTATTAGGCAAGGAAAGTGATGTTGGCCGGTTATTGCTGGAAGGCAAAGACAGCGATGCGGAGCATGCTGTCAAATACTATCAGGAACTTTTTCCGGACAGCCTGTATCTGGAGCTGCAAAGAACATCAAGAGCAGGCGATGAAACCTTTTTGCATCGCTGCGTAAAACTGGCCGGTCAATTGAGTTTACCTGTCGTTGCCACCAATGCAGTGCGTTTTTTGCACAAAGATGATTTTTCAGCTCATGAAGCCAGGGTTTGTGTCAATCAGGGCCGAGTGCTGGCCGATAAACACCGTCCCCACGATTATTCTGATGAACAATACTTCAAATCGAGCGGGGAAATGCTCGAACTCTTTGCAGATATTCCGGAAGCGTTGGAAAACAGTGTTGAAATTGCCAAACGCTGTAATGTGACGTTGCATCTTGGGGAAAACTTTTTACCCAGCTTTCCCATACCGGAAGGTTTGAGCATGGACGAATACTTCCGGCAATTGTCTCATGATGGTTTAAATAAGCGCTTTGTGCAATTATTCGGTGAGCAGTTTGATGATCACAAAGGTGTATACCTTGAAAAGATCAAACTGTATCGGGAACGACTGGATATTGAGCTGGATGTGATCACCCAGATGGGCTTTCCCGGGTATTTTCTCATTGTTGCGGACTTTATCCACTGGTCAAAAGAAAACCATGTCCCTGTGGGACCTGGTCGTGGTTCCGGTGCCGGTTCTCTGGTTGCTTATGCTTTGACCATTACCGACCTGGACCCTCTGCAATATGATCTGCTGTTTGAACGTTTTCTGAATCCAGAACGGGTTTCCATGCCGGATTTTGATATTGATTTTTGTATGGAAGGACGGGAAAAAGTCATTCAATATGTGGCTGAAACCTATGGCCGTGACCGGGTATCCCAGATCATTACCTTTGGTTCAATGGCCGCCAAGGCCGCAATCCGTGATGTAGGACGGGTGCAGGGACAAGGCTATGGCTTTGTGGACTCCCTTGCTAAATTAATCCCGATGGATATTGGTATAACCATTAAGCAGGCTTTGCTGCAGGAAGAAGAGTTGCAAAGACGTTATGACAACGATGATGTTGTGCATGAGCTGATTGATATGGCGCTCGCTCTGGAGGGAATTACCAAAAATGTTGGCAAACATGCCGGGGGCGTGGTCATTTCTCCCAGCGATATTAATGATTTCTCTCCAGTGTATTGCGAGCAGGGTTCGCAAAGCATTGTTACTCAATACGACAAAAATGATGTGGAAACCGTCGGTCTGGTAAAATTTGACTTTTTGGGCTTAAAAACCCTGACGGTAATTGACTGGGCCCTGGCGATTATTAACGCCAAAAAGAAAAAAAATGGTGAAAAAGAGGTTGATATTGTCCAGATTGATCTGTCTGACCGACCGTCTTTTAATAGCCTCAAAGCCAGTAATACCACAGCAGTTTTTCAGCTGGAATCCAGGGGAATGAAGGATCTGATCAAGCGTCTGCAGCCAGACTGCTTTGAAGATATTGTGGCATTAGTGGCGTTGTTTCGTCCCGGACCGTTGCAGTCGGGTATGGTGGACGATTTTATTGACCGTAAACATGGCCGGAAAAAAGTAGAATATCCCCATCCCTCTCTGGAACCTATTCTAAAACCAACCTATGGAACCATTTTGTATCAGGAACAGGTGATGCAGATTTCACAGATACTGGCAGGGTACACCCTGGGTGGAGCCGATCTGCTGCGCCGTGCCATGGGTAAGAAAAAGCCTGAAGTAATGGCTCAGCAGCGCTCAATTTTTGAAGACGGTTCGGTTAATAATGGTGTTGACAAAGCTCTGGCAACTCATATCTTTGACCAGATGGAAAAATTTGCCGCCTATGGCTTTAATAAATCTCACTCTGCAGCCTATGCGCTGGTCTCCTACCAGACTCTCTGGCTAAAAACACACTATGTTGAAGCCTTTATGGCGGCGGTATTATCAGCGGATATGGATAATACCGACAAAGTTGTGGTCGTTATAGAAGAATGTCGTGATTCTAAACTGAAAGTGGCAGCACCCAATGTTAATCTTTCTGAATACAAATTTACGGTGAGTGATGACAACGAAATAGTCTATGGTCTTGGTGCCATAAAGGGTGTGGGTGAGGGGGCTATTGAAAGCATTATTGAAGGCCGCAGTAAAGACGGGCCATATAAGGATTTTCAGGATTTTTGTATTCGCGTTGATTTGCGACGCTGCAATAAAAGGGTAATAGAAACTCTGGTTAAATCCGGTGCTCTGGATGATTTTGACTGCACCCGTGCAACCCTGTTTAATGCCATTCCCAAAGCGACTAAGGCGGCAGAACAATTTTCTAAAGCTCAGTCTGTAGGTCAGGATGATCTTTTTGGCGGTGATTTTTTTGCTACCGGTGCCATGGACAGTACCACAGGTGAGGCTGCAAGTAATTTCAGACAATTGCCAGAATGGCCGGAAGATGAACGGCTTCGAGCGGAAAAGGATACTCTGGGGCTGTATTTGACCGGACACCCCATTGACCAGTATCTGGAAGAATTACGAAGCTTTACCACTCACCGTCTGATGGAGCTGAATCCAGAGAAAAAACAAAACATTGTCATTGCCGGGTTGATTATTGCCATGCGCACCATGATCACCAAACGAGGTGATAAAATGGCCTTTATCAGCATTGATGATCGCAGTGGCCGCCAGGAGGTGGTTTTATTTGCTGATAAATATGAAACCTATAAAGAGCTGTTGATCAAAGACTCGGTAATCGTCATCTCCGGGGAGCTGGGGCTGGATCATTACTCAGGCAATGCACGGGTAAATGTTGAAACCATCTATGATCTGGACGGCGCAAGAAATCATTTTGCCAAATGTCTATCGATAAATATCCAGCATGAGCAGATTGATCAGAGCTTTATTGAGCAATTCAAGGAAGTACTCATACCTTTTAGAGAAGGTGGTGACTGTCCCATTAACTATAATTATCGGGGTAAAAAAGCCAAAACTGTTATTCGTTTATCAGACGACTGGAAGGTCCGATTAAGCCGGGAATTGTTGCATCGTATTGATAAACTGACGCAGAGTCAAAGTAAAATCATGTATCGCTAATGATCCGCTAATGGCTCTTCTAACTCTGTTTTTCAGTGCCTTTACCTCAGCAACTCTTCTGCCCGGAAGTTCAGAGGCCTTATTTTTACTTATGCTGTCTCAGGAAACCTGGAATAGCGGACTTTTAGTCGTAATTGCCGGGGTGGGCAATTCTCTTGGTGGTATGACTAACTGGCTACTAGGCAGGTTAATACGTAGCGGATTGTTTAAAGATAAACACAGGAATTCACAAGCAAAAAGCCGTTCCCGTGCAGAACAATGGCTGCAAACATATGGTTCACCGGCTCTTTTTTTCAGTTTCCTGCCCATTATTGGTGATCCTCTCTGCCTGGTTGCGGGTCTGGTTAATATGTCCTGGCTCAAGGCTTTACTCTTTATTTCTCTGGGTAAGTTTTTTCGTTATTTTGTTTTAAGTTATGTGATTATTTAGCTTGCATATTCCAATGCTGCAAAGGGTTTACTGAAGGGATGGCAGAAAATGTTAAATATAAAACTGAGTATCGCTTATCTTCAACATCCTGTATCAGGAAAATACCTGACAGCCATCCCGTTATTGCTACAAAGCAAGCAGTGCTTGTTTAGTCATACACCGGCAGCCCGCTTGGAACACCTGTAACGACGTTTTGATCCCTGCGTAAGTCAATACTTGCAGGGTCGGTTAGCGCATTTAGAAAATCAATGATTCTGTCAATATCGCTGGAACTGTATGACATTGGCTGCAGTTCATTGTAATGTGCAATATAGTCAACACGATCCGGGTCATCCATAACAATGTAGTTTTCTGCGTCCAGTACTGGATGGGTGGGTAATACCGCTTGTCGCTCATTGTTATAATTATCGGCATAGGCATATAACGAAGCTTCAGGATTGACATGGTGTTCAACAATGGCGCGTAATGAATTATAGGATCCACAGTGGCCATAAGGCGCAGTTAAAGCAACATTACGAAGTGTTGGAGTACGAAATTTCATCGTATCTGCCGGATCGCCGGTTACCTGTTCCCGACCAAAGTCTTCATGCCCACCGGTCTGGTCTGGACTGTCACTACCACGTCCTGAACCTATTTGCGGTAGTGCTATGGCATGATATTCTTGATCGGTTTGAAACAGGCCGCTGTGACATGATGCACATGAATTACCCTTTCCATCACCCAGGTAGAATAACTTCATTCCTTTTTGGGCATTCTGACTTAAGGCACCTTTATCGCCTCGGATATACTGGTCAAATGGACTATTATCAGCACGCCAGTTAGTACCTTCGAAAGCAGCAATTGCATTGGCTGCATGTCCAAAAGTCATATCCCGAGCGCTGGAAATGTCATCAAAGGCAGCTATAAACATATCCACATACGCAGGAATGCCCTGTAAACGTTTAGCCAGTTGATCCCAGACACCATTGGGTCCCGCCAGATTACCCGCCGCTGCCGCATTAGCGATAGAATTTTCTCCTTTCTGACCGGCCATTTCTGTGCCTGATGTTACTGGAAACATTGCCTGACAGGCTAATACATTTTCTAAATTATCCGGAAAATCGTGACCTGCCGGAGTTTTGCAGCCACTTGGGAAATCAGCAGCATCAATGGTTGTCACCCGTCCATCATGGAACATGGTATGGAATGAATTATCCCCCAAATTAAACACCGGTGGTGCATTGCGAGGAACACGTTCAACGATTTGATCCAAACCGGTTCCAACGTTACGAGTGACCCCTAAACCTACACCGCCTTCGCCGACGGGAAGAGACAGACCATCACCGGTATCGGTCAATGAATGGTGACAGGTTCCACAGGAAATATTCTTATTACCGCTAAGAATCTTATCAAACATAAGATTTCTACCCAGCTCTATCTTTGCCTGATTGGGGACACGAAAATCATAAGTGGGTGATGGTAAATAATTATTGCCAAAGCCAAAGCCAAAGCCATTGCCAAAGCCATTTCCGCCAAAACCAAAGCCATTGCCATTGCCCCTGGACAGTGCTGAGCCGGTAACGCAGAACATCGATATAGCTATGCCCGATAAAATAAAACTATTTTTTTTCAACTGGTATTACTCCTTTATTTACAATTATTGTTTTAATGCTCCTTATAAGCAATAAGCAAATAACGTGCCATAATATATGTGATTGATTTTTAATAGATTCATGGAATACGTAAATAAAAATCAGGTCATTTGAAACACTCAGTGGTTGATATCACTCAATAATATTGACCTGTTTAAAATCGCAAAAAGTGTTATACTAAAATATTATTAGAAACTAATACAGTTACCTCATTATGGAGTAGGGGTGACGTTTTTATATCAATAAGAAATATATAATGAATCCAAATTTTCTTGATTTTGAACAACCTACCCAAAACTGGACTTTTCGTTCAGGCAGCAATTATCGATTTAAATTCCATCTTATGATTTATGCTCGGCCTGGTAAAAGCGCCAGCGACAGATTGCCTTTTTCAGGATAGAGATCCGATTTTTTAGGTTATGCCTTTTCGCCCGGGGTTGTTATGATAGCATGCTTCACACCGGGCGATTAATTGATTAGTTTCTTTTCCATATAAGACAC
>RCNG010001558.1_pt1 | contig 11402 bp, 8 predicted proteins | sample 2041371 | NCBI WGS metagenome assembly RCNG01 (sample SAMN09708227, study PRJNA481090) | Marine sediment metagenome, whole genome shotgun sequencing project. | biome: marine sediment; feature: ocean; material: sediment; isolation source: Sewage treatment plant 1 marine sediment (STP1) ... | reverse complement strand
CGCAGAAGGGACATTCCCAATCATCCGGAAGATCTTTAAAAGCTGTCCCCGGAGGGGTATTTGTCTTTGGTTCGCCTTTGTCAGGGTCATAAACATATCCGCAATTGTGTATTTGACATTGATACATATCTTTTGGGTCTGCCATTTTAACTCTCCTTTTCTAATTAATATTAATCCATCAAAGCGGGCTATGTCGTAACCCACCTCATAGATGAGGGTAAGTCCAAAGGTATTTTTAGAGATTCAATTTAACAATTCATATCAACGTATCACACAATGTAGTATAAAACAAAGCCAAATAAAAAGCTTTCAAATGTGTCCGGGTGATCAAATAATATGAATAGACATGAGAAGATATTTCCGATACAGCCTTTCAAGACCGACAAAAAACCCTTTTATTCGAAAAATACCTGAAATCCCATTCTGGTAAGGCTTTTGCAAACAAGCACCCCTTGTGACAACAACGCGACCGTGTGTCCTCATAACAGTTATTTATACGCCAGCGTGCCACCACTATATCGGAGAGATGCGCTTATTTCCTGACCGTTAACGGGCGTCATTTTGTGCACGCTTCCTCTTGACTTCCGTATATCCCAGCCCAATGTTTTATTGTCATACACTTCATTTGAGAAGGAGAAGATTTCTATGATGCCCAGCAATAGACAAAACCTCCCGGACGCCGGATGGAAATTTGATAACAGCTACGCACGGTTGCCGGAGGCTTTCTATGCCCGGCTAAATCCAGTACCTGTGGGCACGCCGAAACTCGTGATGTTCAACGTCGCGCTGGCGCAGTTTTTGGGGCTGAACCCCAATGCCCTAATGGGTGACGAGGGTGCTGCCGTTTTCTCGGGCAACAGAAGCCCCGAGGGGGCCGAGCCTCTCGCTCAGGCCTACGCGGGACATCAATTCGGTTCTTTCACCATGCTGGGCGATGGGCGGGCAATATTGCTGGGCGAGCAAGTGACACCGAAAGGGGAGCGCTACGACATCCAGTACAAAGGGTCCGGCAAGACCCCGTTTTCGCGGCAGGGGGACGGGCGGGCAGCCCTGGGACCGATGCTTCGGGAATATATCATCAGCGAGGCCCTGCACGCCCTGGACATACCCACGACCCGCAGCCTTGCGGTGGTAACCACTGGTGAACGGGTGTTCCGTGAAACCGCCCTGCAGGGGGCAATTCTCACTCGCACGGCGGCCAGCCACATCCGCGTGGGTACTTTCGAGTATGCGGTGGCGAGGGGCAAACCCAATGAGATCCAGACGCTGGCCGATTACACCATCCATCGCCACTTTACTGATCTGGCCAAGGACGAGAATCCGTATCTTGCATTGCTTGGAGCCGTCATGGAGCGGCAGGCGTTCCTGATGGCCCGCTGGCTGATGGTTGGCTTCATCCACGGCGTCATGAACACAGATAACATGGCCCTTTGCGGTGAAACCATCGACTATGGTCCCTGCGCATTCATGGACGCCTACGATCCGAAGACCGTCTTCAGTTCCATCGATCACAACGGCCGATACGCCTACGGCCGGCAACCACAGATCGCCCAATGGAATCTTGCCCAGTTTGCCGAGACGTTGTTGCCGCTAATTCACGAGGATCCGAAAAAGGCCGTATCGATGGTACAAGAGGCCGTCTCCGGATTTTTGGACACCTTCCGTCATTACTGGCTGTCAGGCTTTAGATCCAAGCTGGGACTGTTGAACCAGGAAGCGGATGACGGCGCCCTGGTGGAGGACCTGCTCAATTGCATGCACCGACACGGGGTGGATTTTACCAACACCTTCCGCGACCTGGCATCCGGTTCCTTGCCGGAGGCCTCCGTGTTCCGGGCCCTGGATTTTAAGCAGTGGTTCGAGCGCTGGCAGGCCAGGTTAAAACGACAACCGGATTCGTGGGAGGCATCCCGCCGGCTTATGAACGCCCACAACCCGGCGGTAATCCCCCGCAACCACCGGGTGGAAGAGGCCTTGGAGGCTGCCGTGGAACGGGCAGATTTCTCGGTCATGGAAAAACTGCTGGGTTTTCTGTCTCAACCCTATCAGGATCCACCGGACCTGGCTGGCTATCACCAGCCACCGCCCATTTCGACGCAACCCTACCGAACCTTTTGCGGGACCTGAGCCCATCGACGGTTGCCTCTCTCTGCAGGCCGCCCTGCCGGTTGTCGGCAGGAAAGAGTGGGACGTCCATTCTTTTATTAAATTTGTAGTGTGTTGATTAAAACAACAACATATAAAAGCAATTCGAACTTGCATTTAACTGCCCTTAATAACTTCAATGAAAAATGAGATATAGTACACAACAGCCGATATTCAACTATTAGATTTCGACAATTAAAATCACAGGATAAAATATGATTAACCGTGCAGCTGTCATATTGAAATACAAAGCACCATTCAGGTTATCGATTAGTTAGGTCGATTATACCCATTTTTGACTGCCTGCTCCATTGCGGCGAGTTCTTCGTCGGTCAGGAAATCAAAGTGAGCGGATTTCTTTCTGGCGGAGAGGCTTCCGTTGTTCTGGAGGCACAACTGGATAAACAGATCAATCAGGCGGTCAGGCATGTCAATAATGTCCTGAATCGCATTCTTGGTATTGTCATAGTTGACCAGAAAGCTGAGCTCCTCTACAAGTTCTTCCTCGATGGTCTTGTTTACAAACTCGTACAAAGCTTCTGCCTGAGCTGTCATATCCATATACTGATACCAGCACGCAGTATCGTTATCGACGGTCATTTGCCCCATTTCATCCAGCCGATAATCAATTAGTTGAAGTAACGGTCGCGAGAAGGCTTCCAGCGATGCATCATAATCCGCTGGATTCTTGGACATGACTGCGGAAACCGGGAACATGAGCCCACGCGGGACCATTTCCTGTAGCGAAAGGATGTTGTGTATCAAAAATCGATGGATTCGGCCGTTTCCATCTTCAAACGGGTGCAGGAAAACAAAACCATATGCAATCGCCGCAGCATGAATGACCGGAGATACTTTTCCCTCTTTCATCCGTTTGTGGGACTCAATCAGCCCAGACATTAGGTTTGGAAGGTCATCAGGCTTCGGACAGATAAAATGGATGACCTCCTTCTGATAGACTACCGCTTGCCCGACATAATTCTGGCTAACTCGATAGTCGCTGTCTTTGAATCGAGGATCAACAATGCGGTTCTGAAGCTCTATCAGTCGGTCTTTCTCGCAGAAGTCCTCTTTTTCGGCAAGCGCGAGCGATGTAATGAATTTTTCAGTTCGTAAGGCATTGGGCTTTATGTGCTCAATTTCAAAGGACGACTTTGTCTCTTTGTTATACAGATAGCTCAGTGCCCGGCGAAGAAGCTCAGGAGGATACGCAGTAACAATTTCCTCACATCTTTTGCGCAGATCAGCTGAACCCAATTTAGAAAGTTTCTCTGTTCTTCTAATGATCGGACAGAAGGATCGGGGGCCAAGAAGGTTGTTGGCAATGCGATGTCGCTGGGATTTCTCTCCGTTCGCAACAGTGTAATATTCCTTTGACTCCAAGGCATCGACATAGTTGCCAGAAGTAATGTTATCGACAGGCAGTTGTTTGCCGGTCAGGAATTCATAGAAAAACCAAATCCTTCGAGCATACTTTCCGGTTGGCTTGGATTTGATGTACTCAGTGAGCTGTTCTTGGGGGGTATGTTCGAATATGCGAGCAAACAAGTCCAGATTGATGCCGTCATATTTCAGCGCAAACTCAAGGTGGTCACCGACTTTTCCCCCGGGCCAATACCTTCTTGGATATATGTCTTCAATAGCACCATCCTGAACTTTAGATCTGTGAGTTCCAGTAGACGATACAAATGAGGTATGCCAGTGGGGCATCCCGGCCAGCCCTAAATTTTCAAGCAGATAAGCATATCCCGCCGGACGAAATTCCAAAACATTTATTTCCATGGGGCATCCTCGTAAAATTATTATTCTTTTGGCAATATATTTATAATTGAGTCTTTTGTCAATGAATTGATTAAAGAAGATAATTATCTGGTAAAATGATTAAAAAGCTAGGGTGATGGGGATATAAAATGGCCTGGTTGGGGTAAAACAGTTATTTGGCTGGTAAATCGATTACATATCGGCGTTTGTCTGGTAAAATCATTATAAGAGTCATCATTGTTCTGCAAATGGATAGTTTTTATCTATATATCTTGTTTCATTTCATCCGTGATATCGATAAATTTTCCGCTCATTTTTCCGCCCGTATTTTGAAGATGATATCCTACATGTAGCCCCTGGAAGCTTTTAAAATTTTGTAGAATGGAGGGAAACCATATCAGGCAACAGCGAAAGGGCATAAAGAGGGAGATTGAGAATTTTACCATCCTTTTTTAAATTCAGTAGGGTTGCTCTTGCAAGTACTGACGGTGAAAACTGCATGTCGTACGAGCGCAGGCTTTTGCTCCGGGTATTGATGCCGGCTTTCACTTCCAGCGGATAAATCCGGCCTGAGAATTCGCACAGAAAAGCAAGTTCCGCTTTGCCCCCTTTACTGCGCCAGTAATGAACCGGCTGCTCGAAATGGGCTATCAATTGCTGGGCAGCAAAGTTTTCAACAAATGCCCCGTCATATTCATTAAAAATTCGGTCTCCGAGAGATAGCAGTTCAACAGGTGACCTTGACATGGCCCCCAACAGCCCTACATCCAGAGCATATATTTTAAAACACGCTTTGTCTGCATAATGCGATAGGGGGCTTTTTGCTGATCCGATGGCTGTGGCGCGATAAATAAGGCCTGCGTCTTCTAACCATTTCAGCGCATTCTCGTATTCTCGGGCACGGGCGCTCCTTTTTACGGCACTAAATATGAATTTCTTGTTTTCCTTTGCCAAGTGCTTGGGGATTGAATCCCAAAGCAACGTTAGTTTGGGGATATCGGAGGCAGGGGCATGTTTTGCGAAATCCATGATATAAGATTTAAGAATCTCATCCTGGATTTCCCGGACCTCGCGCCCGTTAGCAGTTTCGGCAAAATGATTTACAGGTTCCGGCATACCGCCAACAAAGTAGTATTGGCGGAGCAGACCAACAAGATGGACATGAAAGGCCTCTGATAAGGGAATAGGGTCAGATAAATTTTCAAGCAGTTGCCGATACCGGGATTCTCCAATGCCGTCGAGAAATTCCATGAAGTTCATTGGGAAGAGGTCAAGAAAATTGACCTTCCCGACAGGAAAGGATCCAGGGGAGGAAAGTTTCACACCAAGGAGAGATCCGGCAGCCGCGATATGGATATCCTTTCTCTTTTCTTCAAAATATTTCAGCGAGTTTAAGGCTCGGTTTGACACCTGGATTTCATCGAATACTATCAGATCAGCACCCGGTTTGATCTCAACATCATAATAGATGGAAAGTTCCTTTATAATCCGATCCGGATCCAGATCACGCTTAAAAAACTGGTCGAGCCCTGGATCCTCTTCGAAGTTGCAGTACATGATGTTTTCATATTCATTGCGACCAAACGTTTTCAATATAAACGTCTTTCCGGTTTGACGCGCACCTTGCAACAGAAGCGGCTTCCGCCTGGGATTTGATTTCCAATCCAGCAGTTTTTGGTATATATCTCTTTTCATAGTCGATTAAGATGTCAGAACATGCCGGGCATGTCAAGGAATATCAGGCTGTTTATGTGAGAATTATCACATAATAGGGATGTATAAAGTGATGATTTGCACAGAATGGGTCCGATGGTGTCTTGACCCGTAACTTTACTAATACAGATTGTGTTGGCCGGAGCCGTGTCGCGTAGTGTCCATATTATGAGCCGAATCCTGACTTACAGGCGGATGTCGCCGGGCATACTAGGGAACTGTTGGAAAAATGCTCGAGTGTTGAATAGTAGAACAATGATTATTCGGTAAACATTCGGTAACTACCCGGGAAGGCCTTTATTCGCTGGATAGGATGTAGGTTCGACTCCCGTCACCTCCACCATATAAAACACAATAAATAACAGTAGGTTGTTGGGAATATAAGTTTACATATTTGGTTATTGTCAGACCTTGGTCGCCTGCGTCTTAGCATCAAGTGGACAAGGAGGTAGCCTCGATGATTTTCTGAAACTCACCCAGGATGTCCGGGTAGTGAGATGAAAGAAAGTGTACCACCTTGCCATTATCAAGCATGCGCGACAGGTAGCCGCAGGACAACACCAGGTTGAGCGTATCTTTGCCGTAGGATTCCCTAACCAGCTTGATATCGTTGACCAACCCCTCGGTCTCTTTCTCCATGCGGGCCATTTCTTCCGACGAGAGTCCCTCCACCTTCTTTTTCTTCTGTGAATCCCTGAACTGGCTGTTAGGGGTTGCCGCTAACAGTGCCTTTGCAAACGGGACGGTATAATTATGAGCCGCGATCATTAGTTCGCACATCTCGATTTGGCGCTCCGGCATGACGCGGCTCAACACGCGCAGGGCGGTCGGGCTGATCTGCTTATCCTTGAACAAGTCCACCGCTTCACCATCGATGCCGTTGAGCAAATTGCGTTTGCGGCGGATTAGAGACACATCCACGTCAAGAGTCCTGGCGATGCGCTCTTCAGAGACCCCCTTGTCCACTGCCTTCAAGATCATGAAGTGCTCTTGAATTGGGGATAGGCGACTGATTTTATGATTGTAGGTAAAGCCCTCGTCATCAGTGGCGACAAGACAGTGCACCGTTTTATTGCCCAAGAATTTGAGGACATCCATGCGCAGATGCCCATCTAGGAGTAAGAATTTTCCGGCACCCTCTTTTAGACGGTAGACGATGAGATGCTCGATGATGCCAACCTCTCTGACTGAGGTGAGGACCTGCCGGTACTTGGCCGTCTTTTTGATGGACGCCTTAATTATTTTCAGGGGTTGAATATCGTCGATGGCCACCTCAATCACTTCAGGCTGGAAAGCCATTTTAACGGCCTTTTGCATGAGCGCCTCCCTGTTGCCTATCCTTGATCTGGTTGGCCAGGTATTTGGGCATGGAATCGATAGCTTCAGCTCTCAGCAAGGTGAAGAAGTGTTCATCCCGAAACAGCTCGAAGAGGGCTGAAACAATGAAGATCAACCGGGCCTCGCACAATTTGGCATTTTTAATCAGCATGGTCTGTCGTTCGACCTCCTGCCGGTAGGTTCTGACCAACATATTGGCCGTCAGCACTTTTTTCTTGCCTGTGGGGGCGCCTACGAACAATTTTTTTCCTTTAAACCGGCGTTCCTCAATCAGTTTCCTGACCCTGGTCAGCGCATTTCCGCGCAACTTTTTCTCCTCATAAGCCGCCAGTAGTGCCCGCTGAGCATCTTCGTCTGTTGCGGTAGAAATTTCCACCGCCGTACTGATAGGCACCTGTCCCTTTTCGACAGCACTAATCAGGCGTTCTTCTCCGCATTCCAACAAACGCACGATCCCCCGGACATATTCCTTCGTTACGTCAATTTTTACGGCAATCTGGGCCGATGTATATCCCCTTTCCTTTAACACGCCGATCTGCCGAACCAGTTCGATGCTCAACTGCTGCCTGCGGGCCAGATTCTCCACCAGACTCATCAAAAAGCAGTCTTCTTTTGAAACGTTGACAATAATCGCCGGGATTTCTTCCTGGCCCAGTGCGACATACGCCTCAAGTCGCCCCTGGCCGCAGACCAAATCATAGCTTTTTCCACCTTTTGTTTTGGATGCACTGACGGTGATTGGGCGCTTTAGCCCCAGGTTGCGTATATTGGTCACAATCTGCTGAAATTTCTTTTTGTTACGGAATCGGGGATTGAGCACGCGTATCTGCTCAATGGGAACCAATTCAACCCGTTGTTTGTTGATGGATTTCATGCAGCCATCCATATTTTGTCCCGTTCAGCCAAACCAAAGAAAAAATCCAGGTTGTCGAACCTGAAGGTGTCCAGGTGGACTCCGTTGTATTCGGCCAAACGAAGGCGTTCAATTTCAAGATCCATCAAAGGCAGCAGGTAATAATCCATCGGTACTGAGTTGGCGACGTCCATTCTCAAGGCCACAGTAATATCCGGCGACAGGCCCAGGTCAAATCGAATCAGCCAGCGCAACGAGCCCGCCGATGTCTGCCAGCATCGCGCCACTACGATGGATGCGGAAAACTCGTCATTAATGGTTAATAGGTCAGTACACTTATCCCTTTCGACGATCCCGCCCAAATCCTGGATCTGGTGGATAACATCGGTGACAATGTCTTTATGCATCTTGCGTAAGAACTGATTGATTCGTATGTATTGATAGTCACGCTCAGGGGTATAGCCGATCAATCGATAGGCACGTACCAGGCCCCGAAATCGTGAACGGTACGCCGCACTGGATGGCATCCCTTCGGTGTCATCAATCAGAATGCCGGACAATTTGCCGTGCTTGCGATATAGGTACTTCAGGCGATCGAGCATTTCCTCGTCGGAAAATCGCCTATAACGCTCAAGCATGATGCCTTGTGCTTGATAAAACAGCTGATTATCCACGATGCCTTCAAATGCCCCGTCAGACCTGATCCACATTTCTGGCGGATTTTTCACACGTTTAACTTTAAGTTTGAATGATGACCGATTATACACGTTGTTGCCGATGTATTTTTCGTTGGTGAGCATCTGCCTGATCGACCCGCGAGTCCAAGGCCGCTTCAAGTCGGTTAAAATCCCTCGATCATTGAGCAGTTTGGCGATTTCAAGTTCTGAAAGCCCGTCAAACACGAATTTCTTGTAGATCATCGTAACAATTTCGCTCTCGTGAGCAGGACCTGGAATTAGGATTACGCGATCGGTTTGGAGGCTTTTGTATTCGCCATGCTTCAATCTTCCCTTTTTGTTGCCGTGCTCATCGATGAGCATGCGCTGTAAACCGAAACCAGCGGTCCCTCCCTGGCGAAATCCATTTTCAATAAGCCTGCATTGCCCGGTAAACACCTTCACCGACAACTCGCGGCTGTATTCACCGGCCATTGCCCGTTTAACCCCTTTGACAATAGTGGATATGGGACTTCCATCATTATCGAATTGTTCCGCACAATAGATAACTCGTATACCGGCGCGTTTACATATATATTCATAATATGCGCTTTCATCGGCATCCTGGAACCGCCCCCACCTACTGATATCGTAAACCAGAATTACCTCGAAATCGGCCTGACTGCTTTCGACATTTGCGATGAGACGCTTTAGCGCGTTCCTGCCTTCAATCTTCAGCCCGCTTTTGCCCTCGTCGGCATAAGTGCGAATAACTTGCATTCCATTGCGTTCAGCATATTCTGCGATGATGTCACTTTGGTTTTCGGTAGAATATTTTTGGTGTTCCGTGGACATGCGAAGGTATTGAACAGCACGGATAAGATTACTGCCAGATATAGCTCCGCCTGGTGTATTGTTTGCATTTCGGACAGTCATGGGATTTTCATCCATCTCGAATCAGTAAATATAATCTTAATAAACAGTCAGATAGCAACCGACGCATATATCTCCTTTCCGTATATCTTTGCCTGCGCCGCGTAAAAAGTTGATCTGTCAATCAGCGCTGGAAAAACATTATGCTTCACGCAAGCACCATATTGATTTGATCCGATATAAATAACAGACGTCACCAGGGATTTAATTTTCTTACCACTCCATATTTTGCTTCTATTGGGAGCTTTGATGCCCTGAGCGTTAAGCAGATTGGAAATTTCTGTCATCGTATAACCATGATTTACAAACAGGTTGAAAATCAAGCGTACAATTTCGATTTCCTGTTGTAAGCCGGGTACAAGTATATGACGATTAGATACTGTGAGGCCATCGTTGTAAATATCCTTTGGTATGCGCTTCATGCCATAGGGTGCAACATAGCTGACATAACAACCGTTAAGGAATAATTTACACCTGGTTTGCCAAGATTTGTGTCGCCAATAGCTGCCCGGTTTTTTATTTGGTACCACCAATACCCGCCCATTAGTCCCACACTGCTCATAAAGATCGACAGCGATGATAAGCTTGATTGTCTGTGAGGTTTTGATCTCGTAAGCCCATTTAGCCCAACACGGTCTTTCAGAAAGTCCCCAGCCGATAATCAGCGTTGATGGAATGTCATCATTGCCTGGATTGTTCATGTCGATTAACAGAGAGGCATTTACTCTAATTTCATGTGGATAAAAATTCATTATTTCCATGAAGAATTCCAGCTTTTTTACCAGTATCTCCAATTGAGAGGAATTCGCACCTAGGGCATGTAAGATTGCGATGGTCTTAAGCATTGAAAGGTCGCCTGATCACCAAAGTTAAAAAAAGTTCAACGGTGTTTCACCATAATATCAATGATTCGAAGCTATTTTCTATATTGTGCTCTCTTTGCAATCACATTGAAATTCCATTTATACTAACCTACAAAATTTAAGGTGTTCATATCAATCACCTCTTGATAGCAAATGCAGAGTACTCAGCATGTTTTATTAGTATCTTCAATATGTTTCATTATTATCACCTCTTAAAATCAAAAAGAGAATAGTGGAGGAATATGTTCTTTGATTACAGTCAATTAAACTCCGATCACCTCTTGAAAACATTTTTTGTGTAGTCGGCTGGTTGTTCCCTGTAATCAAAGAATTTTGCGTTTGGATTATTTAGCGATATCGCCGATCAAGCAATTGAGCTAAATATTCCTGAATAATAACCAGGTGAACACCGATTATCTCTTTGACATATTCAAGCGGCATCCCTGTCTTCATCCGGCTTGGCGGTAGGTTTATGGGCAATGCCGCCTCCGGATCATCCCTGCATTGTGTGGCAGCGTCTATCTTTTTTTGAAGATAATTGGCTTTAAAGTAATCCGCATTCTTTCTGTTCCACTCGGCGCACTTTTTCTTATGCCATTCTCTTTTGCATTTTGCTTTACCACAGGTCATTTGCCTTTCTTTTAATCGAGCGTCGGGAGAGAACCATCGTCTACATACACGGCAGGGGCGTCTGCGGGTAAATGTTGTTGGCATCGCATTCTCCTTCGGTAGAATTAGAGAATACAATATTACAACAATTCAAGCATATTCCATGTATCAAAGGTTTGAAGGGTGGAAGGAAATGAATGCATGAATGATGAATATTAGAATAACGATTAGCTGCACACCATTCCAGGATTAATGAGTTAGTTGAAGCTTTTTGGTAGTCTTCTAATATTATTCGCATCCCTGCTGTATTCTACCGTGCAAATTCAGTATCTATTTTCCTGAAATCAAAATTTTGAGATCTTGATTCCGCAGGAAAATTTGCACAAAATAGCATACTTGTAAAAACTTACAAGTATGGCTATTTAAACAAGCAGAGTTTCTAAACTTGTCTAAATATGTGCACTTGACAGATCGCGCAAGTTGGTATATTTAGACAAGTTATGAAGGGTTCAATTGAAAAACAAGCCATGG